>ERZ802830.1489-NODE-1489-length-22278-cov-12.1867_pt1 | contig 22278 bp, 19 predicted proteins | sample MGYA00345654_ERZ802830 | MGnify/ENA primary metagenome ERZ802830 (study PRJEB30503, sample SAMEA104212375) | marine metagenome | biome: Westerlies Biome; feature: [SRF] surface water layer (ENVO:00010504) within the epipelagic zone...; material: water...
GGAGATAATGTTGGTGAATTTGAAAGAATTTGTGATGGAGCTAGAAGAATCAATATATTACATGGACATTATACTCCAATGAAAGCTATAGTAAATAATAAAGATAAAATACACTCAAATGTATTACACAACTCAGTAGACCATATTTTAAAATCACAAGTAGGTTCAGATGCAGGTGTGGGTTGGCATCCTTGGTTAGATTCAAAGTGGGAAAAGGAAGTAAACGATTGGGCAACTCATTCTATATGGGTTGGTTTATTTGATATTTTAATTAAAAATAAGAAAATACCTAATTATTATGAATTTAAACATAATTTACCTTTGAGTAAATCAAATGGATTAGGATATGCTGCTAGATGTGAGGGAAGAAAAAACCCACATTACTTAGAAAATCTTAAATGTTTTATTTTTACTAATTCTTTTGAGTTTAACGCTTTTTGGAAAAATGCAGTTAAGTTAAATTATGATAAAGCAAGGATTTATCATTACTATGGTAACTTTAAAGATAAGTTTTATAATATGGATTGGGGAATATCCCATTCAGCATTCACTTCAGAACCATTTGGTTATGGGATATTTGAATCAGTAGATAGAGGAAAACTACCAATTTTACATACATCTTGGTGTAAAGATTTCGAATATCCATACAGAGTTTCAAATAAAAAACAATTTAATGATATTTATAATCACATTGTAAGTGAATCATATGAGGTAAAGTGTAATTGGTTTGAAAAACTAAAAAACTATATGGTTACTAATTATTCAGATAAAAAACAATGGATTAATTCATTATTAGATATTTATAACATATAGGGATATAATATGGCAACAGTTAATAGTGGAAATACACTAAGTTTAAATAATTTAGCAGCAGCTACAGATGAAAGTACCAAATCTTTAGGTACTGTTGCTGGTAGTACGGCAACCCCAATATCAATGTCTGCTTTTGCAATAGATGCCGTAGGTACAACAAGTGGATTTACATATGTTGTTGAAAGTACCGCTGAAGATTATATATTAGGATTTACAAATCCGGGTGGTAGATTTACAAAAATATCACAACAAAAGAAAAACTTTGATTGGTCGGTAACAAAAGATGGTGGAGGAACTTCAATATTTACATCAGCATCTTATTCACAAGCAGCAGCTGGTAGTGGTTCAATAACACTAACTGCTGGAGATATGGCAAATTCAGGAGTATTAATAGGAGCTACTGCTCATACATTAGGAGTAACATTTGCAGATGGGTATAATGACCATATTGATACAGCAGGTGGATATAACGTTGAAATAACAAAAACAATATATTCAGTAGATTCATATGATGGTAACGCAGCAGCATTATGTTTAGTATCTGATTCACCTATAATGAAATCAGATGGAACAATTGTAGAAGTTGGTGATTTAAGTGCTGGTGATGTGTTGAGTGGATACTCACTAAGTGGATTATCGGAAGATTCTGATAGTAACTTCTTAGAGTGGGAATCTGATTCATTGGGAGAAACTCAAAAAAATGTAACTGTAGTGAATGTAACATATTCATTCAGTAATAAGATATATAATATAAATGATGGTGAAATAAAGGGTACATCAGAACACCCAATGTTAGTAAAAGATGCATCATCTGGAAAATATAAATTTAAAGAATTAGTAAGATTAGAAATTGGTGATAAACTCATAAAAGAAGTAGATTCGGTATTAACCGAAGTTGAAATAGTATCAATTATAATTGAAGCAGCTGATGTAGAAATAGTTTCTTTAGATGTAGAAGCACAAGATACCTATTTAGTAAATGGATATGTAACTCACAATAAAGGAGGAAATTCACATACAGATTTAGCTGCACCTGATGCACCAACTGATATAGCATGGAACAATAGTACTAAAACATTAAGTTGGACAGCTCCATCTTCAGTAGGTGATACTGGAATTACAGCATATAATTGGGAGATAAATACCAATAGTGGATTCGGAGCAGCTGGACAGGTAGCAGTTCAAAATCAATGGAGTACTACTACAATAGCTGTACCATCTATAGTTACTTTAAATAATGGAACTGAGTATTATTTTAGAGTACAAGCAATTGACCAAGGGTTGCCGGGAACATACGGAACTTTAACATTTACACCAAGCGCATAATAAAAATTATGTTTTGTAAAAAATATGATATTTATATATACAACAAATAATGTTACATTAATAAAGAATTATGGCAAAGAAAACAGACGAAGTTAAGTTTACACAAGAAGAATTGGATTCTATCCAAAATATAAGAACAGAGGCCTCTCAAATATTTTTTAGTTTGGGTCAATTACATATCGAAAGAAGAAATGTTAATGAAGGGCTTGATATAAGAGAAGAGCAGATTGAAGAGAAGCATGATGCATTGGTTTCGAAAGAAAAAGAGTTGTATGAAAAGTTAAACACAAAGTATGGGGATGGAACTTTTGACCCAGTGAGTGGAACTTTTATACCAAATGAAAAGAAATAATTATCTTTTTGAATTATTAACTAATACTTATATGTGTATAATATTACATTATCACTAAAGGAGAAAAAAAAATGGCAGAAAAAATCGTATCACCGGGAGTATTTACAAGAGAGAATGACTTATCATTCATTTCCCAAGGAATTGGTGAAATTGGTGCAGTTGTTATAGGACCTTTCCATAAAGGACCTGCATATGTACCAACCATCGTAAATACCCAATCAGAATTTGAAGAAATATTCGGTACACCTGATGGAACTTACTATACAGGATATACCGTACAAAATTATTTAAGAGAAGCAGGAACAGTAACAATTGTGAAAACTGGTCACGTTGGAGGATATACTCAAGTAGACCCAATCGGAATTGTAGTATCTGGTTCAAACCATGCTGGAGGAGTATCAGGAAGTGCTGGAGCTAGACAATTAGTAGGAGTTCTACATGCAACTGAAAATGGAACAGAAGATACTGGATTCCCTGTAGCAAGTAACTCAATTGAGTGTCAAATCTCATCATCAACATTTAATATAAGTGGTTCAGAAGTAGGAACATCTGTATCAGCATCTATCATACCATCATCTGGTAGTGATATTTCTGATGTATTTGGTGAATCACCACTAGGAGGTAAAAATGTATATGCATACAAATACTTCGAAAAAGCAGCAACAGACCAAGCAGGGTTCTTCGCCGCTAGTGGTTCATCTGTAGAGTTCGTTTCTTTAGCAGACCAAGATTTTGGATTTAATGAGCAAAGAGCAACGACACCATATATTAAATCACAACTTATATCTGGAGATAGACACAATCTATTTAGATTCCACACTTTAGGACATGGTACTGATACGAACCAAGCCATAAAGGTATCTATCTTTAATGTAAAAGCAGCTGGTTCAACAGCAGCTACAGATTACGCAACATTCTCAATTGCAGTAAGAAAGTTTAGTGATACAGATAAAAGAAAGAATGTATTAGAAACATTCAATAATCTAAATTTAGACCCAGCTTCACCTAATTACATTAAGAAAGTAATGGGTGATAGAGTTATCTCTATAGATTCAAATGGTAAAATGACTGAAACAGGTGATTATGTAAACAACTCTAAATACATCTATGTAGAATGTGTTGAAGAAGGTTCATTCCCAATATCAGCAGCACCATTTGGACACGCTGAGTATCTAAATCCTGTAGCTGTAGCTGGAAGTTCAACTGGAGCAGAGAACGATATCGTTCCTCCAGCAACATTCAGAACAACATCAGATAGTAATACAGCTAGTTCTAAATTGAACTTCGCTGGTATCGATGTAGAAACAGCAACAACTAAAATAGATAACAACAATTACTTAGCACCGATTCCAAATAACTCTGGAACAGGTTCAAACTCAATATTCGCATTTGATTCAACACTTTCTTATGAAATGACTGGTTCATCTGCAGTAGATATCGCTAAGAGACAATTTACTATCGGATTCCAAAGTGGATTTGATGGTTGTTCACCAACTGTAAGAAAACAATTAGGTTCAAACATTTCAGCTGGAAATTCGCAAGGATATGATTTATCATCTTCTACTGCTAGTGGTTCAGTTGCATATGTTAAAGCAATTAACGCAATTTCTAACCCTGATGATTTTGATATCAACTTAGTAGCTACACCAGGTGTTGTAAGAAGATTACACTCTTATGTATTTGGTAAAGTAGTAGATATGGTAGAAGCTAGACAAGATGCATTCTTTATTGGAGATGTAACTTCAGTAAACGATACTATATCACAAGCTACAACACAAGCTGAAGCAGTTGATTCAAACTACGCTGGTGTTTATTACCCTTGGGTTAAAACAATTGATGTTAATACAAATAAATTAACAGCAGTTCCACCATCAGTATTGATGCCAGGTATATTCGCAGCTAACGATAGGTTGGCAGCTGAATGGTTCGCACCTGCTGGTTTAAATAGAGGTGGTATCGTAGGAGCAGTTTCTGTATTAAACAGATTAACGCACGCTGAAAGAGATACACTTTATGAAAGTAAAGTAAATCCAATCGCTTCATTCCCTGGCGAAGGTATTGTAGCATTTGGACAAAAGACATTGCAAGATAAAGCATCCGCTTTAGATAGAATCAATGTTAGAAGATTATTAATCAAAGTAAAAAAGTTTGTGGCTAGTACATCTCGTTACTTAGTATTTGAGCAAAACACCGCTCAAACTCGTAACAGATTTATTAACACTGTACAACCTTATTTAGAAGGTGTACAACAAAGACAAGGGTTATACGCATTCAAAGTAGTAATGGACGAAAGTAATAATACTCCTGATGTTATCGATAGAAATATCTTAGCAGGACAAATATTCTTACAACCTACGAAAACGGCTGAATTCATAGTAATAGACTTTAACATATTACCAACTGGAGCATCGTTCTCGGCATAATTTTGAAAAAAAGAAATTTATATATTTATTAGTATAATAAAGGAGAAAACAAAATGGCAGAAGTATTAGAATTCAACGAAATGTTTTATACCAACTTTGAACCGAAGATGAAGAATAGGTTCATCATGAACATTGATGGTATAGATTCATATTTAATAAAAACGGCTAACAGACCTACGATTTCATTCGAACCCGTAACTTTAGACCATATCAATGTAAAAAGAAAGCTTAAAGGAAAAGGTGAGTGGCAAGATGTAGAGATTACTATGTATGACCCAATCGTACCTTCAGGAGCACAACAAGTAATGGAATGGGTGAGAACATCACATGAATCCCTTACTGGTAGAGATGGATACGCAGATTTCTATAAGAAAGATGTAAACTTCTTTATGTTAGGACCTGTAGGTGATAAGATTGAACAATGGACTCTTAAAGGTGCATTTATTACATCAGCAGCATTCAATGACTTAGATTGGGCTTCTAATGACCCAGCTGAGATTACATTAACGTTATCTTACGATTACGCAATATTAGAATTCTAAAATATACTTTAAATATACTTTGATTTAAAAGGTTCTCTTAGTGAGAACCTTTTTTTTTTCTACTTTTTTAACTTTTATATATTTATATACAAACAAATAAGAGTTATTTATTATGGCAGAAAAGAAAACGTATGATTTCCCAACGGAAGTAATCAGTTTACCTTCAGAGGGTAAAGGTTATCCAACCGATAGTCCACTTTCAAAAGGTGAGATAGAAATCAAATATATGACAGCGAGAGAAGAAGAAATACTATCTTCTCAGAACTTAATCAAAAAAGGTGTAGTATTGGATATGTTATTTGAATCAATTATAGCTGATTCATCTATTAATCCAGATGATATCTTAATTGGTGATAAGAACGCAATTGTATTAGCAACAAGAGTATTAGGATATGGAGCACAATATAACGTTGAACTTCCATCAGATGATGGTGGTAGAGAAAAAGTATCTATTGATTTATCAAAGGTAGAAACAAACGGAGTAGATGCATCTAAACTAAATAGTAAAAACGAATATAACTTTGTAACACCAATAGGTAAAAACAAAATCGTTTTTAAATTACTAACACATGGTGATGAGAAAAAGATTGATGCTGATGTAAAAGCTATGAGTAGATTAAATAAAGGTGGTGTAACTCCAGAACTTACTACTAGATATCGTTATATGATTAAATCTATAGATGGTAAAGAAGATACTAAATCTATAGTTGATTTTATCAAAAATAAGTTTTTAGCAAGAGATACACGAGAATTCAGAAATCATATTAAAGGCATCCAACCTGATATGAAGATGGAATTTGAGTACGATAACCCTATAAATGGAGAAAGGGAGGTAACTCCTATCCCCATGGGGGTTGGGTTTTTTTGGCCTTCCGAGTAACTACTCATCTGTACTACATAATCAAATCTTTGAGATGTGTTACTACGGAAATGGTTACACATTTAAAGATGTATATAGGATGCCTGTACACATTCGAATGTTCCACTTCAAAAAGCTAGTGGATGCTAAGAAAGGTGAAAAGAAGAAACAGGAAGACTCGATGAAAAAAACATCAGCCCGAAAACCAAATGTAAGAGTGAGGAAATAATTCCTCACTTTTTTTTTATACTATATTTATATAAGAATTAAACTACATAGGAGAAACTTATGAAATTAACAAAAGAACAAGCAAATATCATAAGAAGTACGGAATCTTTCACAAATGAAGGAATTGTACAAAAGATGTTTGCTAAATTACTTAAAAGTAAACTAAAAAAAGACCCGAATTTCAAAAGAGCAGTTGATGATGCTGATAAAGCAGCTATAAAACTACAAAAAGCAATCAAATCAGCTGAAGATACTGGGGTAGAAATTCCTGATAGATTAAAAAGATACGCAGGTTTATAATATAGTATAAATGGCAAATAGAGCAGAACAAGAAAAGGAATATCAGGATATTTTAAAAGTATCCAAATCTCTTCTCGGTGATATCACAGAAATGATTGATAAGAATGAGAGGAAAACTAAGGGTATGTCTGATACTCAACGTTCTTACAACGCTCTATTAAGAGATAGAATTAACGAAGCAGGTGAATACGAAGATATAGAATCTACGATAGCTCAATTAACAAAAGATAATCAATCGTATAATGCTACAGTTAATAAACAACTAAAAGATAAAAGAAGAACTGAAAATGGTTCTCTAAAAACTATAAAAGCCACACAGGCAAAGCAAAACGAAATTTTTAAAACTGCAGTAGCTACATTACAAGCCGAAGAAAAATATGGTTCAGCTATACAAACAGTAGATGCAAGTGCACAAGATTTAGCTAATACTTTATCAGGTAGTATTGATGGCTTTATGAGTTCGGTGGGTAATATACCTGTTGTTGGTGGAATGTTAAACTCAATAGCATCAGGTCCAGCTGAAAATCTAAAAGGAGCTTTAGGTGGAGCAGCTCAAGATTTCACAACATCGTTTGGAAAATCTATGAAAGCTGGTAAAGGTGGTTTGGCATCTCTTGCATCAGCAGGTAGTGCTGGTATGAGTTCATTAGCAGCGGCAATTAATCCCGTAGGTTTAGCTATATTAGCAGTAGTTGCTATAATAGGTGCTGGGTTAATGGCATTTAAAAAATTAGAAGATGCTGCTAAAGCATTTAGAAATGAAACTGGGTTACTACGTTCTCAAACGGATGGTTTAGATACCAGCATTATGAAATCCTACAAATCTACAGTAGCTTTAGGGGCTTCAATGGAAGATGTATCAAAAGCAGCTGCAGAATTTACAAATCAATTTGAAGGATTGGTACAACCATCAGCAGAAGTTCTAACATCAGTAGTAGCATTAAATAAAAATATGGGAATCACTACTGCGAATGCGGTAGGAGCAAATGAAGTATTCCAAAATATGGCTGGATTATCAGCCGAACAAGCTCAATATCAAGTCCAACAAGTTGCATTAGCATCTGAATTAGCTGGTGTAGCACCTAATAAGGTAATGGCTGATATAGCTAATAGTGCTGAAGTTGCAGCTACCTATTTTCAAGGTTCAGTTGGTAACTTAACAAAAGCAGCTATTCAAGCTGCTAAAATGGGTACATCACTAAAACAGGCAGCTGATGTATCTGATAATTTATTAGATTTCGAAAGTAGCATAACAAATGAATTAACGGCATCTGCTATGTTAGGTAAATCTATAAACTTTAACAAAGCAAGAGAATTAGCAGCTCAAGGTAATATAGTAGGGGCTCAACAATCCGTATTAGATACATTAGAAAAAACAGTTGATTTAAATAATGTAAACAAATTCCAATTAGATGCCATAGCTAAAGCTAGTGGTATGCCTGTTGCAGAAATACAAAAACAATTAAATCTTAGAAAACAATTTGGTAAGTTAGATGCAGACCAAATGAAAGCAGCTGAGGAATTATTAGCTAGTGGTAAGGAACTTTCAGATATATCGGATGAGGATTTAAAGAAACAAACAGAATCAGTTATTGCTAATCAACAAATGCAATCTGAATTTGATAAAATGGCTAATCAACTATCAGCTATAGGTTCAGAGATATTGATGACATTTATGCCTGTTGGTAAAATGATAATGGGGTTATTATCACCTATAATGAAACTTATAAAAGGTTTCTTTGCTCCGATTGGTAACGCTCTTCAAGGAGTTATGGATGCATTTAAACCGATTCAAGATATGATGTCTGATATTTTTGGTCAAGGTGCGGGAATAGGTGCAGTATTTGAAACTATAGGAACTATATTAAGTGGTGGTATCACTTTTGCAATTAATTTATTGACAAACAATCTTAAATTAGTATTTGGTATTGTTTCGGGAATATTTGATGTATTCAAAGGAATATTTACTGGAGATTTCAGTTTAATTGGGGATGGACTAATGAGTATAGGTGAAGGTATTTTAAGGTTCTTCTATTCAATACCAGTAGTACTTTATGAGACTATAATAGATATGTTCCCATCAATTGGAAGTTTCTTCAGTAATTTATTTAGTGGAGTAGGTGATAGTGTAGGAGGAATATTCTCATCAATAGCTGATTCAATTGGAAACTTCTTTGCTCCTGTAGGAGATTTATTTATGAAGATAGGAAAAATTTTAACTCTTCCTGCCAGAATTTTATTAGCAGGATTACAAGCAGTTGGTAGAATCATAATGGATAATATTGTAAATCCTATGATTGCATTTGGTAAATCATTGATAGCACCAATTGTTGAAGGATTTAATATGTTAAGTTCATTTATTATGGGAACTATAGTAGACCCTATAGTAGAATTCTTTGGAATGCTATTAAACCCATTAATAGAAGGATTTAATTATATAGGAAGTATTGTTCAACAATATATAGTAGACCCTATAATGGGAGCTATAGATTTCTTAGCTGGATTAAACCCATTTAGTTGGTTTAGTGATGATGAAGAAGTACCAGACCCAGAAGTTGCTTCTACTGATGTTACATCTACAATGGGTACGGCGGGAGAACAATCTCTTGAAGCAGAACAACTGAAGGTAGCAGGTTCTATTGACGATGGTATAGTACAAAATGGTAACATAATATCAACAGACCCAGAAGATACGTTAATCGCTACTAAAACACCATCTGAATTAATACCACAAGCTCCAGACATAACAAAACCTGTAGTTCAAGAAAAATCTAATTTATTCGGTGATGGGTTTATGGGTAAAATGATTGGAATGACTCCAATCGGTATGGCTGCAAACGCTGTAAACGATGCTGGTGGAATTGAAGCCGCAATTGGTGGTATTGGTGATTTTGTAGGAGGTTTATTTGGTGGAGGAGATGAATCAGAATCATCATCTAATAAAGAATTATTAGCTAAAATGGATGTACTAATCCAAGCGGTTAGGCAGAGTGGAAATATATCTATGGATGGAAAAGCAGTTACAGATGGAATCCAACAAGTTGTTGAGAAAAAAACATCTAATTCATTTGGATTAGTATAAGGAAATAAATTATGCCAACGATATTAGAATTATTTAGAAGCAGTACAGTCGATACAAACATCGAAACAAATCCAGATACTTTTTTAGAACAAGAAGTAAGTGGCTTACGAATCAAATCTGCCGTAGAACTAAATAATCCCCTATTATATGGTAATGAAGCAATAAGAATAGCAAATCGTTCTACTAAAGATGTAGAAGATATGAGAGCTTCATTCTCAGAAACACCTGATGGTGGTTTAATAGGTGGTAAAATAAAAGATTTAAGAGATAAAGTAAATTCAAAATTAGGAATACCAACAACAATAATTCCAACTTCTTATGATGATAGATTAGGAAAAGTTGAAATGGTAAAATATCCTGAAGAATTAGCTAAAATCAAATCAGATGCAGCTGGTTCATTTGTGGGTAACTTATTAAGTGGAGGTACTCCTAAAACGATAGCACAACAAGCAGCTGGTAAATTGATAGGAGCAGCTAAAGATGCAATAAGAGGTAAGTTGTTCGGTGAATCCCCATCAGCTGGAAGTAATGCAGCTTCAATTCCAACCGAATATTTTGATAGAGGAGATGCACGATATTCAAAACAGATTGAAGATGGAATTTCACAAGATGGTACAGATACCACATTGGCTATTGATTTAGTTGGTATATCTCCTGAAAAATATATTAAAGATAATTTAAAAGTTGGTAGAGGATATAAAACAAAACTTTTTGATGGTGAGGTTGTAGATGGAGCAACGGGAGTACCAGGAAGTACTGATGCAGCTAGAATAGGTGAGAGAGATAGTAAGTTTAGAGATTCTACAAATGATTTACCAGTTAAAAGAGGATTCTCAAATACTCAAGATGGTATTAATCAAGCTGGATTACATGATACTATTGGTGAGAATGAAATCACTAAAATGGATTTTATTCCATTACAAATAAAAGCTATAGGTGGTAAAGCAGTTAACTTTAGAGCTACAATAACAGGTCTTACTGAAAATGTAACTCCATCTTGGGAATCAGCTAAATTTGTTGGTAATCCATTTAACTATTACACATATTCGGGTATAGAAAGAAGTGTTTCTTTTAATTTTACTGTTTTCCCAATGAATTTAAAAGAATTAATTAACAATTGGAACAAAATAGAATATTTAACATCATTATGTTACCCATTGGATTATGTGGGTTCACCTGGTTATGTACAAGCACCATTTTTATTTTTAACATTAGGTGATATGTACGCAAAAAAACCATCTTTTATTGAAAGTTTAACTTACACTGTTCCTGATAATGGAACTTGGGAAATTGGTGTTGATGCGGAAGAAGAGGGAGAAGCTGGTGAGTTTTTTGGAAAGAGTGGATTTGGTTCGGCATCACCTCCATCTAAATCAAAAGGTTATCGATTACCACATTTTATAGAGGTAGCTGTTACATTCAAATTTGTAGAGCACAGAGGAAATAGTGGTAAAACCAATTTATATAGTTTTAAATCATTAACGTAATATGGCAATTAGTAGATACAAAACAAACGGAACTAAAAAATCACCTGATGGTAGAACTGTCTATAAAGCTAGGAGGTTAAAAAATATTCCTAAGAGTAATGAAGATAAGTATGTAGTATCCCAAACAGGTGATAGATTAGATACACTTGCTAATGAATACTATGGTTCATCCGCATATTGGTGGATAATAGCTACAGCAAATAATATACACGATGGTAAATTAGGATTACCCGATGGTACAATATTAAGAATACCAGCAAATCATTTAGAAATAGTTAAGAACGAATTAAATAACAAGTAATGTCAACATTTCCCGCATATAGACCAATTGCAGAATTTGTAAAGGGGAGATTGAAAACAAACTCCGAAGGAGTATCCCCAACTCAAAAAGTAGCTTGGCTTAGGGTAGCTGCTAGTGCAGAGCCGGGTTTAGTTTTGTATTCCAATCCATCACAAAGTACATTCCATACAGGTTCAGATGATATGCACCAAACTGCTTATGGTAGAGGTGATTTTGGTGGTACAGTAGGAGATACATGGGGAGGAGAGCCGGTTAATACTGATTCTACTCCGGGTAGAGGTTTAAGACCAAGACCACTTATAGATTCTGTAACTCTTAAAAATGGAGCAGGTGGTATGACGAGAACTTGTGAGTTCAACATTAATTGTTATACCTTAGAGCAAATGGAAATAGTTGCTCAACATTTTCAAGAACCAGGATATACTTGTATGATTGAATTTGGTTGGAATGTTGAAGAATCAATAACTCAATTAACTTCATTAGATACAAATTCTGTTGCTGCATTAAATGATTACGAAAAGGTAATTAATAAACATAAAGATTCTGATGGAACATATGAATGTTTTTTCGGAATGATTACTGGGGGTAGTATTAGTAGTAATGGTGAAGTATTTGTAGTTAGTGTAAAGTGTACTGGTTTAGGTCAAATGCCTTCTACACTACAATCACAAAAATCATTTACTAAAAAAGAAAAAGAAGCTGCCGAAGAAGCAGCAACTTCACAAAAATACGGACCAAATGAAATAGATGATGATGCATTGAGTACAGGTCAAAAATTATTTAGACTGATGTTTAATGATTTACCATCATCACGATTAACACCTGAAGTTAAAAAATTAGAGGGTGAATTGGGATTAGAAGAAAACTTCATAAACTTTGACCCAGAAACAAAAGATAGTTTACAAGATGAAACTACAAATACAAAAGTAAATACAGATTCGGGTCAAAGAGCTACTATACCTGAAGGTGTATCTTGTGTTGGTGATGAAAGATTTATTAAATTTGGTACGTTAAAGAAAATTATAGATACGGCACAATTTATTGATTTAGAAAAAGGATTTAAATTAGGTAGTGAAAATTATCCATTGATAGTAAATACCAAAGATACTATTTGTAGTGCATTTGATGAAATATTTTCAACAAGTAAATCTACACTAATAGTACCTAATTCAAATACACCAGACTTTGGATTCTTTGACTTCTTAGAAGGGGATAAACCAACAGAAAAAACGAATACAGATTGTTCTGCTAAAACAGAAAGTGGTGAAACTGCATTTGAATTTCCATATAGACAACCATTAGCTGATTCACATTGTACAACTTGTGGAGGAGCAGCTGCATGGAACGCTCCTGGTGATAGATGGGGTTATTTGGATGATTTATTTATAAACTTTGATTTTGCGGTTGAAGTATTGGAAAGACCTAATATGACTTATCAAGATGTATTGTATGATATGTTAAATGGAATGTCTGAAGCAGTTAATTCACTTTGGAAATTTGAAATACTGGAAAGACCTAATAAAGATACTTGTAAGCTAGAACTACAAGTAGTTGATTTAAACTTCACATCGGATGGTAAAGTACCAGCTTCCATATTTAAACACGCTGGAGCAGACTCATTTTTTATATCATCGGATTTGAGTATTGATATACCGGGTGAAATGATGAATTCAATCGTATCAGATAGATTAGCTGGAGTAGATACTCAAGAAGATGTACATCCAACAAGAAAAAGAGGAGGGATTTACTCTGATAAAAGAGATTTGGTGTTAGAAGAAATGAATAAAAAAGATGCAGTTGTGGAAGATTCAAAACCACCAGGTCAACCAAAAGAAGATTCAGAAGAATTAGCAGCTGCATTGTATGATTCTTTTTTAGGTAAAATTGGTTCATATCCAAAAATTAAAAGTGGTAAAATTGGATTAGATGGAGGGGCATACGAAAAGTATGTACAGGGTAGAACAGCATCCACATTAGTGGAATCTCTACAATTTCCTGTATTTGAAGATAAAGCATTGTTTGCACAGAAAATGGCACCTTCCTTTGGTGACCAAGATAAAATGAGTAATCCATCAGGTGTACCATTACCAATTACCTATACATTTACTGTACATGGTGTTAGTGGAATAGTACATGGTGATACATTTAATGTAGATGGAATACCTGAGAAATATAAAAATGGTGGATTTTTTCAAGTTATGGATGTAACTCACAATTTAGCAGGAAGTACATGGACAACAACAATTAAGGGGGACTTTAGGGTTAATGATTAGTTATGAGAGATAATAAAGATGAACGTAGACGAAAGAAAATCAAAGAAAGATATAATAAAGCACGCTTTCTTGATAGAAATCCCGATGAAGCAGAAAAGACAGAATTAAGAAGAAGGAAACGAAAGTGGGTAAGGGAGATTAAAGAATTAAAACTTGATTATGATTTAGTTAAGAAGTTTAAAAAACGAAAAGAAAAAATAAAATCTACTAAAGAACAATTAAAGCAACTAAAAAGAGAAAGAAAAGTAGTTCCTTATAGTTTAAAGAAAAATTATGTACAAGAACAATCTAATACTGAAATGATATCAGCATATGATTCTGTAAAAAGAGTACCATCTATAGTTAGGCAAACTGTTTCACCATCTGTACCAAAGCCAAAAGATGTAGATTACAAAAGGGGATATGTAAAAAGATATTTTGTACAAAGAGCAAATGATAACAGAGCTCCTATTAGTGAAGTTTCATCAACAAAATTTTCACAAATAGCAACTAATGCATTTTACAAACAAGTAAAATTAAGATGGAGAATCAACGGACCTTTGGAGGATTATCAAGATGCGGAAGGAAATGTGAAAAAGGGAGTATATACATCGAATAAAAGAAGTATAGAAGAACAATTAAGAAAAATGCCATCTTTAAAGAATAGATTGGTAAATCTTGGAGAATATCATATCTCAAGAAAATAGTTTTTCTAATTTTCTTAATATATATAGATATACAAACTAAAGAAGTTATATGAGTTACTTATCAATAGAAGAAAAACAACAATTACAATTTGATTGGAGATACAAAGGTGTATCTATTTTAAATCTCTTAACAGAATCAGAAGCTGATGCTATAGGGGATGAATTAGAACGAATCAGAGTTAAAAGACAAGAGAATGATACGGAAGGTGAATGGGGAGATTACGACCCATATATGTATCCACATAAAGAATCTAAAATACTTGATGGATTAATGAAACATCCTAAAGTAATACAAGCTTGTGAATTTTTAATGAATTCTAAAATATTAGGTGTACAAACTTGGGCATATTATAAACCACCAGGACAATTGGGTAGAGATATGCATCAAAATATATTTTATACACAATGTAATACCAATGAAATAATAAATGTTTCAGTTGCTATAGATAATCACGACCCAAATAATGGTTCTGTTTGGTATTTAGAGGGGTCTCACCACTTAGGTAGGTTACCAATTGAGGTAGATGAAGAAAGAGTAAGTTCAAATCCAAAGAATTGGAGAAGTGAAAGAGGTAAACCTTGTGTATTACCAAAAGACCACAATTTTCCACATATAGATGGTTATCTAAGAAAAGGACAGATTGCTTTACTACATTCAAACGTAATACATGGTTCAGAACCAAATACATCAAAAAGATTTAGAAGAGCATTCTTAACTGGGTATATAAAAGAAGGTGCTAAATTCGCTGCTGGTAATCAAATGAAAAGAAAACCTATATATGTAGGTTCTGCTGAGTTACCACAAAACGGGTAGTTGACCGAGTGGTGAGGTGGTGGATTGCAAATCCATATACGGGAGTTCGAATCTCTCACTACCCTCGAAAATAATTCACTTTTCCTTGGATATTTAAAAAAGATTTCGTATATTTACGGAGTAAATGGCTTCGTAGCTCAGTTGGATAGAGCATCTGCCTTCTAAGCAGACGGTCAAAGGTTCGAATCCTTTCGAAGTCACCAAAAATAATTCACTTTTTCCTTGGATTTCTCATTTATTTTTCGTATATTTACTATGTAAATAAGTTAAAACACTAAAAGTTAAAATTATGAGTAAAAAATTTAAATTTTCAATCAACGGAACTGAGTTCCAACTTCCTGTTTCACAAATTAGAGATGATAATTATGATGGTGGAAAATACATCTATATGAACGCTAAGAGTTGTGCTTCGATAATCAAACAATTTGTTAAGAAAAATTACCCTTCCTTAAAGGTGTGGGCTACTTCTGATGTTTATAGTGGTGGTTCTTCTGTAAGAGTTAATGTATGTAACACCGATGGTTCGGAAGTAGATTATGATGTATTCAAAAAGATATCAGAATGGAAATACATTCTGCAAGGTGGTACTTTCAATGGTATGATTGATATGTATGAAATGAGAGAAGATTCTGTTTCTTCAGAAAATGGAACTCCTTTAAAATATTTCCCATCATATGTATTTATTGAAAACAAACCAACTTGGGGCTCTGTTGAGTATTGGGTTAACTCATACAATGAGTATAAAGAAAATCTATCTAATCCTGATTGGAAAACTATGGTAGATATGGTTAATAATAAATTTGGAGGTTCATTCTTAGAATATAACAAAACTTATATGAGTAAGAAAGAATATGAAAGATGTTCATTAGTATTAAGCTAAATTGATAATAGTAGAATCTCAATATGAGAAAGAACAATTCTTAGAATATTGGAATAATGAAGAATCAGTAATTATTCCAATTTTCTTCGATTTGGAACGGCATCCTATGAATAATGGGTTGTCATTTCTCTATGTCCAATTCCGAAACTTAGATTTTATACTACCATTTAATCATAATGATTGTGAAAAGTTAGAAATAGACTTAACAACCTCTAACAAAAAGAAATGGTGTTGGGATAAAAAATCATTGTTACAAACTGATTTAGGAATAACGGATTTGAAAGATGTTCAAACGGTATTATTCTTTATGCATAATAAAATATATCCATTTAGAGAGAAAATAGAGGTTTTAACGAACTTTTACCATAGATTGGGTATGAGAGATGATTTAGGTAAAAGTATCTCTATAATGAAGTGGGGTGAAGTACTAAGAGGTATAACCGATGAGATAAGCAAAAATTTACCACTAAATGAGAATATTGGTAAAAATTGGGTAGATGATACTATGATTCCTATCCTTTCAGATGTAGAACGATTGGGGGTTCGGGTCGATAGGGAAAAATTTTTTGATAGATGGCCAAGCAATCATAAATCCATAAGCGATGGGGGGAGTAGGGTATATACGGAGTACAATCCATACACAATAACCTCAAGACCTTCAAATAGGCATTTAGGAATCAATTACGGAGCACTTAATAAGAAAGATGGTAGTAGGGAGTGTTTTATACCAAAAGATGGTAAAACGTTATTACAATTTGATTACGATGCGTATCACGTTAGAATAATAGCAAAGTTGATTGGATACGATTTACCAAAAACTTCGGTTCACCAATGGTTGGCAGACCAATATGGTTGTTCGTATGATGAATCCAAAGGAAGAACATTTAGAATCCTTTATGGTGGTGTATCCGATGAAGATAGAAAGATTCCGTTCTTCGACAAAGTAGATAAGTTTATTCACAAAATGCAAATCGAATCGGTTGATAGAGGATATCTACAAACACCAAAAGGTAGGAAGATTCCGTTGGGGTGGATTGAACAACCAAACGCTCAAAAATTCTTTAACTACATTCTACAAGCGACAGAAACGGAATTCAACATCGAATCTATCAAAAGATTAAAAGAAAACGACTTACCACTTCCTATTCTTTACACATACGATTCATTCTTATATGAGTTTGGTATAGAAGATAAGGAAATTATACTAAAAGTAAAAGAAACATTGGAATCATTCGGATTTCCAGTTAAGCAGGATTGGGGTTCGGATTATTCAAAACTCTAATATTTATATATTGAACTAAACTATACTAAATGAAAAGGAAGTTAAGCTTATCCCTACTATTATGCGTAGGAGTTGTTTTGAGTTTGTTCGCTCAGACCAGAACAAATGTAATTATTAAAAATGAAGTTTTTAAAGTATCTTACAATGAAACGTTGGAACAACCAAATTGGGTTGAATATGATGTTCGTAAGATAACTAAAGTAGCTGATAGAGATGGAATGGACTTTTACACAGTAAAAGGAGTGTACACATCTAACTCAGCTGATTATAAGAATAATGTTTGGGATAAAGGGCATATGGCTCCGGCCGCTGCCTTTACCGATTCATATAAAAATTTAAAAACAACATTTTCGTATTTAAATTGCTCTCTACAATTTGATAAATTAAATAGAGGAGCATGGAGAGAGTTAGAAGCACAAGAAAGAGTGTGGGCAAACAAATTCGGTACTCTAAAAGTTAGAGTAGTTTTAGAATTTAAAGAAGGACATATGGTTCTACCTACAGGTGGACATGTTCCAAGTGGATATTTTAAATATATAAATTTTCCAAATGGAGATTCTAAATGTTATTATTTTCCAAACTCTACACCAACTAAACATTGGAGTGAATACGAATATAGTTGTAAACGAAGAAAAAGTGTAATATAGGATATTTATAGATGGTGGATAAGAATCAGATTATAGAACAAATAATAGAAGAATTGAACTTCCGTTCAAGAGAAGGGTATCCCTTACTTAAAAAATCTTCACATATAGAATTACTTAGTGAGATTCTGACCGAATTAGGATTATCATCAATCAAACACGAACTTATTGAAAATCTTTTAATAGAAGATGAAGAAGAACCCTTAGATGCTAGAGAAAAAGAACGAGCTAAGAAAATGGGGCTTGTTTGGAAAGGTAAAGGATATGGGAAAGAAGAAGATGATTTTATATCTTATAAAAATGATGGTGGTAAGTTAGTAAAAGTAGATAAAGATGGTGAATCAGAACCTGAAGAAACAAAAACAGCATTTTCGGGTGAAGCTGGTGATGAATTTAAATCACAATTACCAAAAGAAGACCCAGCATATAAACCATCAAAAAAAGCTAAGGAAGGTAGTTATGAATCCATAAGTACAAATGCTTCACAAAAGGTAAAAGAATTATATGGTGAAGATGGTAAAGGAGAATTACTACAAAAATCAAAAACTTCAGATGATGCATTAAAAAATGGATATGTTAAAGGAGCTAATTGGGTAGCACCAGGAAATGCTGGTTCTAACTTTAATGAAAATATGTCTAATGAAGGTGCACTTATATTAGAAAAATATCCTGATTTATCTGAGGATGAATTGGTTGATATAATTTTCAAAAAGACGAGAGGTTCAAAATTAGGTGGACAACAGAAAAAAACAACCATTGAAGGTAGTGATAAAGGTAATGTTCCAAAAGATATACCAACATCAGATAGAGACTTATATAGAAATTGTATAATAACGGCTCGTTCAGCTAGGTCAAAATATAGTAGAGCTAAAAAAGCTAAAGAAGCAGCTTCATCTCAAGTTGGATTTGGTACACAAACCAATACTATGGCATTTGGTGGAACTTCTTCTGATTTGGATAACTTATCAAATGAAATAAATTCAGCTAATAAAGTATTCATACATGATGCTGGTACAGATAAAGTATATGAAATACCAAAAGATGTTATGAAAGAGTGGGTAGCTAGTTCAGGTGGTGGTGAAAACGCATCTGATACTGCGGTACTTACTAAAGATGAGAATGGTAATATTATTTATGATGGGTGGAGTGATAAAAAAGGATTATCAGATATTCAAGGAAACTCTACACTAAATGATGATTTTAGTAAAGCAGATAAAACAGTTGATGAATTAGTAAGTAGTGGTAAGGTGGATTCTGAAATAGCAAGTCAAGCCAAATCAATTATTAATAACGCACAATCTGAATCCAATGATATAGAACAAGGATATAAAAATGCCGTTTATAAAGAGGGACAATATCTAAGTACATACGAAGAATCGAAAAAAGATAAGTTGGCATCTATTCTTGAACAACAAGATAAAGGATACGAAGAAGCTGGTACAAAAAATCATGTTCAGAATCTAATGAAAAAAACAGATAGTAAAACTCATAGAGAAGCTCTTGATAAATTATTAGAAGGTTCTGTTAATGAAAAATTAACGGCAGATGAAAGAAAGATATTATTTAGATTAACTGAAGTTGAAAGAGCAAATATAAAAGCTAGTGGTAGTGAAATACCCGCTGGTTTAGATACTAAAAAAATATTAAGTGATTCTAGAGATAGAGCATTAGATAGACAAAGGCAAACAGTTGATGAACTAAATGAACTAACAGGTAGAACATCAAGTGGTAAAGAAAAACCTTTAGGAGATTTATTAGGTTTCCAAGAAACAATTGATTTTTTACATTTAGATAAAATTGAAAATCCAGCTGATGAAAGTGACCATAAGCAAATCTTAAAAAGAAATACTCATTTAGTAATGGGTGGTATTGATGTACCTCCAAACAATATAAAAGAGTGTTTAGGTGTTGATGATTTAAATGATTACGAAGATAATTTCGAAATTGTAAATGAAGAAAGACTTATGAAAGATAGGTCAAAAAAATACACAACAGGTAAGGTAGTTTACATATATGCCGTTAATAAAGATGGTGAACGTAAATTTGTTGGTGAAAAAAGGTATCGTTCAAAAGAAGGAGCTACTGGAAAAACATCAAATACAATAGCGTGGTCTCCTGAAATGCAATCCTGCTTCGATTCAAAAAGATAAGGATTCTACAAGTATTTAATACTTATAGTAGTATAAAACATTGAAAGAGACTGAATGAAAACTCAACTATTGTGTACTTTTACAACTAAGGAGAAATTACAAGACCAGCTTCAACAGATTAGAGAAACATATCATATAGTTTACAACTACATATATGTTCTACAGAATAAATCTGATTTGGATGAATTGTTTGTAACCTATAATATAGATACGGCATATAAGCCAGAGAAACCATTGACCGATACAATATTGGTACATAGAAAAAAACAATCTAATACATTGTACACAATTAACGCATTAAACGAACTAATCAAAGAAGAGAATGGTGGAACTTTAGATAAAAGTTTTACTGTTGATTGGGATAAGTTTAAAAACTCCATCATAGTAACTAATGTTGATGGAACAAAGAAAATAAACACAAGAGTTTTTGATATTATAAAATTTTCTTAAAATAATTCAAATTTTCCTTGGATATATGAAATCTTTTTCGTATATTTGTGTTAACAAATTAAATAAGTTATATGAAACAACAATCAGCGCAGCAATTCTGCGAAGAGAAATATCCCCAAACCACAAAAGAATTTAAAAAAATATTAGATGAGATGTATGTTACCTTTTGTAAAAAGCAAAGGAATTACGGACCAGGTAATATATCAGTAGGTTCAAACTTAGAAACCGAAGATGATAAAAAAATAGCACTAACTGGGTTGTGGTTTAGAAAAAATGATAAAATCCAAAGATTATTACAATTAGTAGTTAAAGGACAGCCCGATGAAGTTGGAGAGAATATTCAAGATACATACGAAGATTTAAGTGTGTATGGAATCATATCACAAATAGTTCAGAGAGGAAAGTGGGCAAAATAATATGAAAAACTATAATTTGAATATAACTGAGGATAAGATAACTATCTCTGATTTTGCTAACACTAGATACAGAAAACATAGTTTAGTTATGCATGTAGCTGAAACTGATGTAATGAAAGAGTTCGCAAAAGTTGTTACCCAAAATGGTGGAGATATCTTAGAGATAGGATTTGGAATGGCAATTTCAGCTAATGAAATTCAAACTTATAATATTAAATCACATACGATTATAGAAAAACATCCCGAAATATACGAAATAGCTTGTGAGTGGGCTAAGGATAAACCAAATGTTACAGTACTACATGGCGATTGGTATCATATTTTACCTGTAATTGGTAAAAAGTTTGATGGTATATTTCACGATACTCATAGAGATATTAACAAAGAAGCATTTCCAAAACTATCTACTAAATTAGCAAACGAAAATTGTATTATGACTATGTTTAATTATGGTACTAAAATAAAATTCCCAAATACAGATGTGGTTAAAGTAAAACTTAAAGGTGAAGCAAAAGATTACTTTGATAGAGAATACTTTAACATAATTTACAGTCATATGGTGAATGGAAAATGGACCTCAAAAAATAGCAAAAAAAATGTAATTTAACCCTAAAAAGTATGCCGTTTTTGGTGGAACGTTATACTTATATATGTAAACACCGCGTGTAGGATAGACACGTAAATAAAACCATTAAATTAATAAATTTTTAAACTTAAAAGGAGTAATTATGGCAATTAACATTGACGCAATCAGAGGTAGACTGAACAAACTACAAAACACACAAAAGAAGAGTGATTCATTATGGAAACCTACACCAGGTAAAACGCAAGTAAGAATCGTTCCTTACAAATTCGATAAGGATAATCCATTCATCGAATTGTATTTTCACTACAACATTAATAACAAAACTTATTTATCACCACAATCATTTGGTAGACCAGACCCTATTGTAGAGTTTGCGGATAAACT
>ERZ802830.1490-NODE-1490-length-22267-cov-7.94417_pt1 | contig 22267 bp, 33 predicted proteins | sample MGYA00345654_ERZ802830 | MGnify/ENA primary metagenome ERZ802830 (study PRJEB30503, sample SAMEA104212375) | marine metagenome | biome: Westerlies Biome; feature: [SRF] surface water layer (ENVO:00010504) within the epipelagic zone...; material: water...
CACAACAGGACACGCTTTGAATTGGCACACATGCGGTTTTCTAGCTTACGTGGGTCATAAAAAAAAGCCCCCTTAGGGGCTCGGGGTCACCAACCCCAATTGGCATCGATTCGCGTTCTGGGTTGCTCGCTGACCCATCCCCCGTCCTCGCCTGGATTCGGCAGGGCTGGAGTCGCCAGCTGTCGGACCCAAGCCATACCGGGACGAGCATCCCGGTGCATGTAGCGGTCGTCGATCAACTCGGCCCGCATGACAGCGCCAGGGAAGTAATCGGCCATATGGGGCATGTCTACCCAGACCTTGCGTCCGTGGATTCCGCCGGGCATCGTTTCAACTTTCATCGGGTCTCCCCTGAACTGAGAACAACTTAAACGCTTACAGGTTGATCAGTAGCCACAGAGTGCCAGCTGTTTAATCGGCATATATCGGGATAAATCGGATCATAAAAAAAAAAGCCCCCACTTAATTAGGGGGCGATTCTTGGACAGTCTGGGTGGCCTTCATATAGACGTTGGCAGACTTCGATTCTGGGCAATGGCTCGAAGGCGGTCAGAGCAAAGACAAAAATCGCCAAACTGATCCCATAAAAAACGGTTCTAGTAATTGCCATCTAAAACCCACGCGAGTTTTTTGGCCCACTTAACGATCGATCGCTCGTCTTTCGTGGGGCAGCCGACGGCAAAGCTTGAGCCGTTCTCATCAAGGCGGCGCAATTCATACATGCCTGGGGCACATTGATTGATCCAGTAAGGGACGCCTCGGGCTCTCATCGATTGATTGGCCCAGCAGACGTGGTCCCAGGCTGTAGCGGTTTTCATTGGTTGTGGAGGGTGAGAAAACCCAACCTAAACCCGAATAAGTTGAACGCAATGCAAAGACAACCAATTCAATAACCGAACACGGTACGGGGTTGATTTCTTAAAACTTGCAAAAGTATTCGACAAATTCCCCAAATCAAACTCTTCGCGGTTAGAGTCAAAACCTAAACGCGACAAAGTTCCTGCTCTGCACTCGCCATGGACATGTATTTTGGCAAATACACAAAAAGCCCCACAGGCTCAACGAACCTCGATGTGTTCGCTAAATACTGGGAAAGCAAATATTCGCAACGGTGGTATGCACCGCTATCGATAACAGTTCGGACCCCGACCGTTAAGCCTGCGCAACCTGCAGCCCTGCCAGCAGTATCCGAAGCCGAGGTTCTGCGATTCAACAAAGTTGTTCGCGAGGCTTTCATATATATAGGTGCCCGGCACTGTATGGGTCCCGTCGAGCTGTGGTCTCAGATTCAAAAGGGATTGATCCAATTAAAAATGACATCGGACGAATTGGATGATGTAGAACGTTGCCTCTTTGGATGGCAGTCCTGGACCGTCGGAGGGTTTGAGCGTTACCGGTTCAGATATCCCGATCGCTGCCCACTCTTAGACGTGCTTTGCAGCCTAGATAAAACGCACAAAGAGCTAAACGATCTCGCTGATTGGCTGCTTGAACTCAAAGGTACAAAGGAATCCAGGTCTTTGGATGCTTTGCCCACTCTGCCCGATCCTGATGGGGTCAGGCCTGCTCGTATCCGTGGCGTAGCCTGAGCGACAGGGTGCTTTATGTGCCTTTTTATACCAAAAGTACATTTTATGTGCTTTTTTATACCAAAAACAGGTTTTCTGTATAAATTAGTCAATAACCCTTAAGCCTTTGGACTTTAACCAAAAGTGCTTAAGCCTTTAGCAGTCATAAATAAGGCACTCCGGCGCGTCATAGTGAATCGCACAATAAGAGTTCCAATATTCTTCTCTGGTGGGTTTGGGATTTTTAAGTTCATGCAAGGCATCCACATCTAGGGTGCCTTTTTTTAGTGATTCTTCTAAGGCAATCATGGCGCTTGCATCAACACTTGAATTCTCTCGCATCCAACTGAATAGTGTTTCTTCTCTATGTTCATCCCAAATCGTCTGGGGACGCCACCAGGGCAACACTTGATGATTACTTTTTGATCCGTTGCATTCAGAACAGCATCGAACCATATTCCAGCGCTTTAATTTTGGACCCCCACGGGAAATTGGGATGACATGATCTATGGTCCAGCTAGTAGCCTTTCGATCGCAATAAGCACAACGATCACCAGGATAATCCTGGATTATTGATTTTCTAAATCGTTTTACCGCATACTTTGGCCGTATTTCTGTGAGGTTGAACAGCAAATCGTTGGGCGATTGTGCAACCTGCATTTCAGTTTTGTTGGCTTAAATCAATCGTACCTAGTCAAAAATTTTGACGATGATGCAGGGGTCTTTATCTTTGGCGTGATGATAATTTGCAGAAAGAGAATCCAAAACCGCCAAATTATCGTTGCGGAGTATTTTGCACGAGACGTACACATCAAGGACAGCTTTTATGCAGTTGTCTAAATCCATTCTGCGATTTGCTCCGATAAACAACATCTCCATCCTTTGGACTCTTTCCAAGGGATCGCCTGACCACATAGGCCTTAAGAGTTGTTCGCATCTGATTTGCCAGTCGCGGTACTTAGGTTCGGTGTGTACTCTGCCCCTATAGAAGCGGGGGCGGGCTGCTGGCTTGGGTTCAATATCTAAAATAAAAAGTCTTGGCCTGTAATCTATTCGAGCCATCCCATGGCCTCAGATGTGATCGGGAATTTCCAAATAAGAATCTTTTTGATTTCCTCAGCAATCAATCTGTGCTCAAGTTGTGTGCTGGGGTCAGTCCTGACAGCCACATACATCAGCCAATTCCTAAGATTATTTGTCATATATAAATTTGTATTTGTTGCCTGTGGAAGTATTCTTCGGGCGCACTCTTTGGCTACTCCTTTTTCTAGCAATCTTTCGTAGAGACTGAATGCTTGGTCAAAAAGTGCCTGCGTTGTTTCCTCAGCACTTGCGATAATTTCTGGATGCAAATTATCAAGAGAGGCCTGTCGATTCGTGGGATGTTTTGCTCTAAATTTTGGCATCGTTGCAGAGGTTGACTTTGCATAACGCTGTGAAAATTGACTGAAAACAGCGGAGCGGTGCCTACAAATTTGGGCCGCTATATCAACCTGAGTGAAAATTTTTACAGTCAGAAAAGCGTGCTCGAAGGGAGACCAATGGTCGTGATCTATTAAAAATTTCAACAACTTAGGACCGGTTTCCCAGTTGCTCTCATTTTTTGGATTGCTTACTCGGGCAATTTTTACGATCAGCTTTTCAGCGTCGTCTGAACATTGCACCACTGAAACTGAACCGTCGAGATCAACCGGAGGGTTTTTGTTTTCCATTGTTTTTAAATAATTCAACGACAGCAATTCCGATCAGCCACTCACGGGCCATCTTTCGGCCTAGTTTTCCCTCTAGAACCATGAACATTCCGGCGTGATGTTTCAGGTAGGGGATCAGCGACAGATCCGACGCTGTTGCTGTCTGGCAGATAGTACAGAGATGACCTAGGGTCTTTGGCATACTTCTCATTGGCCTTGGCTAATGCGGATATAACCTCTTCAATTGATGTCTGGTAAAACATCGCGATCTGCTCAATAGACCATCGATGCTGCTCTTCAAGCAGGTCTTCCCAGAAAAAATCGGAGATTCGTAAACTCATGATTAGTCTGCCACATTGATGTTAGTCGGGGTATGAATAAATTTTTCAGGAGTGCTGTTTTTGTCGTGCCAATCTTCTAGGCGTTCAATGAAGTGCGCATAGAGTTGATTGATATCATCACGCCCGATAGTGAAAATTTGAACCGCATAATCAGGAACAGCACAGGCGATAAGCCCTTGGCGAATCACTAAGCCTTGTTGCTGATACACATAGTTTGCCGCCTTTATGTAAGCCGAAATCTGAAGCTCGTAATCGTAAAGCTTTGGGCCTCCGATTGGTTTGTTGGCTGTCTTGAAGTCGATTAACCACGCTTGATTAGGGTCTGCATCCTTAACAAGCGGGTTATTTGCCTTCAGGTACGCAATGCAATCACAAGCGCCTGCGTACCGATCGGCATTCCACAGAGCACCCTCGGTCAACAAAGTGTGGTCAATGATGTCTAAAAAAGGCTTCATTGAGTTAAACCACGGTTGGTAAACGTGGTGATGTCGTGGCAGCTCTCCGGTCAATAGAAACTGTTCAGAGGCGTCATGAGTCCAGGTGCCACGAGCAGATGCAAGCTGCAAAATTGAATTCGCTTTCTTCTCTCCTGCCCACTTACGCCAACCCGCGAATTTTTTGTCATTGCGTAATATGGTCGTCACCGAGGGGTACAGCCCTAGGGGAGTGTCATAAAAGCGGTTGCCATCCTGTTGGGTGCGAACGGATTCATACTTAGGGATGATTTCAACCCTGGAGCGGCTAGGCATTGTTCAGGCTCAAATCAGAAAAAAAGTGGGGAGAAAAAATCCCCCCTAAGTTCAAAGACGTTCAGTCTTCGCGTTTCTGAATGTCGCTCCAAACCTCGTCCATAGGCCCTCCACAAGCGTGAGCCTGAAGATTGACCGTCAGAGCGGAATAATCGTCTTGGATGTCTTGTGGAAGCTCATAGGGGGGTTGTGGCTGCAACGTGTGCTTAGTGCTGGTCCCCTGGCCGACTCGGCTCCACACAAAATCGTAATTAGTGGGATACCCAAAATTTTGCGAGGCACAAGCTGCCGCGAACTGCTCCAGAATCGTCACTTTGTCTAGGTCCCAAATCTGGAAGACGTTTCGATCATTTTTTGAGCTTTCGGTGATGTTCAGCACCACCATCGACAAACACTTAGAAACCTTGGGGTTTCCAGACTTTGCGTATTTCTCGTACTTTTCGGGAAGCATTTCAGCGGGGATGTTTCCGCCTTCAATCCCTTTGGCCAATAAATCCTCAGCAAGCCATCGCATACATGCGCGACCGCCTTCTGGTGTCTCGTGCCACAAGTTGAAGCCGAACACCGCCTCTGACATAATCCTGAACTCGACCGAGCCGGGTTCAACCTTTCCGGTTTTCTCGTTTGTTACTTCCTGAGGGGCTCGCAGATATCGACCAGGCCCATCGCTGAGTTTTTGTCGATTAGCCCGCTCTAGCTCTTCTTTTTCGAGCTGAAGTTTGAACGAAGCGGGTAAAAACTCCTTTACAGGCTTTTTCGATGCAGATTTCAGAGGCATGGCTCAGAACACGTTGAGAACGGTCTGGCATGAAGACTCAACTCCCAGATACCTGAGTTGTATCCCTAAGTGCTACCCATAGGCAACCTAAAAAAGTTATAACCTGGATTTTTTAATTAACTCTTAAGAAAGGTATTCAGTAGCTCAAGAGGCTTTCTGTCCTGTTTAAAATGCTTCTTCAAGACGTTACATAAGCACCTCATCGCGTAGTCCAGCTCCTCTGGAAGCCAGGTCGTTTGTTCTCGGATGATGTCTGCAAATTTGGTTCGGTCTGCCTCAGAGCTTGAATAAGTCTCAGCCAGACGGTGAATGTCCCTGAAAATGTCAATATTGTGCGCAGTCATCAGCCTTCGGATGTAGTAGGCCGCATTTGAGCTGATGGTCTGGGCCTGTTCTGGGCTGTAATCCAGACTTACAGATGGAATGGGAGGCTTTCGCCAACCAACAAAGACCTCAAAATGGAAGCCCAAAGAAGCGGGGTTCCCTTCGTCATCGCGCATAATTTGCGCGTCTTCTATTAAGTGCTCTAAGCCCTTGAAACTGGGGGAATCAGCGGTTTGTTCCCCCTTTTGGAACTTATCTATTTCAATGCCAAGGGCCGCCAATGATGCAAAAAACCTGGGTCCAGGGCTTTTCAGGCCTCCCAGCTTTAGCTGTTGGATTTGGCTGCTGTGCATATAGCCCTTTTCGTCACCGAATAAACGCCTAGCGAGTGCAATTAGTTTTGGATTCGTCCATCCGTTGGCGTCCACGCACTTGCTGAACCACACAGCGTAATTAACCGCACCGTCCCCAAAACAACTCTCCAACGAACCTATTGGGATTGGGGATCCCTTGGACATGGCGAACCTGCCTAAAAAGTATTTGAACGTAGTTTATGTCACAAAGGCGTAAACGCAACCTATAAAAAATAGCAAGAAATGCCTATCGCTGCTAGCAGGGTGCTTCTGGCTGAGTTCAACTTAGAAAAGTTGGAACTTTATTTTGATGAAAGAGAGCGCGATAGACCAGCTCAGGAATGGCACATTCCCCACGGACTGGACCTACAACATCCTTGAGGACAAGGCCGCGTTCACTGGGAAGAAAACTCCAGAGTGGGCTTTTAACGGCGATTGCAACAAGGGCCTCAGCCCTGAAGAGGTGTTTGCAAAGTGGTCGCAAATCTCGAAAGTCAAAAATAGAACAACTGGAACCCTCAGGACCGTCACAAAAAACGGCTTAGGCGTTTTGACCGGGCCGGCTGGTGGCTACCTGATCGCTGTTGATATTGACGGCCTGGAGGCTGAGGCCGTTTTTGAAGCATTTATGGGTCAGGACTATCCGTCTATAGATGCCCCTGGGACCATGTCGTGGCGAGGGAAGCCCACTAATCGTCAATTGCTGTACCGGATGCCAGAGGGCCACCGGCAGTTTTTTGAAAAAATGATTCGGGAACAACTGGACGAAGACCTGAAAAAGGGGGGCAACTCTGAGGTTTGTATTCGCTACGGCGGTTGTTATTCGGTGCTGCCGGGGTCCTATCACCCAGACACTCAGGGCCAATATTCGTGGCTGTCATACAACGGCGGTAAGGTCGCTGATTTGCCTGATCGGCTCCTGTGCTGGTTGATGGACCACCACAGCCAACAGTCGGAAACTTATGTTCCGGCTGCGTTGATGGAGTCCCTGGAGCAGGGCCTGGACAAAGCCCCACTCAGTGGGAAAAACGTCAAACAACTGGCCCGCGACTTCAAGGTTCAAATCCTGCAACCTTTGGTCAACACAGATCACCAGGGCAAGGAAACAGGACCAGATGATCCGAACGCTTTGGTTTGGCAGTTATATAAGGCCGACGTTTGGAACGACGATCGGCAACCATTAATCAGGGAACACGGGAACCCAGAAAAACCCCTGGTAGGAGGCTGCCCGTTCCATGATTCGCAATCAGGGACCAGTTTTGCTCTATGGCCTGATCAGCAGGGCGAAGGAAAAGAAAAAGGGCGCGGTTTGTTTGGCTGGCTCTGTCACAAAGAACGCGTAGGGGGTGGTGCCATTACGCTCCTGCACGCCCTAAAAACTGGGGACATTGACGCCGGTTGGCCGAATGCCGCAACCCTGGAGGAATACTGCATAGAAGGCGCAAAATTACTAGGCAGGACGTACCCAGACGATTTTCAGGCGGCGGTCTCGTTTAAACGTGAAGTCACCTACGACGCCAAAGAAAAGAGCACTTTGGAATGGGCCAGGTGGATTGAGAAAACGTTTGAAAATCCAGCAGAGCAATCGATTGAGTTCGCTCGCCTTGCGTCTGATCACCAATTGCGCTGGGGCACAGAACAGATCTATCAGGCCCTGCAGGACGACCACGACTTCAGGACCGCTGCAGGTCCCCAAAACTGCACTCAACGACGTGAAGGCCTAGTAGGTCTGGACTTTGTTATCCCAGATTTATTGCTGACTCCAAGTGTGATCTGCCTGCATGGAGGTTACGGGACAGGTAAATCACAGACCGCTGCAGCAATTGCAAAACACATCCTGCAAGGCCGCCCCTTCAAAGTCAGAGGCGCAGATATGCCTGTGCGCAAAGGGACAGTCTTATGGTGCAACGGAGACCAGTCCCGTGAGATCTTTGAAAACCAATTAGAGTCTCACGGTATCAATGAAGACCCTAATTTTTATTCATGGCCAAAGTTCAGACTCAAGTGGCAGCGCCGTTTTTATCAGAAATTAAACGATCTTAAGCCTCAGTTAGTCATCATTGACTCACTGTCTGGATGTATGCCTTTGGTGGATAATAATAAGCAGGAGATATCTAAACCTCTAAGAGACTTAGAAGTCGATAATGGTACTGAGTTTCCATCTTGTTCCATTCTTATCTTACATCACAACAACAGAAATGGAGGGTTTAGGGGTCATTCAAGTATTGGTGACGCTGTTACTGAAACTTGGGCACTAGATAAACCTAATGAAGATGAATGCAAGGAAGATGCTTATGGTCCTGATACTGAGATGCGCAGGATTATCACTATTGGAAAATCAAGAATTGGCCGAGAAAATGACAAGCTAGTCACACTTCTGCATGACGATGACTCTTTGGATATCGAAGATTTCACGCCAGTAGAAAGAAAAAGAAAGTACAGCGGGAAAACACCCGTCATTGATTTGGTTCACTCATTTATCCGTACACAGACCACAAGAGGGGAATCAACAACCCGCAAAGAGCTAGAGGTGTCGATCGGACGCAGGGCCACAGCCAGCACCCTCAGAAGCGCTTTAAACCGTCTTAAGACCCGCAGGCTCATCCAATCAGCTCCAGGCCCTGCAGAGGGCCGTAGAGGTGCTCCAGAAAGTCACTGGTTCGCCTGTACTGCAGAAGGCCTCGAACTCCTCGAACGCTTAAACAGTGCGCCTCGCGAGGAGAGGGGGGGATCATCATCTCATCATAATTACAAAAACACAGTCCCTAACAGCGATTTGAATAATGTTGCAGGTGCGCGGCAGGTAAACGAGAAAACCTCGAAAGGCCTTGCAAAACCTGAAAAAGTTAAGCGTGGCAATATTTACGCGGCAGATGCGTCATTAATGGAAACGCTTTCGGGTCAGGATTCTCAGAATATTAATGTTGCACCTGATACCCATTGCAACGCTTTAAACCCTGCCCAGGACAGCGATTTGAATAAAGTTGCAAATTCAGGAACACATAGGGAGGGGACGGATAGAGCAGAATTTGACCTCAACGAATTGTATCACCAGGCACGTTTTGACGAAAATGGTCTAGCTTGGTTCACAGGCGACGATGCGTTAACCAAATCCTAAATTTGACAAAAAGGCACAGCCTCTTTTGGTCAATGGCCTAAGCTTTTGGCAACCTGAAAGAGTTTTGGTTTAATTTTGTCCCTTCCTCGGCCCCCCACGGTTGACCTACAGGCGGATGGTCCTTTCGAGTTTGCTCTCGAATTGGACCTGCCTGAGTGTCCTGTCGGTGAGCAGGTCCAAGGCTTGGAACATGAACTGGGCGCAACCTTTGGTTTTAACCAAGAGGAGGGAGATCCCGCAGTAAAGCTGTTCATAGACACAGGTAACAAATCAATTTCAATGACCTTGCGCCCTGATGACATCAACGCACTCAAAGCATCCGTGGACCTATTGCACCAACGGGTCACAACTGATCAGAGCACTCTCAGAGCTGATATTGACCAGCAGATTGATTGCGCTTGATATTGAAACCACCGGATTAGATCCTTGGCATGACGAACTTTTGTTGGTTCAGCTAGGCACAAGAGACCGAGCCGTCGTTATCGATATTCAGAAATGCGGAAACGATCTCGGTCCCTTGCGAGAATTCTTAGCGTCTGACAAATGGGGGAAGCTGGGCCACCATTTGGCATTTGATTGTGGATGGCTTGAGGTTCAGGGATTTCCTGTGCGCGGTCAGCTGGTTGACACGTATTTAGGCAGCAAAATTTTGACAGCAGGTCTGCCTGAAAAGCAAGGCCTTAACAGTTTGGCGGCCTGCTCAGAAAGATTTTTAGGTAAACGACTGGAGGAAAAAAGCCAGCTGCAAAAATCGTTTATCGGGCATACAGGCGAGTTTGACGAACACCAGCTTCAGTATTCGGCAGATGATGTGGGGCCGATAATTTGGGGAATATACGATGCGATGCGAGCAACCTGCCTCGCGCAAACTTTAGAGCACATTTGGCAGCTGGAGAACCGCACACTCCCGGCGTTTGTTCAAATGTACGTGAACGGTTTTAAATTAGACGTAAAGTATTACGAAGAGGTGTTATCTGAAGATCAAAATATCAGAGAAGAGAAAAAACACGACGTTATTAACTACTTAAATCAGCACGGTGTACTTGAAGAGTACAAATGCCCAATTACAGGTAAGCTTTTAGTCCATCCAGAGTTTTCTGGCCGAGGTAAGAACAAAGTAAAAGGCTTTAATCTTGGTTCCCCGGCTCAGCTAGGTGTCGCGCTAGCGCATGTGGGGGTGCCACTAAAAAGCAAAGTGGACTCAAAAGGCAAAATTTCTTACAGCTGTGATAAAAACGTCTTAGCCTTTTATCTTGCTGATTCTGAAGTTCTTCGCATTTATAAAGAATATAAAGAAGCGGCTGTAGCGTGCAGTTACACTGAAAAGCTAATAAAGATTGCGAAACATTATCCAAACAATCGCATTCACGCTCGCTATAACCAGCTTGTAAGAACTGGTCGCGCAAGTTGTTCAGAACCGAATTTACAACAGCTAAAACGTGGCCCTCGATATAGAAAAGGTTTTTTAGCAGAAATCGACCGCATTCTGTGCGTAGCTGATTACTCTCAGCTGGAGATTCGACTCGTCACAGAAGTCTCTGGTGACGCAAATTTGCTCGATATTTATTTACGAGGAGAAGACGTACATAGAGGATCAGCAATGTTAATGACCGGAAAAACTGATCCTGAAAGTATTACTAGCGCGGAACGTTCTGCAAGCAAGGCGGTAAATTTTGGGGCGCTTTATGGATGTGGGGCAAAAACTTTACGACAGCAAGCTATATCTATGTTCGGAATATTATGGACAGTTGAAGAAGCAAAAGAGAAACTTGATGCTTGGAAACAGGCATATCCTGGGGTTGTTGATTGGCAGCGCCGCCAAGGAAACAATGAAGAGCTGGAGGTAAGGACCAAATTTGGCCGGCGCAGGATTCTTATGCCGTGCAAAAAAGGTGAATCAAACTTTACGACAAACTTAAATTCTCCGATTCAAGGCTTGGGCGCAGATTGTCTTAAAGCGGCTTTGGCTTTGCTATGGGAACAGCATCTTTGCGATGATCCAGAAATAAAATTAATCGCATGTATCCATGATGAGATTATTTTGGAAGCTCCAAAAGAGCGCGAAGACTACGTCAAAAGAATATTAAAAGAGTGTATGGAAGACGCAGCCCCCTTGGTCGGGATCGTCTCAGTGCCAATCGTTGCCGAACCGTCTGCAGGCCCTGACTGGTCAGCAAAATAATCTTTTATAGGACTAGGTTGAAACAGCTTTAGGTTGTCCATGGCAAGCCCCAGGAAAAAAGTCCCCACTGAAATCAAAACCTTGATGCACCCCTCTAGAAATCCAGAGGGCAACATTGCAGCGGCAAAAGCAAGAGCCATTCACTGTTTAAATCAACGCCAGAAGCATCCTCGACTCACTGCTCTGGAGCAGGCCTTTTATAAACGGTATAGAGCCGAGCAAATCACCGGTATAACCAATACAGGTTCAGGTCGTTACGTTGTATCGAGACGAGCTTCTGAGGCGTCTTAATGCCCTGGCAGAGCAGATGCCTCAGGGGCTGCTGCACAGGCTCGTTATTGATGCTGAAGAGTTCATAGCTTGGCACAAATTAAAAAAGCTCTCCCGCGCTAAATGGCGTGGAAAATCACCAAAAGGTTACGGACGTTTCTATGATTGACCGCCGCATTCGTGAACTTTGCCTCAGCAAAGAGATGATCAGTCCGTTCTCTTTGAAGGCCGTTCAGCCCTGTTCCTATGACGTGCATTTGGGACGCAATGCCCAGATTGAAACCCCTGAAGGATTTAAGGCTAAGGACCTAAGCCAGTACAGCCCAGAGAATCCGCTGTTTCTCAAGCCGGGGGTTTTTATGCTTGGCGAAACTGTGGAGTTGGTGCGACTTCCAAACAATGTTGAGGCGCATTTGCATCTGGTCAGCAGCCGCGCCCGTGAGGGTTTACAACATGCCGTTTCGGGCCTGGTTGATTGTGGGTGGTGCGGAAAACTTACGCTAGAGCTTAAAAATAATCTGCAATATGGCTCGATTCCCATTTACCCGGATTTGAGGATTGCACAACTAACTTTCTTTGAATACGCCGAAAATGCGCATGAACCCTACAGAGGTCGGTACTTTGGGGATACCACTGTTAGTGCAGCAAAAGATGGGCAGGACCTACTACGAGCGTGAAGGCCACAAGATTTACGAGGTAGGCTTTCCAGTCGGGGGGAATGCGGCTTTCTTCGTAATTATTGAAGGAGAGCGGCACTATTTTAAAACAATTACTCAGGCTGAACTTTATCTAGGCCGTCGCAGTTCGCTTTCTTAATTGAGATTGATCCATCTGTCTTGAATTCCCATTCAAGAACCGTTCCGTCTTCCCAATCCATAGCCTTAATTAACTCTTCAGGAAATGTGACTTCGCCCTCCGAACTAACAGGAACTGTCCAAGTTTTTTGTGCCATTAATGGAAAGATACTCTCAGGAATCTATAGAAGATTTACAACGCCAAATTAAAAATTGTATTAGATTGGCGGAACAGCCTAATTTAAGCGCGGCTGCCAGAGCCGCGTTGAAGTTGCAGATAGACCGCACGCAACATCAAATCCAGGGTGACCTTAAAAAAGAGTCTTAAACGCACAGTTTGAGCTGATTTCTGTTGCCTTTGTGAAGTTCAACCTTTTTAGGTTGAAGGCTGTTCTGGAATCGATAACTTAAAAAAATTCAGGTCATAGGCCAGATGCCACAGATCAACACGTTTAACGACGCAGGCGCACCCGCCGCAAATCCAGTGTTTTACCGGACCTATAGCCGGATGACTGAGACAGGTCGCGAGACGTACGAGCAGGTCACAGACCGGACGATTACGGGCATCTCAGAGCTGGGACGTTTTACCGATACGGAGAGCGCTCTTGTCCGTCGGATGCAAGAGACCATGCAGGTCTTGCCGTCTGGGCGCTGGCTTTGGACAGGGGGAACCCCGTGGATCGATCAGCCCCGTAATTTTTCCGGCTCCTACAACTGCACGTCCACGCGGGTTGACAGCTGGGAGGCGTTGGCCTTGATGATGGATCTGGCGATGATGGGATCCGGCACAGGGGCCGTCTTGGAAGAGCGGATGATCTCCAAGCTGCCCGTAATTCGTAATCGCATCGAGCTGAGAGACGTGGTGGGCGTTGGTGGAACGTCTCCAGAAAATCGACGTGATCTGACGTACGTCGAGATAGTGGGCAACACCGTCACCATTCAGGTGGGCGACTCACGACGGGGCTGGGTCGAGTCCTACGAAGCGCTTCTAGACCTGGCTACCAACACTGAATTTGATCACACACGGCCTGTCTGCCTGCACGTCGATTGCAGCCGTGTAAGACCCGCAGGAGACCCACTCAAAGGCTTTGGAGGCACCAGCAACCCGGCCAAACTTCCCGACCTCTACCCGAAGATGGTCGAGATCCTGAACAATGCCTACGGTCGCCAGCTGACCTCTGTTGAGTGCTGCTTGCTGATTGATGAGGCAGCTGTTGTGGTTGTAGCGGGGAACATCCGCCGCTCTGCTGGGATGCGACAGTTCGGCTCCAATGACACAGACGCCGCAAGCGCAAAAGACGGCCTATGGAGTCAGGGCGAAGACGGAAGCTGGCGGATTGATCCACGGCGCGATGCGCTGCGCATGGCAAACCACACCCGAGTCTTCCACGATCGACCTGATCTATCGACTGTGAAAGAGGCTGTGACGCGCCAGTTTTACAGCGGAGAAGGCGCGATTCAGTACGCCCCCGAAGCCATCGCTCGGTCCAATGTGGATCTGCTCAGTGACGAAACAAAACGGGCAAACTTTTTGTGCGCTTACACCCGTTTTGGTCGAGAGGACGCTGGTAGATACCTGACCAAATTGGCGCAAGAATCCGGCGTCACCATGTCGCCAGAAGAACTCGAACACCGGCTCGACCGCTACGGCCTTAACCCGTGCGGCGAAATTCTTGGTACAGACTTTCACTGCAACCTGAGCGAGATTCACCTAAATAAAATTGATCCAAAAGACTTCCAGGCTCAGGATGAAGCGTTCCGGGCTGGGGCGCTGATAGCCGGAGCACTGCTTCACCACGAATTCACGACGCCGCGATACCAGCAGAGCCGTGAATGGGATCCGATTGTCGGTGTCAGCTTCACTGGCTTTTTTGATTTCTGTGTCCATGCCTTTGGGGTGGACTGGCTGCGTTGGTGGGAAGCAGGTCGCCCAGATGGTGACCAGGGCCGGCAGTACAAAAAACTAGAGGCGGATTATTTGACCCGCTGGCGCAAAGTCGTTGCGGTCACCCTGCGGGAATACTGCGAGCGCAACGGCATTAAATGTCCGAACCGGTTTACCACCGTTCAGCCTGCAGGCACTAAGTCTTTGCTCACTGGCGCTAGCAGTGGCTGGCATCCTCCCAAGGCGGCCAGGTTTATTCGCCGCATCACCTTCCGCAAAAACGACCCAGTCGCCCTGGCCTGCAAAGACTTTGGCTACAACATTATTCCTGCTCAGAGCGACAAAGACGACCAGGGTCGCCTTTTAGATGACCCGTTTGATCCTCGCTGCACTGAATGGCTAGTAGAAATACCTAGTGCGGTTAGTTGGTCGAGCCTAGAGGGCTGTGATGAGATTGATATCTCGAAATTCAGCGCAGGGGCTCAATTCGATTTTTATATGCAGGTGCAGCGTTTTTATACGACGCATAACACCAGTGCAACGATTGAATTTAGAGAGGACGAAATCGAGCCTCTGTCGCAGCAAATCTGGGAATCTATCCAGATGGATCGTGGTTACATTTCAGCTGCCTTGCTGGCCCGTTTTGACTCATTAGAGACGTTTCCACGGCTTCCCTTTGAACCTGTCAATCAGGTCGAGTTCGACAATTTAGTCGCGGAAGTCCACCAGCGCCGACGTAACGATGATTTTAATTCAGCCTTACGCAAATACGACGGGGGGAATTTGATTGAGGCCGGGCCTGCACCGTGTGATTCAGACTTCTGCCTGAGTTCTTCTGCAGACGCAGAAGCCAAACCAAAACCCTTTTCTAAGGAATCAATGTTTGCCCCTATTACTTAAATAGATGCTCAGCCTTGAAGAGTCGTTGGACGCTATTTATAAAGGCCAAGCAAATGTCGCTAAACTTGCTAAATCCCTGAACATCACAACTGCAGAGTTGAAAGATAAGTTCAGGGACTATGCAAAAGCCCGGCCCATAGACAGTGAGGCTTGGCACAAAGATATTGAAATTTGCTGGCCTTTTCACACCTAATATGGACAGTCAAGAACTGGAAAACTGGCGCAAGATTCGCGTAGCTCTTGAAGCTAGTGGAAAAACTGATTCACATTTTTATCGCCGTAGTGTGGCGATTCTGAGCGGGGGTGGGGACTACATGGCGCACCCACCTTTGGAGCAGCCAGACGCCGAGTAGGCATTTCTGAGGGAATTCTGTAAAAGCAGCATTCAACCTGGACCTAATTAAGTTGGCTTGGCAGACTGCTTGCAGCTTCTAGAACGATGTGAGCTTGATAAATGCGGCTCAGACCTGCGCAAGGGTCGGAATTTCACCAAACACCCTCAGGCGGTGGCGTCAAAATGGGCGCTTGGTCAGAGGTGTCCACTGGGTTCAATTTGGACCGCAGACGATCCGGTACGACGCAACCTGGATCGAAAAATTCTGTCAGTCGGGTGGTCGGGGCTCCCACAAACTGGAGGTGCTCCGAGAATTGCAGAAAGTTCGCTAGTCATAGATCCAGGTTGCCGCGCAAAATGCGCCCCTGATATCGCTCCTTCATCGTTTGCGGAGTGTCACCGATCCAAGCCGCGATGTCGTGATCGGCGTGACCCTCGTAAAACATCAACGACACATACGTGTGCCGCATCTGGTACGGGGACCGATAACGAACCCCAGCAAGCTCAAGCCCTTGCTTCCAATAGCGAGCAAAGTTGTGCCAGTCAAAAGGAAGAAACGGATCGTTGTTCCCGGTCAACAGTGCAAAATTTGGGGTAGCGGTTGCGCGTGCATCGGCACCCAAAGAGGGTTTGATCATGTGATGCGTGAGCTGCCCGGTTCTTGCCCGTTCGTTGAACCTGTGGAGTTCCGCAACCCTGGAGTTCCCAGAGCCACTGCCGCCGCTGGGTGAGTGCTCGCTACGAATCAAGCGTGTGGTGGTTGGATCGGTGCGGTAGGTCTCCCGGGTAGATCGTGAACGCGGCCCCTGAAAAACCAACATGTCGCGAAACTCTGGCAAGTTCGTGACGCCTAGGCGAGTAGGTAACCGCGCCTCAATTGCAGATTTAAAAAGGTCTTCATATCCAGGTACATAGCGGTTCAATTTTGGACGACGTTCGTTCCGGTTCTTTGTGTTTTTGAACCGCATGGTTTTCATTAGATGTCGGGCGTTGTATTTACAAACGGCCCTCGAAATCATCACCGGCCCACCGTGCAACTGGCGCTCTGCAGGGTCCACCAGAAATTCACGGCTGCGCATTGAGTAGCCCTTCCACAGACCAAGAACGTTTGACCAAGGCAAAGCCAAGATTTCATTAGGTCGCGCTCCTGTGGACAGACACAGTGCGACTAAAGGCCAATAAGGTCGTAGGGCGGGTGTCTTGCGGAATACGGTCAGAATTGCTCGGCACTCGTCGTGATCAAACGGATCTGGCCCCTTGTCCGGGTCATCCATTCGATTTCGGGCAATCACCGCATCTAAATCACGGCGCACCGTGTTGAAGGGGTTGCTCGGCAAATTCATCTTGTCAGTGACGACAATCCCGTAATCAGGACCGCGTCTGCATCCCGTTTGTTCCGGCCTGTCGCAGGCGGTGTTCAGCCCCTTTGATAAGAGCGTGCAGGCCTGCCGGAACGTGTGCATTGATTTCCCCTCGGCCTGCCACTGGCGCAGCATTTCACTGACATGGGAAACGCTTAAATCAGAAGCATCCAGGTGAGCAAAAGCCTCGTATCTGTCTCGTTTCAGAGTTAAAACTTCGCGAGCATTACTAGCGAACTGCTGCTTTTGCCCCTCTGATCCGAGAGGTGATTTCAGATACCACCGGAGCATGTCACCAAGTGAACCGTGAGGGAAAGCTCGGGCCGCTGCACTGACGCCCCTAGACACAACCTTTTGCCGTAGCTCCTTAGGCCAGTTGCCGGCCTCCATGGTTTCTTTCCAGCCCTCGAAGAACATCCATATTTCGGGGTGCTCGCGCAGATGACTGACCGCCTCGTCAGTTGAGTAGCAATTGGAGGGGCATTTAAGGCCGAGGCTTTTGGAGATGATGTTTTTATCTCGGCTGTAATCCCTTGCCCTTATCCGGTAATGCCGGGTGTTCTTTTCGATCTCTAGAGCGATGGACCGGGGCCGCCCATTCCTGGGCTGTAATTCGTACTTAAGGATTGTTCCTGCAGCCGGAGCCATCGATTCATTCCAGGGTTGTGTTGGATCAACCTTGCCCTCAACATACCGATCCAAATCCACTGGTAGAGACCCCTTGCATAACTGGTAGAAGAGGCCAAAATTCGGTGGTAGAAGGGTGAATTTGGTAGGAGTTGGTAGAAAAAGTTTCTACCAGCAAATCCCAAAAACCCTGTGACTGCAATGGGTTTCAGCTTCCGTGAAACTGTATGCCATGCAGGTTGAAAGGCAGTCGTGGACTGGGCTGACAAAGCTGTTCTACCAGTTCTACCAGCAGCTGTCTACCAGTGGCTCTGTCGTTCCGTAACGAAAGCGGCGCTCAGGGAACGGGCGTATCACTGCCCTAAAGCGCTCCTGTATATTGGTCAGGTGCTTAAACGCACAGCCAAAGGGGAATTAGCTCAGCTGGTAGAGCGCGTCCATGGCATGGATGAGGTCAGCGGTTCGAGCCCGCTATTCTCCACTTGCAAAGCCCGTTTGTAACAGGGCAAACATTGGTATAAACGGCTACGCTGGGGATACGTTGAGCCTAGTGAGGCTGCACTGAATCCACCCAAGCAACGGGGGGTGGCTGCATGGAGCAAGCCATGAACGTGTTAGAGATCATCCGTAACAAGACGCAAAAGAAGCAGGCTTTAAAAGCCGCTCAAAAAGTAGCCGTGAAAGCACAGCCCAAGATGCTGATGTATCGGGGGGTTGAATACCCCTCTGCAGGGCCGGGGCCATGGGCGTTCTGCCCAAACCAGCCGATCCAATAGACGGTTACATAGAGGGGCAGATGTGCTCCTCAAATGTTTGTAAATGACGGCGTTCAAGGTGGGTGGGGTGATGACCACCTGTCCATTCCGACTTACCTCTCAAATCCAGGCCTTGATCCACAAGTATCGGGGTCTGGATCTTTATATGGTGAAGTTTTAAAAGACGCGACTATAAATAACGTAAAAGACAAATCTGTGGCTGAACCTGAACACTACAAAAAAGGTGTGCAGCCTTACGATGTTGCAAAATCCATGTATGGTCCCGAGGGTTTATTTATATTTGTCATGACGAACTCGATAAAGTATATACAACGCTATCCCTTCAAATACAAAGGATCTCCTGAAAAACAGTTAGATGATTTAATCAAGGCAAAGAGAAGCCTAGAGACAGCAATCGAACTGCATAAGGAGATTCACGGGGACAAAAATATTAGGCATGGGTGACAACTCCATCAAATATCTCAGATTCCGCTATACAGGGAGCCTGGAAGATTTAAACGCTATTAGAGATAGCGTAGAGGAAATTTTACGGAAACAAGGTTGGACAAGGGGGTTCAGTGAGTTGGCCCCCTTGGACTCAAACCCTAAGATTTACGGGTGGGCAACAGGTTGGAAACGGCACGAAGAGCTGCCCAAAAATTAGTCATCCATTGAAATAATCGCCACAATAATGTAACTTATAAAGCACAAAAGGCAAAAGATCATAAAAGAGATATCCCATGGGAACTCATTCATCGCTTGCCTTGACCTCGATAAATTTTCCGTCGTGGTGAACGTTTTGTTCGGCCAGCGTCAGAACTTTTGCGACGACCGTTTCCGATACAAGTCTTTTTGGGCGTGCCCGTAATAAAATTGTCTTTGTTAAGCATTAGTCAAACCATGTACTTACGACAGATGTAGTATTTATCGACGCGATCTTGGTAGCCGTTCCATCCACCATTGATGCGATAACAACAAGCGTCGAAACCTTCCTCAAGGCATACTTTCAAAAGGTTGTTGCGTTTAATCCAGTTAATTGCGATCGAGAAAGGATATTTATCGGCTACATAATCGCACCCAATTTCTAAAATTTTAGGATCGTCAATTCCTTCGCTATCACGCATCCATTTATAAAAGTGAGTAAATGAACCTCTTCCAGTCACCATTAGGGGACCCGTCCCCTTGAATTTTGGCCCATCCCCAAATTCAGTATTCGATAGATCTTTGCGAAATTCATAAGCCTCACCTGAGGCTATTTCTTTCATCCATTTCATATTCCCGCTTTCGTGGAGTAAATTACTCATCAACATGCGAGAGGCTTCGAGTGAATCTGAAAATCCAGTTTCCTCGAACAGATAGGCGCAGTCGTGACAGAACTCAACTGAAAACTTTTTGGCGCTGTAACCGGTCAGCTGTTCAAACAAAAACGGCGTGAACTTCATGCCGGTTGCCGCTGATTTTTTGTTGCGGTATAGCCTGACCCATGAGGCATAATCAGCCAACATATCTGGGTCTTGTGCCTCGATCTCTTCCTGTAGAAGATTGATCGCGGCTACGTGGTTCTGGTTTGCAGGATCGTAATAACGGAAAAAATCCTGCAATTTACCAGCTTCAAACCTTTCCATTTTTCTTAAAAAATTTATAACTGGAGCGAAGCGCACCACCCAGCAGTGCTTGCGCCTCGGAACCATCAGGAGGATCTTCCAAAATTTCCACTGTTGGCCGCTCATCGGGCTGCTCTTTGTGCCAATCCTCAACAGCACGGTCCAGCCGCTTTGGCAGCACCGCGTAAAACTTTTTCGCGTTAATAATTCGCGCCAGAGTTTGAAGAGTGGATCGGGTACTAGCCCCCCAAATCATTCGCCCGTCAGGCGGCCAACTTACTTTCCCTTACGTGTGGCAAGCAGCGCATCCATTCCAGCAATCAATAGCTGAATGACACTATTGCTTTTAATCTTCTTATTCGGGATCAATGACAGGATCTCACTGGCTGCTGCCAGCACAACCCAAAAAATAGGTGATTCGATAAGTCCCATTACAAATTATTAGCCCAGGGCGTCCCTATCGTAACCCAACAAAATACGATCTAATTTATTATCAACCCGTTCCATTCGGTCTTCCAACCTTTCCATCATGGATTGCAGATCAGATTTGTCCATATAGTCCTTAGCAAGCTTCAATTCAATCGCATCGACTCGATGATCTACCCTTTCGATGTGTGTCGAGTAACGAATTTCCATATCTCCGAACTTACGTCCAAGCGTCAGAAAACCAGCAGCAGCCCCACCCACTACAGATATAACAATACTCAGGGGTAGCACTGGTTCCAATTCATTTAAACCACTAACTTAATAATAGCTTTGAGTAGAATACGAAAAGGGAAAAGCGGTAAACTTTATGGTCGATCCGGCAACGTTTGACATAACAATACACCAGGGTGCAACGTTTTCTTTGGACTTACAGTACAAGGATTCTACGGGTAATGGTGTGAACATGTCTGGTTACAGTGTTACATCTAAAATTGTCGATCAAGGTGGAACAGACATCGCAACCTTTGTGACTTCGTTTGTCGATCAGGCTGTTGGTAAATTTAGGTTGAAGCTTACCGCAGGTACAACCCAGTCCATAACACAAAGCGGGCTGTATGACGTGTTAATTACTGAACCAGGGGGAGATAAATTTTATTTACTCCAGGGAAGAACACTTCTTGATACTGGAATTTCAGGGATGCCATGACAAGTAAAGTTCAAATACTTAGACCAGTTTCGCAACTGATCAATATCACCGAAAACTTTCAGAATAAACTGGAAGTTACAAAAGCACCGAAAGCAAATGTTACTATTTCTCAGACAGAATCTAATAAAATAGAAGTAACAGTCGGCTCTGCAAGTACCGTCGCAGTAAGCAATATAAATGCTTCTGTGGTGACACAAACACAAGGGGCGGCAAGTGTAGTCACTTTGACCGCAGCAGGCCCTCAAGGACCATCTTTCGCAGGGGCAACTTTCTTTAACAACACTGCAATCGGCAACCTAAGTAATGGGAATGCAGGCGCAGTTTTGGAATGGGATGGTTCCCTATTTCAACCCACTCAATTACTCGAAAACGACCTGACTCTTAACGGGGGGAACTTTTAAAAATGGCGGTAACAGTACAGCTAAAACGCAGAGCTGCGTCAGGGAGTGCAGGAAGTCCCTCCGCCCTTAAATCAGGGGAGCCCGCATTTTCTGAAGTTGATAATCAACTTTATTATGGTTACGGCGATGATGGTAGTGGAAATGCTACCAGCATTGTCTCAATCGCAGGCAGTGGTGCATATACAACCCTGACCGGCAATCAAACAATTTCCGGCGACAAAAATTTTACAGGAACTGTTCAATTTGGTAGCGCGACACTGCAGGGAATCACCTCAGCAGTCGTCTCTGAGGTCACTAATCTGTACTACACGGATGCAAGGGCCAGATCCGCTGTCAGCTCCACCAGCGCGACAGGAATTGCATATAACTCAACGTCAGGTGTTTTCAGCCTGGCGTCAATCCCGAACACCTCGCTCACAAACAGCTCCTTCACCATCAATGGAGGCACGGTCAACCTAGGCGGGGCGATTACCGTTCAAGGAACGACCAATGAAGTTGATGTAGCGACGACAGGCACCACCGTCACTGTCGGACTGCCGAACGATGTCACCATCGCAAACGATCTGGTTGTTAGTAACAATCTCACTGTAAATGGCACTTTAACGACCATTTCAACGTCTGAGGTTCGTGTCGAAGATAAAAATATCCTCTTAGGTGATACTTCGACGCCGACTGATACGACGGCAGATGCTGGCGGCATCACGTTGGCTGGGGCCACAAACAAGACAATTCAATGGCTAAGTGCAACAGGGTCTTGGACCTTTAACCAGCCGATCAATATCGTCAACAGCGGCACATTCCAGATCGGTGGAACGCAGGTCTTGAGTGCTTCCAGAGTTATGTCAAATGTAGCGATTACCGGAGCAAACAACACCATCAATAATGTGACCCTCGACTGTGGGACTTTTTGAGTATGGCTAATACAGTCCTGCATAAAAGATCGGCCACCGCCTCGGCGAGCCCGGCAGTTTCGGACATCAGCCTGGGAGAAATTGCCGTCAATACTTATGACGGCAAATTGTTCGTCAAGAAATCAGTCAGCGGCACTGAATCAATTATTGAGATCGGTGCAAGTGGTGGTGGTGCAGGCGGTCCCATCA
>ERZ802830.1493-NODE-1493-length-22228-cov-6.92653_pt1 | contig 22228 bp, 18 predicted proteins | sample MGYA00345654_ERZ802830 | MGnify/ENA primary metagenome ERZ802830 (study PRJEB30503, sample SAMEA104212375) | marine metagenome | biome: Westerlies Biome; feature: [SRF] surface water layer (ENVO:00010504) within the epipelagic zone...; material: water...
AGTGGTATTAAATATTTTGTTAAACCAGGTTTAAATCAAGGAGAAGGTTCAGCAATCGGTTTGGAATTTCAACTTTTAGATGACGATAAACATCCAGATGCCAAAACGGGGAAAAATGGAAATCGTACGGTGGGTTCCCTTTATGATTTAATCCGAGCAGAAAATAGAACAACGGGGGCCCGAGGGAAAAACTTCAAAGGAGTAGGAAATTGGAACAATGCCCGCATAGTTGTAAAAGAGGGTAAAGTAACGCATTGGTTGAATCACGTTAAAGTCGTGGAATACGATCGTTTCAGTCAATCCTTTGAAGCCTTGGTAGAAAAGAGTAAATACGAAAAATGGAAACAATTTGGTCAGTGGCCCGAAGGAGTGATCCTCCTTCAAGATCATGGGAATGAGGTTTCCTTTAAAAATATCAAAATAAGAGAATTCTAAACTATGGAAACAAGAAGAAATTTTATAAAAAAATCCTCTTTGGGAATTGTGGCGACGGCTTCCCTAAATTCCAATTTCATGATTGGAAAAAATATTTTAGGAGCTAATGATCGGATTCATTGTGCCATCGCAGGGGTTCGCAGTAGAGGAAAAGCTCATGCTGCAGCGATACACCTTCAAAAGAACGCAAAAATTCTTTACAGTTGTGATGTAGATGATACCATTCTAGACGAACACAACCAATGGAGCAAAGAAAATATTGGCTATGTTCCTAAAGTCGAAAAAGATTTTAGAAAACTCGTTGAAAACAAAGAAATTGACGCCATTTTTATTGCCTCGCCTGAACACTGGCACGCTCCTATGAGTATCATGGCAATGCAAGCTGGGAAACATGTTTATGTAGAAAAACCGTGTAGTCACAATCCCTATGAAAATGAATTGCTCATCGCTGCACAAAAGAAATACGGTCTCAAAGTACAAATGGGAAACCAACAGCGCTCTGCTCTAACGAGCATGCGCGCCGTTTCAGACATTAGAAATGGAATTATCGGGGAGGTTTACAAAGGAGAAGCCTACTATTCAAACAATCGAGGATCCATTGGAATTGGAAAGCCAGCTCCTATCCCTCAAACCCTTGACTGGGACTTGTGGCAAGGGCCTGCGCCACGAACCCAATACAAAGACAATATTCATCCGTACAACTGGCATTGGTTTCGAAATTGGGGAACTGGAGAAGTTCATAACAACGGGACACATGAGATTGATATTTGCCGCTGGGCATTGGGCGTTGATATTCCTCAAAGTGTGACTTCTTTTGGGGGAAAATACGCCTACCAAGATGATTGGGAATTTGTGGATAACCAACAAGTCACTTTTACCTACCCCAAAGGAAAGTTCATAACTTGGACAGGGCACAGTCGCGGGTTAATTCAACCCAAACAACCTGGACGTGGCGTGACCCTTTACGGGAGTAAAGGAACCATTCAACTGGATCGGAATTTTTACAAGCACTTCGACCTTGGTGGAAATTTGATCAAAGAAGAATTTGAAAATGTGGTGAGTCAGACAACCGATACCCGAGGACAAGGGGGGCTTGATGTGAATCACGTAGGTAATCTATTTGATGCCATAAGAGAAGAAAAACCTTTAACAGCAGAGATTAAAGACGCGAGCATTTCAACCTTGATGTGTCATCTTGCCAACATGGCGCAAGATGCTGTAGAAACACTTCATATCGATTCAACATCGGGTAAGGTGCTGAACAATGATAAAATAATGCAAAATTGGAGAAGGGATTACGCTCCAGGATGGGAACCAACAGTCTAACCAAATGTGAAATATGGGAATTTCTCCATCTAACAAATCCTTTATCCATCCTGATTTTCTCCTAGAAACAGAAGCTGCGAAGAGACTTTATCACGAGTTTGCGAAGGACCTCCCTATCCTTGATTATCACAATCACCTTTCCCCAAAAGCCATTTCGGAAAATACTATTTTCAACTCCGTGACCCAACTCTGGTTAGAGGGAGATCATTACAAATGGCGTGCGCTGCGAACCTTGGGAGTAGACGAGAAATACATTACGGGAACGGCTACAGATCAGGAAAAGTTTGTACACTATGCTTCTGCGGTACCCTTCATGATTCGGAATCCCTTGTATCATTGGACGCATCTAGAACTGAAACGCTATTTTGGAATTTCTGAGTTGCTATCAAAAAATAATGCAAGTGCTCTTTATGAACAAACCAACGCTATGGCTACTTCTACCGATTTCAGTACACTATCCTTGCTGGAAAAAATGAACGTAGAGCGCGTTTGTACTACCGATGACCCACTAGATAATTTGGAGCATCACAAAACATTTGCAACTGGTAAAAATAAGATTCAGATGAATCCCGCTTTTCGTCCAGACAAGTCCATTTTAATTGAAGCTTCTCATTTTAATGATTATATAGAGGCGCTGGGAACCGCAGCGGACCTCCACATCAAAAGCTTTAATGATTTATGTGAGGCCCTTCAAAAAAGAATGGATTATTTTCACGAGTATGGATGCAGTATAGCAGACCACGGATTGGAATACATTCCTTTTCGAGAAGCTTCACAGTCAGAAATTGAACGAATTTTTTCAAAAAGAAGAACAGGATCTCAATTGGAGAGAGAAGAAAGCGAAAAATTTCAAACAGCACTATTACTTTTTTTGGGAAAAGAATACCATAGATTGGGTTGGGTGCAACAGTTTCATCTGGGAGCGATGCGAAATAACAACAGTCGCATGTTTAAAAAATTAGGCCCCGATACGGGTTGGGATTCCATCGGTCAGTACCCTATTGCTCAAAATCTTTCTCGATTTTTGGATACCCTAGATCAGGAAGATCAACTTGCAAAAACCATTCTCTACAATCTAAATCCCGCCGATAGTGAAATTTTTGCGACTATGATCGGAAACTTTAACGATGGGAGCAGCAAAGGAAAAATCCAATGGGGCTCGGGATGGTGGTTTTTAGACCAAATCGAAGGGATGACGGATCAAATCAATACGCTTTCCAATATGGGAATCATTAGTTGTTTTGTAGGTATGTTGACCGATTCGCGTAGTTTTTTGTCCTTTCCAAGACACGAATACTTCCGAAGATTGCTTTGTAATTTATTTGGCAATGACATTGAAAAAGGACTTTTACCCAACGACCTGCCTTGGATTGGAAAAATAGTTTCGGACATCAGTTACCACAACGCAAAAAACTATTTTGACTTTTAATGAAATCCCAGTTTTACAGATCGACCCTAATTTGTAGTCTCCTTTTCGGAGTGGTTTTCCTTTTTACGAGCTGCAAATCCGATTCTAATGTCCGAATCATTCGCTTGGGACACGGACTAGATGTGACCCACTCGGTACACCAGGCCATGCTTCAGACCGATGTTTATCTCAACGAACTCTCTCAAGGAAAAATGCGCTTGCAAATCTATCCCAATCAACAATTAGGAAGTGAACGCGAATGCTTAGAACTTCTTCAAATTGGTAGTTTGGACATGACCAAAGTCTCTGGTGCAGTTTTGGAAAATTTTGCTCCCAAACTCAGAATTTTTGGGCTTCCTTTTTTGTTTGATAATAAAGACCATCTGTTTAAAGTACTAGACGGCACAATTGGAAAAGAGTTACTCAAGGAAGGAGAAGAGTATTGGTTGAAAGGCGTTGGCTTTTACGATTCGGGAAGTCGAAGTTTTTATACCAAAGAACGCCCTGTGGAACAACCCGAAGACCTCGAAGGCTTAAAAATTAGAGTTCAAGAAAGTGTTTCTGCTTTTGATATGGTAAAACAATTGGGAGCCTCCCCTACTCCAATCTCTTGGGGGGAGCTTTATACGGCTCTCCAACAGGGTGTCGTGGACGGTGCAGAAAACAATCCTCCTAGTTTTTATCTATCCCGACATTACGAAGTGTGCAAATACTACAGCATTGACGAACACACGATGATTCCAGACGTTTTGTTGGTAAGCACTCATTTATGGAATCGTTTAAGCTCAGAAGAACAAGGATGGCTTCAAAAGGCGATTGACCAGTCCATTCCTTACCAACGAGATCTTTGGATTCAGTCCGAAAACGAATCCCTACAAGCTGTGATTGAAGCGGGAGTGGAAGTGAGCTATCCTAAAAAAAATCGTTTTCAAGAGGCTACTCAAAAAATGTATCAAGACTTTAAAAAAGACCCTCAAATGGCGGAACTCATTGAACGGATTAGAAATGAAACGAATTAGAAAACAAGTAGATCAAATTGTAGAACGTTTCCTCGTTATGATTTTAGGCATAATGGTCATCAATGTGTTGTGGCAAGTTTTTACGCGTTTCTTCACTTCAAGTCCGAGCGCATTTACCGATGAATTGGCACGATATTTAATGATTTGGTTGGGAATACTGGGAGCGGCTTATGTCGCTGGAAAACAGGAACATGTGGCAATCGATTTTTTTGTTAAAAAACTAAAACCAGCACAAATTAAAAAAGTCGATCTTTTCGTTCGTTTTTCGATTCTGTGTTTTGCACTTTTTGGGATGGTAGGAGGTGGTGGACGATTGGTATACATTACATTAAAGCTCGAACAGTATTCCCCTTCCCTTCAAATTCCACTAGCCTTGGTTTACGCAATGATACCGATCAGCGGACTTTTGATTCTTTTTTATAAACTCACCCCGTTTAAAAAATAACCTATGGAGCTCATCGCAATTTGTATCCTCGTATTGAGTTTTTTTATTTTCATTGGCTTGGGAACCCCGGTGGCTTGGAGTATTGCCCTTTCTTCACTTCTAACTCTATTAGTCAGTCTTCCCAGTTTAGCAGCAGTAACGACCATTGCACAGCGCATGGCAACTGGATTGGACAGTTTTGCCCTATTGGCTATCCCTTTTTTCATCCTTTCTGGACAACTGATGACCCATGGAGGTATTGCTCACCGTTTAATTCGTTTTGCGAAAACCTTGGTAGGAACCCTTCCTGGAGGACTGGCTTTAATCAATATCATCTCGGCCATGATGATGGGAGCTATTGCAGGTTCTGCTATGGCTTCTGCTTCGGCGATGGGAAGTATTTTGGGACCTGAGATGGAAAAAGAAGGGTACGATAAAGAATATGGTGCGGCCGTCAACATTACTTCTGCCACTATGGGTCTGGTGATTCCTCCCAGCAATGTGTTGATCGTCTATTCCCTTGCGAGTGGCGGAGTTTCAATTGCCGCTTTATTTCTAGCGGGTTACATTCCCGGCCTTTTGACTGGGTTGTTTCTAATCCTAGTCGCAGCGCTGTGGGCAAAACGAAAAGGCTATCCCACCTCGCAGAGAAGTAGTATCAAAGAAGTCCTTAGCTCTTTCATCCAGGCAGTACCCAGTTTGTTACTCCTTTTTATTGTAATCGGAGGTATAGTCGCTGGGCTTTTTACCGCTACCGAAGCGTCCGCGGTAGCTGTATTGTATACGTTGATTCTAGGAATGCTTTACAAAGAGATCCGAGTAAAAGACCTCTCCAAAATCCTGTTAGAATCCTCAAAAACTAGTGCCATAGTGTTACTCCTCATTGCAGCCTCCATGAGCATGTCTTGGGTGATGTCGTATGAAAATGTTCCACAAAATCTAAGTGATTTTCTACTCGGAATTAGTGATAATAAAATTATCATTCTTTTACTGATTAATTTAATTCTCTTGTTTGTCGGGATTTTTATGGATATGACACCTGCTGTACTGATTTTTACGCCTATTTTCTTGCCCGTGGTCAAGTCCATCGGAATCGATCCCGTCCAATTTGGAATTATCATGGTCGTAAATTTATGCATCGGGCTTTGTACTCCACCCGTCGGTTCAGTACTCTTTGTAGGAGTAGGTATTGCCAAAACGAGTATTGAAAAAGTAATTAAACCTTTACTTCCTTTGTTTATCGCAATGATAGTGGCTCTGGGTCTGATTACCTATTTCCCCCAAATCACCTTGTGGCTTCCTCATCAATTTGGTTTTTAGCCACCCAAAAAATTAATATGAATTGATTATTTTTAAGAAAACACATTACCTTAATTTTCTTGACAGAAAAAAAAGGAAAAGAAGTATTTTTGAAAAAAAGACATTATCAAAAAACTAGTCTCCATACTTTTTTTAAAGTGTCCTCGGTGTAGAAAAGGAAATCTTTTAGAAGGACATCCCTACCAACTCAGTAAATTCAATAAAGTCAACGAAAACTGTTTCAAATGCAATCTCAAGTTTAAGATTGAGCCCAGTTTTTTTTATGGTTCTATGTATGTGTCTTATGGACTGGGTGTAGCGATAAGTATCGCTGTGTATGTGGTTCTTTTACTTTTGGGAATGGCAAACCAACTTCTTCGAGTATTTTTTATCATCTGTGGAACCTTAATTGCTTTAATGCCTTATATCAATGCACTGTCTAAAGTCATTTGGGCGGGTTTCTTTTTTAAATACGATCTAAATACTCTAGAGAAATAAAGAACGGAAGATGAACGAACGAAATCAAACACTAAAATTACCCTTTGCTGCCTCCAAAAAAATTGTAGCCACAGCACTGGAAAAGTACATCCAGGAAAGTCTTTCGGAGCCAGCTGAGGTTCTCAAACAGAAAACACCCGAAGCAATTGCAGAAGCGCTGAAGGTTAAAGCTATTTTTGAGAAAGGTTTTGAAAATACAGAACAACTTCAAGCCTTTATTACGACCTATCTAAAAAACACCAATCACCTTAAAAACCCCAGATATATGGGACATCAGGTGGCAGTACCTCAAGATTTATCGGGCATTCCCGATTGGATTCATGGGACGATCAACAATCCCAGTTCCTTGTACGAGATGGGGCCAGCTGGAGCCACTCTAGAGGGTTTTATGATAAACTGGATGTTGGATCAACTCGGTTGGTTTAAAGGGAGTGACTTATCTGATTTCAGTCGGCTCAGTGAAAACGGAAGTGGAATTTTGACCCACGGGGGATCCATCGCCAATATGACTGCACTCTCCGCTGCTCGAGCTGCTATTGCACCAGAAGCTTGGGAAGAAGGCAGCCCTAAAGATTTGGTAGTAATGGGACCCAGCACCTCACATTATTCCATCGTAAGAGCACTCTCCATCATGGGAATGGGTAAAAAGTCATTTGTTCCTGTGCCTGTGGATGAAAATGAAGTCATCCTTACCCACGCATTGGAAGAAGTGTATGCACAGATTAAAAAAGAGGGAAAACGAGTAATGGCGGTTGTTGCCAATGCCTGTGCTACTTCCACTGGACTTTTTGATCCATTAGATGAAATGGCTTCCTTTTGTAAAAAACACCAACTGTGGTATCACGTTGACGGAGCTCACGGAGCCGTGGCGCTGCTCTCGAAACGATACAAAAACCTTGTTCAAGGTATTGAACAAGCAGACTCCGTGATTTGGGATGCACATAAAATGCTGAGGGTCCCTGCCTTGTGTACAGCGGTATTATTTAAAAATCAAAAACACATGTGGAACAGCTTTCACCAAAAGGGGAGTTATGTTTTTCATGAAAATGAAGTCGTGGGGATGGACTCCATGCCGTTTACGGTGGAGTGCACTAAGTCCGCATTAGGAACCAAGCTCTTTTGGAGTTTTGCCCTAGAAGGAGAAGAGGCCATGGTAAAATTTATTGAAAACAGCTTCCAGCAAGCTCGAGATTTGTATGAATTCCTCAATACTCACCAAGACTTTCACTGCCCCTACCCGCCCCAGTCCAATATCTTATGTTTTCAGTACAAACCCGAGGAACTAGACGACCAACAACAACTTGCTCTTCGGTACGAATTGATCAACTCTGGGGAATTTTATATTACGTCTTGTGTGGTTCAAGGAAAACGCTATTTGAGAACGGTTCTAATGAACCCCTTAAGCACTCTGGAAGACTATCGGGAGTTGAGTAAAGCCATTGAAAAACACGCTGAAAAATATGTTACTCTCTAAACTTGAGTTATACACAGTATTAGATAAAATGGATGTAATTCACTTAGATCTACTTCAGAAATTGAACTTTTCCAATAAAAAGCTACTTTAGCAAAAATAGCATCTATGAATTCTTTGAATTTAAAAACCTACATCAGTCAAGTCTTTGAGCAACAGGGTTTACCCTCGTTTTGGGCAGAAAGCCTGACCTTACTCTTGCTATTCGTCCTGATTCTCTTTTTGGGGAGAGTGCTTTTTTGGGTGGCTCGAAAAATCATTATTGGAATTTTTAATCGAGTTTCCAAACGTACCAAATCTTCATTTGATGATCTGTTACTCAAAAATAAAGTACCAGGACTATTGTCCTATATTCCTTTTCTCTTTTTTCTTTATGCATACATCCCAGGCTTGTTTGAGTCCCAATACGAATTGCTTTTTAGCAGTTCAAAAAATATTCTAGAAGCCCTCTTTGTGATTGTTTTTATTTCACTAATACGAAGCGTTCTAAAAACTTTAAACGACTACCTCAAAACGATACCAGCACTTAAAGACAAACCATTGGACAGCTACCTTCAAGTCGTTATGATTTTCCTTTGGTTTATCGGTGGGATTTTGATTTTATCTATTTTAACAGGTAAAGATGTTTGGAGTTTTGTAACCGCTTTGGGAGCCTTATCTGCTGTATTACTCTTTGTTTTTAAAGACACAATCTTAGGCTTTGTAGCCAGTGTACAAATTGCAGTGAATGACACTGTACGGATTGGAGACTGGATCAGCATGCCACAAAATAAAGCCGATGGTGATGTAATATCTGTTAGCCTTTCTACCGTTCAAGTTCAGAACTTTGACAAAACCATTACCTCTATCCCTACCTATAAATTGATTTCAGAATCTTTTATCAACTGGAGAGGTATGAGTGAATCGGACGGAAGACGAATCAAGCGCTCTTTGCTTATTAAAGTCAGTAGTATTCGCTTTTTAGAACCTGAAGAAATTAAAAAAATAGAACAAATTGAATTGCTAGCTGCATTCCTCAAAGAACGGGCTGCAGAAATTGAAGCGGCCAATTCATCTAAAAAAGTAAATAAAAATTTATTGATCAACGGACGAAACTTTACCAATTTGGGCTTGTTTCGCAACTATACAGAGACTTACCTTGAAAATCATCCAATGGTCAATTCAGAGATGACCGTAATGTGCAGACAATTAGCTCCTACGGCACAGGGGATCCCTTTGGAAGTTTATGTTTTTAGTATCGATAAAGATTGGAAAAACTACGAACATATTTCAGCTGATATTTTTGATCATCTTTTAGCTTCTACTAAGTATTTTTCTTTGGAATGCTTTGAGCTGAGCCCACAGATTCCCATTCAAAACCCTTCATAAAAAAAGGCTGCCCTTGGCAGCCTTTTTCATTTTTAAACACTGCGTGCTTATTCAATTCCTTGTCCCAAAATGTAGGGAGCATCTGCAGCTTTCAAGGCGGCTTCTATGTCTGGAATTCGAACTTCACTAATTGTTTTAACCTCAGCTCTGAGCTGAATCAAAAGCTCTTTCGCTATTTTTAAACTCTTTCTATGAAGCGGTGTTGGACCGTAGGAGTTTCGCAAACCGACCATTGCATTGGACAGAAAACTTTGTATTCCTGCAGGATTGCGCTCTCCCACTTCTCTTCGAGAAGGACTTCCTGATATACTTTGGTTGATACGTGTCAAATCTAATTTCAATGCCTCCAGTTTAGGCTCCAAAGTTCCGGGAAGAATCTTCGCTTGTGCCAGTGCAGTAACCATTGCCTTGTGCATCTTCCCACTCTCTGACAATACATCGCGAACCGCACTAATGGACTTGTACACTTGAGTAATCTCAGTTAGATACGCGTTATACTCCTCATGACTGACTCCTTTTAAAACTCCCTCACGCAGGGCTTTAACTTCAAAGGAAATCGGTCCATCTAAAGGTATTACCTCTCCATTTTGAACCAGGGATAAAGAAGCCTGATACGTACCCGGCTTTGCTAACGCACCTCCCCCTCTGTAACGTGAGGGACTGTCCGAAATAGAATAGGGGTTAAAGTGTGAAAAATTCCAAGCCATACGATGACTTCCTTGAGAAGCCTTCTGACTAATTTTATTAATCACGTTCCCCTGACTGTCTTGAATACTCAGTACGACTTGAGCCTCTTTTTCCTGACGCTCCGTATCCAAGGCATCCCATCCGGGGAAAGGAATGTCTGCCTTATTCTTGTTTAGGCTTGTTTCTTTCTCTTTACGAACTTCCTTTGCCGTTTGGTATTCATCTGCCAAATGGTAGGTGAATACCGCCCCGTAAGTTGGGTTTTTTGCAAAATAATAATCCGCTCCTGTGTTGCCAATATTACTTCGCGGAACAAACCACTTGGCTGTTCTCGGGGTGAAGAGCTTTCCTTTTTGGCTGAGGTTGTCTTCTGTAAATTCACGAAGTGCACTGTAATCGTCTAAAACAAAGAACCCACGACCAAAAGAAGCCGCTACCAGATCGTTTTCCCGCTTTTGAATAGTCAAATCACGGAAAGAGATGGTGGGTGCTCCCCCCAGTTTTTGCCAAGACGTTCCTCCATTTAGCGAAGTGTAAATTCCAAACTCGGTCGCTGCGAAGAGCAAGTTCTTTTTTACAGGATCTTGAACCATACGCCATACTAAAGTACGGTCTGGAATATTCCCGCTGATGGATTGCCAGCTTTGTCCTTTGTCTGTACTTTTAAATAAATAAGGATTAAAATCGCCTTCTTTGTGATTGTCCAAAGCGACATAAACCGTATTGGCATCAAACAAGTCTGCTTTAATATCATTCACAAAAGTACGTGGAGCCAAACCGAGAGCAGTAACCGGTATTTTTCTCCAGCTTTCTCCCCCATTTTCTGAAACTTGAATGAATCCATCATCGGTACCTGCATAAAGTAAGCCTTCCTGTACAGGAGATTCTGCTAAAGAAGTTATGGTGTTGTAATTAGACATGGCCCCCACATCCCAAGCATTGTCCCAACTTTGTTTGCGTCCCATGATGGGAAGCGTCAAACGGTCTTCGTTTCGAGTCAAATCTCCTGAGATGGGTTCCCAATCGTCTCCCCTGCTTTCTGATTTCCATACGCGGTAAGAAGCAAAATAGAGACGTTTCGGGTTGTGTGGGCTCACCAGAATAGGTGCATCCCAATTGAAACGTTCATGGGATTCTCCCAGACCCGCTTTGGGTTGGACAGATACTTGTTCTCCTGTAGTCAAATCTATCCGGTACAACCCTCCTTGCTGGGTTTCCGCATAAATAATATCGTTGTACACAGGATCGGTAGCCGATTGATGCCCATCAGCAAAAAGGGTTTTATACCAATGTTTGTTTGCAATTCCTTCGCGTTCGTCTGTAGCAGAAGGGCCACCTGCAGAGCCGTTGTCCTGAGTTCCTCCAAAAATGTGATAAAAAGGCTCGGCATTGTTTACCGCTACTTTATAGAATTGTGTGAGCGGCAGGTTTTTAATATACCTCCAAGTTTCAGCATTATCAAATGTTTCATAAATCCCTGCATCCGTTCCTAGCATAATATAATTGGGATCGTCTTTTTTAAATACGATGGCGTGGTTGTCAGAATGCTTGTCCCGTTCTTTTAACTGAACAAACGTCTTCCCTCCGTCACCAGAAGTGAGTACCCGTACATTCATTAAATACAAACGATCAAATTCGTGTGGGCTAGCATAGAGCTCTTGATAGTAATGCGGTCCTGTTCCTCCCGAAACGGTATCGGACATTTTGGTCCACGATGCCCCTCGATTCGAAGAACGATATACCGCTCCAGATTTTCTATCCAATTCGATGGCTGCATACACCACATCAGGGTTTTGTGGTGAAATGGTGATTCCAATTTTTCCCATATTGGACTCTGGTAATCCCTCTGTGAGTTTTGTCCAGTTTTCACCACCATCATCGGATCGGTACAGGGCAGTTCCTGGCCCTCCGCCCATTAGTGCTGCTACCGTTCGGTGCCGGTCCCAAGTGGCTGCATAAAGAATTTGTGGATTTCTAGGGTCAATCATAATGTCGGTAACCCCAGTCCATTGGTCATTTCCTAAAACGCGCTTCCAAGAGGTTCCTCCGTTGGTCGTTTTATAGAGCCCACGCTCTCCACCTGAGGTCCAAAGCGGGCCTTGGACCGCTACCCAAACCACGTCGGAATTGTCTGGATGGACGATGATCTCAGAAATGTGTTCTGACTTTTTTAAGCCCATATTCTTCCAGGTCGTTCCCCCGTTATCACTTCGGTATATTCCGTCACCGTAGGCCACGTGTCTCCCTCCTACATTTTCACCCGTTCCTACCCAAACCACATCAGGGTTGGATGGATCCAATGTAATACAACCTGTGGAATAGGAAGGCTGATCGTCAAAAATGGGGGTCCACGTGGTTCCCGCATTCACCGTTTTCCAAACTCCAGAAGAACCCGTAGCCACATACCATACGCTTTCATTTTCTGGATGGGTTTTGATGTCTGCAATCCTTCCCGATAAAAAGGCAGGACCTACATTACGAAGATTAAAGGCCTCTAAAGATACCGTTGGAGTAGATTCGGTCGTTTTTTTGTTTTTTCGTTTTTGTGCTTCTAGGGTTTGCAAAGGCAAAAATAAAAACACACTCAAAAAAGAGAGAACAATTGATTTCATATCGATTTGTTTTTAGTACTACCAAAATACATTTTAATTCATGCTCAAACAATCGAATTCAATCATTTTTTATGATATTGTAAAAAAAACAACTATGCGTATTTCTCTACTAGTACTCCTGTCCCTTTTTTTAAACCTCAACCCTTCTCTTGCCCAAAAGTCAAACACAAAAGAGAATGCGAAAAAATCGATTGACTCCCTTACACAAGACTTAAAAAAGCAGGAGGGTCTAATTAAATCGTACGTTAAAGACAATAAAATTTATTTTGAAATTGGAAGTGATTTGTTGGATAAAGATTTGTTGATGGTCACTCGTTTTGTTCAGTTTCCTGCTAATTTTCAAGCCTATCAAAATGCAGGCTCCAAGACCAGTGAACAACTTATTCACTTTTCAAAAAAAGGAACACAAATTGTACTGACTCAAAAAAGCTATGTGAATATTGCCGATCAAGAAGACCCTATCGCACAAAGTGTGGCACAAAATAATTTTCCTCCTATACTTGCAAGCTTCTCAATCAAAAACAAAGAAACGGATCGATTCTTAATTGATGTAAGTAGCTACTTTAATTCAGATTCACCTGGATTCAATATTCTACGCGCCTCTCAAAAAAAACAATTTGGTATCGGGTCTGCTGATTCCAGTCGCAGCTTTATCGATTCAGTCAAAAGTTTTCCTAAAAATGTCGAAATTCGACATACCCTTACTTACAACTCCAGTAAACCACCCCGAAGCAATCGTACCAAAACTTTGAGTTTCCAAGTCAACCATTCCCTTATTCTTTTACCCGAAGACCTGATGCCCGTTCGGTATGCCGATCCACGTGTGGGTTGGTTTACTTTGAGAAAATACGACTACAGTTCTGATGCATTGAAGTCCGATGCGGTTCAAATTATCAGACGGTGGAGATTGGAACCTAAAGACCAAGAAGCCTATCTGCGTGGAGAGCATGTAGAACCTAGTAAGCCGATTGTTTATTATCTGGATCCTGCTACGCCAGTCAAATGGCGTCCCTATTTTAAACAAGGGATTGAAGACTGGGCGCAAGTCTTTGAAAAAGCAGGGTTCAAAAATGCTATTCTGGCTAAAGACCCCCCAAGTCCAGAAGAAGATCCTGACTTTAGCCCAGAAGATGTGCGCTATTCCACAGTGCGCTATGTAGCTTCTACCACAAGAAATGCCACAGGACCCAGTGTTTCAGATCCCCGAACGGGTGAGATTATAGAAAGCGACATCATTTGGTATCACAATCATTTGCGCTCTTATCGCAATCGCTATTTACTGGAAACAGGAGCTGCCAATCCCAAAGCGAGAACCCTAGATACCCCAGAAGAAGAAATCGGAGAAATGATACGCAGGGTTATTGCTCATGAAGTTGGGCATGCCCTTGGACTCCCTCACAACATGAAAGCAAGTGCTGCATATCCTGTAGATTCTCTTCGTTCGGGGACGTTTACACAAAAAATGGGTATCGCCACTACCATAATGGACTATGCACGCTACAACTACATCGCGCAACCAGGCGATGAAAACATCCGCTTTGTTCGCCAATTGGGTCCCTACGACGACTATGCCATTGAATGGGGCTACCGTTATTTTCCCGGAGAAACTTCGGAAACGGAAAAAGTTTCCTTGAAAAAAATAGTTGATGCAAAAAGTATGAATCCTATGTATATGTTTGGTTCTGGAGGAAATGATCCTAATACTCAGACGGAAAATATCGGAGACGATCCTGTAAAAGCAAGTGACTACGGACTAAAAAATCTAAAACTAGTAGCGAAAAATCTAGACGAATGGACCACAAGCGAAGGACAGTCCTATGAAGACCTGAACGAATTGTACAATGAACTCTTAGGAGTTTATCGGCGCTACATCTATCACGTGATAAAACTCATTGGTGGAATCAACGAAACGCTTATGGTAAAAGGGCAAGAAAACATCCCCTATAAAAATGTAAGTGCAGCAGCTCAAAGGCGCGCTCTAGCTTTTTTAGACCAAAATCTGTGGTCCACTCAATACTGGTTATTGGAGTCCTCTCTAGTTTCCAAAATAAAACAGGAAGGCGGATTGGAACGGTTTCAAAACCTTCAGTACAGTGCTTTGAATCGGATTTTGAGCGTCGAAAGACTGAATCGGATGCTTTCTACAGGCGCAACTCTAGATGGTGAGGGATTAGCCCCAGACGAACTTTTGGAACAAATCCATTCCCGTCTTTTAGATTCAAAAAGCCCCTTAGATGATTCTAAAATGGCACTTCAAATTCGCTTTGCTGACCGCATCAAAATGCTTTCAAATGAGAAAAAATTAAATCCGAGTTTAAAAGCTACTCTGGAAGCGACTCAAAACGGGCTCCATAAAAAGGCAAAGAAAAGAGCAAAATCGGGAACACGTAAAGAAAAAAACCACTACCATTATCTCGCTAGAATCACTGAATTGAATTAATTTTAAAGAAAAAATCAAGAATGATTTGAACTTTAACGAACTAGTCTATGGCGTAAGTGGCTATGTTTCCTTTCCCAGAGTGCTCACACTTTACGCCAAAGCGGATCTTTCACCGCTTTTTAAAAATCAACCGTATTTGCAAAACAACATCTCTCTGGGGGTTCGCTTTGATATTGATTAACCCAACACGCCATGAACTACCTCAAAGGCAGCTTCCGCCATCCGGTTGCCTTTTTCATCTAGCAAGGGATTGATTTCGCAAATTTCCAGGGCTGTCAATTTTCCGCTGGCTTGAAATCCTTGAATCAATTGGATGATTTCACGAGGATCAAACCCTTTGGAAACAGGTGTTCCCGTTCCACGAGAAATTAAATCACAATCCAAGGCATCCACGTCAAAAGTGAGGTAGAGCAAATCAACTGCTTCTAGTTGCTGCAAAGCTTCTTCGACACAATACCCCAAACCTCTTTGACGGATTTCATGGACGGGATAGTTGCGAATTTTTTTCTCTTTCCTAATTGCATCTTCTTCTATTTCAGTATCTCGAACACCAAAATAAATGAGGTGTTCAGGCTGTAAAATAGGAGTGACTGTACCCAAACTTTTCATCTGTTCCCAATCAGCTAACGTCTCTTCAGTTACCTTGTTGATCTGATAGGCTCTGTTATCATGACCCAAAGCTGCCGCCAAAGGCATCCCATGGACATTTCCAGACGGGGTACTTAAAGGCGTGTGTAAATCGGCATGCGCATCAATCCAAATAGCTCCTAAAGTTTTCTCAGGATAAGCTGCCTTAATCCCTGCTAAAGAGCCCAAAGCTGAGGAATGATCGCCCGATAAAATAAGTGGAAAAGTATCTGCTTCAAGAGCCTTTTGTGTTGCCTTTTTTACCCGGCGGCATTGTTCAAGAACAAAATTAATCCGCTTCGCGGTGGTGTTTTTTACCTTGTCGTAAACCGTTTCATTGTGGGTTTTAATGTCCTCAAAAGGATGTTTATTAAAAAAATCATTCTTCGCATTAATCGCGGCAATCTCAAGGGCATCAATCCCCATATCCGAACCGCGTGTACCCGCGCCAATATCCGATCTGTTCTTTAAAATAAATAGTGGTTTCATGTAGGAGCTGTTTCCGTTAAAATTACTGCTAAATTAGAACTCTTTGCCGATTCCATTTTTTATCTTTGACAAAAATTTAAAAGCATGTCCTATTCAGACCTATACACCCCCGGATTCAAATCGAGAAATCGAGACCATTTTGCTGCGATTGTTCGAATAGCTTTAGCCGATGGAGTTATTTCAGAAGAGGAGAAAGCATTTATTGATCGCCTGGCAATTCATTTGGAAATTGAAGATGAAGAAAAGGCCTCAATCCTAGAAAACAGTGATCAACACCCTATTAACCCGCCAACTACAAAGCAAGGACGACTGGAGCGCCTTTACGATTTGGCACGTATGGTTCTAGCTGATCACATTGCAGATGAAGCGGAAAAACAGCTGATGAAACGTATGGTCGTCGGTTTGGGATTTCCAACGGATCAAATTGAGCCACTTATTGATAAAGCATTTACGCTTATCAAAGACGGAAGTGATCAAGATGATTTTGTCGCTGCTTTTGACTAAATTTTCAACTTAACTTTGAGCACTATTGCTTCGCCGATTAATCCAATCCCAGCGTTAAAGGTAACTAGTGCAGCTGTACCCCAGAAAAACCAACTAAAATCATCCTTTGATTTGAAGAGGATGGCTTCCCCCAATAAGGAAAGACCCAAGCCTAAAAGTATCATTCCTACTACGGAATAAATAAACCATTTTCTTTTCATACGTTTTAAATTTCGCATTCGATATTACGTTCCGATAAAAATAATAAATTGAATCCTTCGCCTATTAAATGGAAGGAATCAATTCACTGATTGTATAGCGTATTTCCTCATCAGCCATTTGGTAACTGATATCAAAAAAGATGTAGGTAGGATACCCTAAGTCTGTATCATAGGTAATCTCCTCTTCATCAGGATTTTGTTTTCTCGTTTCACGAATAAAATCAAAATAGCCGTCAATAGTTTGGATAGCAGAATCGTTGAGTTCCTCATAGGGAGTATCATCCACTTGAACCACCTCATTATTTTGTACTACTACCCGTTTGGGAAGGGTGTATTCTCGAATACAAAAACAACTGATTTGAAGGGTAAATTCATAGGATTTTAAATTTTGATCACGCCATTTTTGTTCCTCAACACTCAGCTCCTCTTCAGGAAGTACTTCTGTATTTTTTACACAAGAAAAAGTGAGCAGCACTAAAATTAAAGGAAGTGTTTGGGAAAGATTCATGATGCGATTTTGATATAAAATTTTCAAAAATTATGCCAGTACTTATTTTGAATAAAGCTTTTTAGATCTAAAATAAGAGGCGGTTCCTAAAAGAGCCACGACCACCACAGAATAATACACAAAGTTTGGAGTAATGATCTTGTCTCCACTGGCATAAGAATGCAACCCAACCAAATAGAAATTCACCCCAAAATAGGTCATCAGAATACTAGCAAAAGCCACCACGCTCATCAGATTAAAAATCCAAGTTCCGCGCAGTCCAGGAATCAAGCGCATGTGAATCACAAAAGCATAGACCATGATGCTGATCAAGGCCCAGGTTTCTTTAGGATCCCAGCCCCAGTAGCGCCCCCAACTTTCATTGGCCCACATCCCACCGAGGAAGTTTCCTATGGTCAACATAATCAACCCTACAGTGATTGCCAATTCGTTGATGATGGTAAGTTCTTTGATCTGCAATTTTATTTTCTGTTTGTTTTTCTGTGTGGCTACCAACATCAAGATTAGAGCTACAGCACCAATGATCATTCCCAAAGCGAAAGGTCCGTAACTTCCCACGATCACCGCCACGTGAATCATCAACCAGTAGCTATCCAAAACGGGAACCAAATTGGCAATGGCAGGGTCCATCCAATTCCAATGGGCAATCATCAAAATCATTCCTGCAACAAATGCTGTGGAGGCCATCGTCAAAGCGGACTTGCGTCCAAAAGCCAAACCAAAAAACTGGGTTGCCCAAGCCACGTAAATCATAGATTCATATGCATCACTCCAAGGGGCGTGTCCCGAAATGTACCAGCGGGCAATGAGTCCCGCAGTATGCAGGAGAAACAACACCACTAAAATACCTTGAAAACCTTTTACTAAATAAGAAATGAACCGATTGGACTTAAAAATTTGAACAATTAAAACCACAAAAAATAGAGTCCCTGCATAAATGTACCAGCTGAACAACTTTTTAAATATGTCGTATTTGTTATAAGCGATTTCAGCTCTAACTTTTTCTTGGTCAGGAAGAACTTCGGCTCCAAACTTCTTTTGAAAACCGTAAATGCTCTCCAATAAATTTTCTGCCTGCTCATAATCTCCGTCTTGTTGTGCCAAGCGTAAGGATTGAAAATAAAGTGGTAAAATATTGCGGACATATAAGGAGTCTTTTCCTGTAAAATTAGCCTCTGCCGACTCTGGAAAGGAAACCCATTTGTTATTTACATCATTGGGAATAGGAAAAATCCGCATGACTTTACCCTCCAGAGCAGCGTACAAAAGATTCACTCTTCGGTCCAGCTCGATAAAGTCTTTTTGAAACTGATTAGGTACCGCTGCCCGATAGGCTTCCTCTAACGGAGTGGCCAGTTTATAGTTGCCTACCGTATCAAAAAAAGACAACAAAGGGGCGTATTTTGCCTTTGCATCCAACCCAGCTAGTTTGCGAATACTGTCATTGCCTCGCTTTAAATAAATCAGTGGAACGTTGTACCAAACCGCAGGATTGTTCATGATGGACAACAACACCTGATCGGAATTTAACCCTTGGTAGGTGTCACTTTTACTCACCTTGCGTAGCAGTTCCGAAGAAAAGGTATTGGCTGGCTTCATCCTTCCACCAGCGTCTTGAATGATCAATTCTGCAAACTTACGGGCATGGGCTTCCGAAAAAGCGTCTGCTTTAATGATGGAGTCAAAATCGATGGCACGGCGTTGCTGATGTACAGGAGTTTGCGCTTGGAGACCAACTGACTGTAAGGCAAAAAAGAGCACTAAAGCGGTCAGGGCTTTCTTTTTTTGATTGATTTTATCCAACGCTTTGGAAAGATCTTGAAAGCGAGTTTTTCCAATAAAGAAAATCCCAATCATACTCAAATACAACAACATATACCCCGCATAAGTAATATAGGTTCCCCACCAGTCATGGTTTACAGAAAGAATCGTTCCTTTCTCGTCAGGGTTAAAAGAGGCTTGAAAAAAGCGAAATCCTTTGTGATCCAAAACGTGGTTCATATAAATGTCGTAGTCAAAGGGTTCACTGTCCTCTACACGGACTTTACTCATAAAGGAAGCGTAACTCTTTTCAGTTCCGGGATATTTTTCTGCAATAAAGTCGTTGAGCTTTATGGCAAAAGGCAATTCGATGGACAGAGAACCAAACTGTAAATAAAAGTCCAAACCACCCGCAGTTACTTTCTTGGGATCGTTGGTAATGCCTTTTCCACCCAAAAGTGTCACCACTTGACTTTCTCCTTGAGATTGAACTTCCAATCGCAAGGCATTTTGAATCGCTTCCCCTTGTGTATCGGCTTTAACAATGTCAAAGACACCTCGAAGGGCAGGTTCGGGAATTACAAATTGAAAATTGGGTAAGGTGTACAAGGAGCGCAATTGTAATGGGCTTTCTGTTTCCGCTTCCAAGGTCCCTTGAAACTGATCTGCCATCCGCATAAACTGACCTGCAAAAGGTGAATTGATGGTGTATAAACCGTCTTTAAGAGTAATGTTAATGGCCCCGTCCTGAGGTCGGTTTAGGGTAAATAAAATGTTGTGAATGTTTGCGATGTCCCCTTCTTTAAGGTAGTGATCGTGACGGTTACCGTCCCCTGCTTCTACAATTTTGAGGTAGCGCTCTCCCGTTTCGTCCAAGACCAATCCTTCCGTAGCGTTTTCCAAAAAATCTACATAGGAAATGGTAAATGCCTGGCCGTTAAAATCATTCTCCCAAGAAAACGTATTGTTGACATGTTCGGAAAGTAAGAGGTCGTCTTCTAATTTTTTTCTTCGGGGCTGTCCGTCTATTTCTCCATCTACATAAACGGTGAGGTAGGTTTTTTCGGATAGCATTTTATTCTCCGTCATCCCTTCCCGTATGGGCATCACCCCTTCGTAACCGATATATCGGGTGATAAAAGCCCCGAGTAAAATCATTAAAAAGGAGAGGTGAAGCGCTAAGACCGCCCATTTTTCTTTTCGCAGCAGGCGGTATTTAAAAATATTTCCAATGAAATTGATGGCCATAAAAACCATTAACAATTCAAACCACCAGGCGTTATAAATCCAAATTTTGGCGGTATCCGTGCTGTACCAACTCTCAATAAAGGTTCCAAAGGCCATCGCCGTAGGATAGAGTATAAAAAGTACGGCAGTCAGACGGGTGGAAAAGAAAATTTTAGCAATTTGGTCTTTCATCAAAAATCAGCATCATTCAGTTACAAATATAGGTCATGTACACCAATTTGCACAGGATTTTACACTTTAAAAAAGCAGACTAATACCCAACAAAACCAGCTCTAAAACCAGACCAAAAATAAACACCCTAAAGGTGGCTTTGGGAGAGAATTGTCCCAAAACCGCAGTTAAATAGGACATGGCACCCAGCACACTCAAAAAAAGCAGGAAAAAATTGGTGCCGCCCATTCCATCTTTGGTGAGATAATAGGCCACAAAAGAACCCAAACAGGCCAAAATGATAATCGCAGCTGGGATCAATAAATAAAATTTTCTGAGGTAAAAACGTTGAAGGGAGTTGTAGTAGTTCATGAGTTAAGATTTGGTTCATTAAAAATAAGAAATAAGAAGCTAGCCTAACCTAGATTTCTAGGTTTTAACATACTTAAACGAACTACTATGCCTTTTTTTTCTACTTTAGAGTAACGAGATCCAAATCTATCTTCCTCATGAATAACCTTTACAGTATTCCTAACTTTAATCTTAGTCCTACAGTTAATGATGCTAGTTAAAAAGTTTGACATGATATAATAAATTATTTAAAATATGGATAAACTGTTTATAATCACGTCGATCATTTCACCTTTGCTAGGAGTAATTGTAGGTGCTTCATCTCAATACTTTTTGAATAAAATAAATAGAACTCAAGAAGCTTTTATGAATTTAAAAATTAAGTCTTATATTGATTTTATAACCTATAAGGCGACTCTTGCTAGACTAAAGAAAGATGATAAGGCTATAATTGAAGTCTTAACAAAAATTGATATTTCAAAATATAAAATCTGTATCTATTGCAGTGAAAAAGTAGTTGAAAAGCTTAATGCCTTCGAAAGATTAAATATAAATCTTGAGGAAAATTTATGTAAACAACGTTTTATAGAATTATGTAATGAAATGCGAAAAGATTCAAACTCAAAAGAACTGAATTCAAAGACCTTCGAAGAAGCAATTTACGGTTCTAGATAAAATACTATATCCTAATTAAATATTACTCCACCCCAACGGTTTTTGTATTTTTGAAGCATTATGAAGATTACACTCATCGGAGGTGGAAAACTGGGAAAGCAACTCTACAGGGTATGTACAGCAGCGTCAGAAATTGAATTGGTTCAATGGGTAGTGCGCTCTGCTGAGAGAGGAAAAACTCCTGAAGGTATCTCCCTTGTAAACGAAGTTAACGTATTACACCCCGCTGACCTTTATCTTTTGGCGGTTACAGATCAAGCCATTCCCAAGGTTGCTGCGGCGCTCCCCGAGGAAGCCTTTGTGGCACATACTGCGGGAGGGGTTGCTATAGAAGTACTTAACCAAAACCGCGCTGGGGTTTTTTATCCTCTTCAAACTTTTAGCGAAAGGCGGAACATGGACTTTTCAAAGCTTCCTATTGGTTTGGAATGTAAACAATCGACTGATCTTCCCCTTTTGGAAAAACTCGTCAAAGCCCTTGGTGCTCGTGCTTTTCATATGAACTCAAAACAGCGAGAGCAACTGCACTTGACAGCCGTCTTGGTCAATAACTTTACCAATCATCTCTTTGCAGAGGCGGCAACAATTTGTAGTCAAAATGACTTGCCTTTTGAGCTCCTCAATCCCCTCATCCAAGAAACGGTGAACAAACTAGAATACCTGAGCCCCACAGCGGCACACACGGGCCCTGCGATTCGACACGATCAAAAAACAATTGAAAAACACCT
>ERZ802830.1497-NODE-1497-length-22181-cov-6.69502_pt1 | contig 22181 bp, 19 predicted proteins | sample MGYA00345654_ERZ802830 | MGnify/ENA primary metagenome ERZ802830 (study PRJEB30503, sample SAMEA104212375) | marine metagenome | biome: Westerlies Biome; feature: [SRF] surface water layer (ENVO:00010504) within the epipelagic zone...; material: water...
TTACATGCGACCATGCTGCACCAGTTCGGGATCAATCATCGCAAGCTCAGCATGAAATTTCAAGGGCTGGATGCGCGGTTGACAGGGGTGGAGGACGCTCATGTAGTCAAGTCCATCCTCAAAGCCTGAAAGTAACAGGATCTTTTGCTGGGTTGATTTTCTGGCAACCTGGTGCTCAATCAAGTCTCATGGCACCACTTTCAAATCGCTGCTCCTTTGTTTCAGCCATTCAAAATCATCGGGAGGATTCGCAGGGAAACTTCCTCCCACACCACCCTGAACTGGAGGTCGAACCGTGCCTTCCAGGCCCACAACTTTCCATCGATGAGTTTCCGAGTGTCCATCTGCATAGGATAGATTCGCGCCTCCATTGTGGTAACTTGCAGGCAGGTTTCCCCATTCATAATCGCCGAGACGATTCATGAAGTATCCATCATTGATAGTGTCTGGATGTTCTCCAAGAAAAACATGGATGTCAGAGGGGCGGCGAATGGTGGTGGATTTATAGTTCTGCACAAAAACAGGGTTGAACGCATCCAGCAACACGCCTGGATCTCCAACCAGGTGGTTCATGGAATAGCTCCTGATGCGAGGGCCGTTGGTGGCTTTTGTTTTGTCCGACGGGCATTGGAAGACGGATACGGAATTGCCGACATAAGGCCCCAGCAAACCGTGCGAGACGTAAACCGTATTGGTGTTGTCGGGTGAATCTCCCCAGTCCAGCACGTGATTGACCCAGTTGTTGCGATCTTCACGGGTCTGTTCGCGTCCATGATTGTTAATGAGTCTATCCTCATGGTCGTCTCCGTAAAGTGTCCACCCCAGTGCCATCTGCTTGATATTACTCAGGCATGCGACAGATTGCGCTTTGCTTTTTGCTTTGGACAGCGCTGGAAGTAGCATCCCTGCCAGAATGGCGATGATGGCGATCACAACGAGTAATTCAATCAAAGTGAATCCATTTTTACCATAGACACCATGGGTCCCTGGTTGATTCTGGATGGCCATTTTTTTCCTGCGCATGGTAAGATCGTGCTTTGCCCGTTCTTCAAAAGCAAGGAAAGGTGCTATCAAGGCTGGCATTTATTTCGTTGCCATGGTCGCCTGCAAAATATCGTGAATCGCTCATTCCTTGATGCATCCCTCAAAAGGCCTGTTCATGGGCTCTGAAAAATCCGTGTGTTTCTGCCGTTATTTCCAATATGAGCAATCAGGGAAAGGTTGAAACGAAACTGGAAATCCCTGGAATCACGAGGGAACCCTGAACGCATGTCATCGTCCATGACTGTCTCAACAGTATTGACCTTTTTGTTCAAAAATAGTATCCAAGACAAATCACCAGAACACGTATCAAGCGTCATACCATGAAATCGAATCAATCATCACACTGGGTGCGCCGGCAATCGCAAAAGGGATTTACCCTCATCGAATTGCTGGTGGTCATAGCCATCATTGCCATTCTGGCTGGAATGCTCTTGCCTGCATTGTCAAAGGCCAAAGAAAAAGCAAAACAAACCGCGTGCCTGAGCAACCTCAAGCAACTGGGTTTTGCTTTTGCCATGTATTTGGATGATAACGCAGATGCCTTTCCCGGTGTTGCTTCGCGAGGGGCCTATCAGCCCATGAAAGAAGATTGGATTTTCTGGAATGTCAACCGTTCTGTCGGTGAAAGAGATTATTTCAATAATCCCCAGAACAGTGCCATCGGCCCCTATATTGGGAATTTTACAACCAATATTTTCAGGTGCCCTTCGGATCAGGATGTGCTCAAGCGTGCACGTGACTTTTATGCAAGACCGACATCCGGGAACCCATACCTGTACAGCTACACCATGCTCAGTTTTCTTGAAGGGGGGCGAAACAAGGGCGTTGGTTCCGTGCTGGCACCAGGTGCAAAACCGCTTTACTACAAACAAACCGCAACCAAAATGCCTTCTCAGAAAATTATCCTTGTCGATGAGAACGGGGATTCCGCTCATAGTCCTTCAACTGCTGACGATGGCCGCTGGGTTCCGCCCAATAACAAATTAACGGCACGTCACGGTAAGAACAAAGGTCAGTCCCTGACGCCTGATGATTTCAATAGAAATGGACGGGGTACTGTGCTGATGGGAGATTTTCACGTGGAAACCATTTCCCCTGGAGCAGCCGCTTCACGTAAACACTATGATACCCAGTGGACTCCCGAAACGGGGAGATAAGGAAGAGAAATTTACTTTCACTCACAGCGAAAAGCCCATCTCAGTAGATGGGCTTTTCTGTTTTTTCATATCCGTCATGGAAGATGGACTCCACCCGACCCCTGACTCCTCTGTGAAGAATGTATTGACTCATCAGGCATGGAGCGCGGGCAGCCAGTGGCTTTTAAGTCTCCGTCATTACTTCAGCGTCATTTGATCGTCAGCAACAATAGATAAATTTACCTGGTGTTTATGCGTTTGCTTTGGCCGAATCCGTTCTCAGAACAGTATCAAATGTGAAGACTTTCGGCACACGCTTACCTTGCCCCGCCACCTTCCTGTGGGTTAAGCCACGGTGTTCCTGCCCAATACCATTTTCTTGCCTGAAGGGTTTCGATATGGCTGTCCGCAAAAGCAACATTGCTTGTGCCTCCGCTGTGGCGAAGGTGTGGGCCACCCCAATTGGGATCCGATGATATGACACCTCCGTTGTTAGGTGAACTGTCAGCTGGATCATGCAAAATCCAGCATCCCGCTTTTTCATCGGAATCAACAGTGACACATTTTTCAGGGTCGTTTGTATTGAGTGGTTTACTTCCCCCGTCTGTCATATGGACGACGCTTGAAGGGTTTCGAACATCGGTATCACGTAATTGAGGCCAGTCTTTCTTGTCCCAGACGTTTGGCCAATCACAGCCACCCAGGCGAAAGTTGACGCTGTAATTGGATAAAGCACGGTCTGCCTGGTCGCTTGGATAAATGCTGAACAATTCGTTGAACTTGCGTGTGCGCGTCGGGCAAAGGAGCAGGTTCGTGGTCTGTTGATAAGGTTGGACGAAGTTGAACCAGGCCTTACGCTCAACATTGGACCCACGGACCGCAAAGGTGAACACATATCTTCCATCATTATCATCGGAATAAATACGGGAAGCCAGAGACATTTGTCGCTGATTGTTGACGCAACTGATCTGCTTTGCTTTTTCTTTTGCCTTGGACAAGGCTGGCAAAAGCATTCCAGCGAGAATGGCAATAATGGCAATAACAACCAGGAGTTCAATCAGTGTGAAACCTGCCAGTTTTTTTGGGGGGTAGATACCGAAATTTAGTTTTTTAGCTCTCATGGGATTTTAATCATGATCGTCGCGCATACGGCTTCAAACGCTGTATTTAAAGGAATAAATAGCATCCAATTCGATTTAAAGGGCATTGTCAATGAACTCTTCTGAACTCAGTTTACTTAATTTATTATTCTACAATCCCAGATCATCGTTTCGGTTTGGATTTCGGCGCGATTCCGCTGCATGTTTACTCTTTGCATGGAGGCTTGTATTCCATTACCTGGTCCCATACGGACGAAGATTTCCTGTGAAATCCTCAATCTCCAGGCCATATTGGGCTCCAGCGGCAGATGCGGTGTTGAAGATTGATAATGAATGGGGAGGTGGACGCGCCACAGCTTTTAAAGACATGTCGCCTCACAAAAATAGTCAAAGATTATCAGAGGGAGGTAACCATTTTTGCATGGATGGTTCTGTTTGCTGGGTGAGCTTCAATAAAATGCTTTTCCTTCACAGTTGGAGTAGGGGGGGGAGCGCGGAATGCTTATTTCTTTCAAGAAGACATCACTGAGGAGTTGATTCCGAAACTCGATTTGATTCGGGCCAAATATTGATAGATGCGTTTCTGCTTGTTCAGTGTTTTCTCAAGCCTTAGTTTGCGTGAGAAACTATCCATGAAAATACTCTTATCGTTTTTGTTGGTCATCAGCCTCGGACTCAAATCGGCTCACGCTGTAGAGGTGGATGATGCGTATCGTTACCATATAGAGGTGCTTGCGCAATCTATCTTGAAGCCGATGGAACTTGAGATTGCGCCTGATGGACGGGTGTTTGTCAATGATATCGAAGGGTCACTGCACATCATACGCCCCGAGACAGATGCCCCGGTGCTTGCCGGTAAATTGGAAGTATTCACCGAACAGGAGAATGGGTTTCTTGGTTTTGCCCTGGATCCAGAATTTCTGGACAACCACTGGATTTATCTTTTTTACTCCCCCACTGATTATAGCGGGCAAAGACTCAGTCGATTCCGCATGGATGGTGACACGCTGGATTTATCTTCGGAGAAAGTCATGCTGGAATTTTTGGTGCAGCGCCTCCAATGCTGTCATCATGCCGGAACGCTTGAATTTGCGCCGGATGGCAATTTATTGATTTCCACTGGAGACAATACCTTTCCCGGCGCTCCCACAGGCGGATCAGCACCCATTGATGAGCGCCCGGAAAAATTTCCCTGGGATGCGCAGAAATCCAGTGCCAACACGCATGACCTGCGAGGTAAAGTCCTTCGCATTCGCCCAACCAGAGAAGGCGGATATACGATTCCCGATGGTAATCTCTTTCCTTCAGATGGTTCCTCCGGCAGGCCCGAAATATTTGTGATGGGATGCCGTAATCCCTGGCGCATGAGTGTGGATGAGAAGACGGGCATTGTTTACTGGGGAGAAGTAGGGCCCGATGCGGGAGGTGATTCCGAACGAGGTCCGCGCGGTTACGATGAGATCAATCAGGCGCGCATGGCTGGAAATTTTGGTTGGCCTTATTTTGTTGGTAAGAATTTCGCCTATGCCGATCATGATTTTGCCACAGGTAAGAACGGGCCAAAATATGATCCAATGCGACCGATCAACGAAAGCCCGTATAACACGGGAAATCGTATACTTCCGCCCGCACAGCCAGCGTTCATTTATTGGCCCTACGCCGATTCACCGGAGTTTCCAATGCTTGGCTCGGGAGGACGGACCGCATGTGCGGGGCCGGTCTTTCATTACCGAGCTGAATTTGAAGATACCGAAGGGTTCCCTGAACACTGGGACAACAGCCTCCTTTTCTGGGATTGGCAGCGTCCCTTCATGAAATGGGCTCGTCTCGACTCTGATTCAAACCTTATGGGTATTGAATCATTCACCGATGCAGTGATTTTGCGTAATGACGGAAAAGCACTTGAAGGCCCTGATGAAGTAGGGCGTTTTCAGATTCAAAGGCCTGTGGACGCCCAATTTGGCCCGGACGGCTGTTTGTATCTGTTGGATTATGGACGGACCTGGGGGCCAAATGAGGATTCGCAGTTGATCAAAATTTCATATTACCGTGGGAATACACCGCCTGTTGCGGTTGCCAATATCACACCGGACGCGGGTAAGGAACCGTTGACCCTTCAATTGTCTGCTGAAGGATCGATGGATCACGAAGGAGACGCACTTCATTACACCTGGACCGTGCATCCCGGCGACATCAAAATCGCAGAAGGACATGACGCTGAGGTGACAGTTCAATATCCGGGAAATTACATTGTGACATTGGCAGTTGAAGATGAAAAAGGTGCCATCACACAATCCAGTGTTCCATTGCTGGTTGGAAACAGCCGTCCCAAGGTAAAATTGATTTCTCCTGTGGAGGGTGATTTTTTTGAACCTGGAACCCCCATTCCGTATCGAGTGCATGTTCAAGATGCCGAGGATGGAGATTCGGATTACAATGATGAGTTCATGGATGCCAAGGTCAGCGTAACGGCCAGTTTTTTGAAGGATAAGGAGGAAAGAGAAATTGTCCCTGCTGGGCTTGCTGCGATGAGGAACAGTGATTGCTTGAACTGTCATGCGATGAACCAACGTATTGTAGGACCTCCGTTGATTGAAATCGCCAATCGCTACCGGGATCAACCCGATGCCATGCCACAAACAGTCAAGCGCATCATTCAAGGTTCGGTCGGTGTGTGGGGTGAAGTTCCCATGCTGCCTCATTCGCAATTGGCCGAACAGGAAGTAGAGCAAATGGTGCAATGGATTTATGGTCTCAATCCCGCTGAGCAGGGTGAAAACTCGATCAGGGGGCTTGAGGGCCATCTGCAAGCCAGTGCAAAATCAGAAGACCGCTTTGCGATTATCGAAGCAACTTATACGGACTTTGGCCATGAGTCTGTCCATCCATTGACTGCTTCCACGCGTGTTCGATTGCGTCAGCGAGTGACTGAAGCCGAACATTGTGATGAATACTCAGGTTTGAAAATTCTTGGTAACAAGCTTGGGGCGATTGAACACGGCTCTTTTGCATTGTTCAAAAACATTCCTCTGGCTCAGGTGTCTGGCGTGACCGTCCGGGTGGCATCCGGAGGTTTGGGATGTCGCATGGCCTTGAGGCAAGGTTCCATAGAAGGCCCCGTCCTTGCGCTTTTTGAGGTGAAGCCAACGGGGGGCTACAATGAATTTGTCGAACTGACTTCTGAATGGAATACATTGAACAAGCGATCAGATATATTCATTACGTTTGAGAATGAGGGCAAAGGTGGTTTGATGGATCTGGACTGGGTTCGGTTCAACCCCTGATCGGGGGGTAATGTTCTTTCAAACTCATCTGCTTTTCACCGTTGCGAATGGAATCATGGCATATCCTGGGCAGGCCCTTCAAGGTCAGTGAGGATTTGGCTTGTTTACGATGCATTTCTCTTTCGCTTCAATCTCAGGGCGCAGGCACCACGCTTGACAATCGTACTCGATAGAGTTGTCCGATGCCATCGCTTGTTTGAATACGTGTTTGGATTGTTCTTTCAGCGGAGGTGGCGGAGATGACCCTGACTTAGTTCCACAAAGATTCCCTCTTGAGTGAGGCGGATTCAACTAAGTAGGTTTTGGCGGCTTTGGCTTCGAAGATGAGCTCGAAAATTTCAGGCACATCCTGATTCCTGATCAAAATAAGTCTTAATAGAGACTCGTGAGGCAAAGATGACGAGGTATTTTCCCGGAGAAAGCAACACGGATGGGAAGGTCCATTTACGAAGTGATTGGGGATCATCTGTGAGATTCCATGAGTTCAGATTGATTGTCTGAGATCCCAGGTTTACTAATTCAACCCAGTCCCCCTGCGAACCCCTTTATCGGCGAGTGTCGAACTGTTGAAAGCTGAAAAATCGCTGATACGGACCTGCCCGGTCCTGCTTTGAAGGCTGCATAAAAGCATGAGGGTCAGGACCGCTGTTAATTTCATTATATGTGTTTTTTTTGGAGTCGTATTCAGTGGCGATGACGGTGGTGATGTGCTTCACGGTTTCCTTCCTGTCAGGATACCACAATGGACCAATGTCGCCAATGGGCTGCTAACCTTCAGTCCCAGCGCCTCCATCCATGAATGGTATTCGGCAGCGGAATAGGCACGACCTTCGGTCAGGGTGAACAGTGCTGTCGAGTAAAGTGCAATTGGCAGCGGACCATCCATCGTGTCGTTGAGGAAAACATCGTGTACGAATAATTTGCCGGAGGATGGAAGTGCTTCTGCATAACGCTGCATCAGTTTTCGGCATTCTGGGATATCCCAGTCATGAAAGATATTCGAAAAAAGGAATGCATCTGCCTGGCTTGGAGGAGTCCATTCAAACATATCTCCCTCGACGAGGTGGAGTCGGTTTTTCTCGGGATGAGCTTCAGTCAGCTCACGGGCTATGTTCAGTACTTCAGGCAGATCCACCAGTGTTATTTCAAGACTTGGGTTTTTCTCGAGTAATGCCAGAGAGTAAATGCCGCTGCCGCCCGCGACATCGACCAGGTGTTTCACATTTTGAAGATTTAATTGTTCAGCCAGAGACGGTGCTACGTTCCGCGCTCGGCCTGCAAGGGAAAGAGTGAAGTGACGCGCCAGTTTGGATTCTTCCATGGCTGATTTCACGCCAGCACGATAAATGAACGCGGCTCCTTGATGATTGATATCTGCGGGTTGATTGCTTCGCAATCTTTCAACCAGCTCAACGACCTCAGGGGAATCAGCAGCCAGGCCTAGGTAATCGCCCACATAAAAATGGCCGCGCGAATCGAGATGCTCCAGAGAAAGAGCATTGGCTTCGAACTGGTTTTCCTGATTTCGTTGAATCAGTTTCATGGCTTGCAGTGCCGTCATGAGGACCACAAACGGCCTGTTTTCCAAGCCGAGTTCTTTTCTCAGCTCGTTACTGGATAAGGGCCCTTTTGCCAATCGATCAAACAAACCAAAGTGTGCGACCGCAGCCGTCAGCAGATTCGAAGCATAACGCCAGCGAAAGGTTTCAAAGATGGGCGTGGGATCCGTGTCGGGTAGCTGGTCGGATTGAAACATATGCATGATTTCTGGAATGTACCGAGACTCTGATCCGTTCACAAACCATTCCTTTCACATTTGATTTTCATTCCATATATGGTTTCGTCGTTTTCAAAGATGAAAGGATCTTGCATGGTGTTTAAGCAGATGAGTCAAAAGCCAGACAAAGCGGTGATTTTCGATATGGACGGTGTGCTTACCGATTCTGAACCTCTGATCAATGAAGCCTCTGTGAAGATGTTTGCCGAGCTTGGTGTAAAGGTTCAGCCCGAAGATTTCTATCCCTATGTGGGAACGGGTGAGAAGCATTACATCGGTGGAGTTGCAGAAAAATACGGAATGACGATCGATCTCTTTGAGGCCAAAATGCGTACCTATGAAATCTATTTAAAACTGGCTCCAAGAAAACTTCGAAGCTTTCCAGGAGCCGTTGAGCTCGTGCATCGTTGTCGTGATCAGGGATGGAAAATTGGAGTCGCATCAAGTGCGGACATGATCAAGATTGAAGCCAACATGGCTCAGATCGGTTTGCCGTTGGAGACTTGGGATGCGGTGACAGGTGCGGACCATGTCGAACACAAGAAACCTGCTCCGGATATATTTCTTGCCTCTGCAAGGCAACTCGAAGTGAAGTCGAGTCAATGTGTGGTCATTGAGGATGCAAGCCATGGAGTGCAAGCTGCGAAATCCGCTGGCATGCGATGTGTGGCTGTGACTCACACATTCAGTGCGGATCGACTGGCACAAGCCGATTTGATCAAGGAGACAATCGGTAAGATTCTGTTGACTGATCTTTTCCCAGACGTAACCAGCTGAAGGCATTGCTTGCGGCATACATTCAAACCCACAGGATACGTTCAGCCGAATACACATTCACCCGCAAGCTTCGGCTTGTCTGACGGGCTCCTTACCCTTATGATATCACCATGAGCTTCCTCGATTATGTAGTCCTTGCGGCCTATTTCTTACTGATGATCTGGATCGGTCGGATTGCCATGAAGCGAGTCAAAGCGCAGGAGGATTATTTTATGGGTGGCAGGCAGTTTGGTAAATGGCTGCAGGCCTTTGCTGCCTTTGGCGCCGGCACGGGTTCTTCTGATCCGGTCAATACCGCCCGCACCAGCTTCACCAGTGGTATGAGCGGTATATGGAGTACCATGTCGTGGTTGTTTGTGACTCCTTTTTATTGGATCACAGGTGTCTGGTACCGACGCATGCGCCATATGACCTTGGGGGATTGGTTCGCGGAGCGTTATGAATCCAAGGCAATGGGTGCTGCCTATACGGTTTTCGGGATCATTTTCTATATTGTCTATGGTTCGATGTTTTTTTCTGCCATTGGAAAAGTCGCGGCTCCCTTGCTTGGAGATGTTGTCGTCATAGGCGGCCAGACATGGAAACTGGAATTCTTTCTGGTTCCCATCATTGCGCTGATCGTGATTGTGTATGGTGTGCTCGGGGGGCTCACGGCCGCCTACTGGACAGACATGATTCAGGGGATCTTTATCATCATTCTTTCGGTCATGCTGGTTCCATTCGGTCTCGATGCCTTGATCGAGCGATTTGGGAATCCAGAAACTGATGGGCTGATGACCGGATTCAAGATCATGCATGAACAGCTGCCTGCGGGTATGTTTCAGTTGGTAGGTTCTGCCAATGCCAGTGAATTTCCCTTGTATCGAATCATTGCGGTGACCTTGATTTCATTGGTTGGTGTAGTGATTCAACCGCATTTTATCGCGACGGGCGGTGGGTCTGCAAAAACCGAGCTAAATGCACGTGTCGGCCTCGTAGCTGGGAATTTGGCCAAACGATTTTGCACCATCGGTTGGGCGATCACAGCGTTGATCGTACTCGCTTTATATGCGGACAATGCAGAAGTGATGCAAGATCCAGGGAAGGCATGGGGCATTGCTTCCCGTGAATTGTTGTTACCTGGTCTGCGGGGATTGATGCTTGCCTGTTTGCTGGCTGCGCTGATGAGTTCGGCGGATACCTACATGCTGGTAAGCTCTGCGCTCATTGTACGCAATATCTATATCCCTTTTGTGAACAAGAATGCTTCCGAGTCCTCTTGTCTCATGATTGGACGTATAACTGGAATGATCGTGATTGTGGGGGCAACGATCATGTCACTCATGGTTCAGGACGTTTTTGTGTTGCTTCAATTGACTTGGATTGTTCCCATCGTTTTTGCTGCTCCTTTCTGGATTGGTATGTATTGGCGACGCGCTTCCACCGGTTCGGCATGGTTTACCATAGGGTTCACTGCCCTGTTTTTCTTTATCATTCCCTGGTTGATTCCCATGCTCGCCCCAGGACTCAAGACATCGGACCGATTTGCACAGGTGACACATATTGTGACAACGCGCGTCGAACGGCCTGCAGCGCCATCCGACATCAGGCGCAGGAGCATGGAGATTGAGGAGTATGACAAATCCTTGCTTTTGCTCAGTTCTGACGCGGATCTTTTGTTGCACCAGGGAGATCGTCCAGATCCAATTCGTGAGGGTCAAATCATTTCTGATACGATTGTTTCAGGGGGTAAACCGATTTACTGGACCGGCAGTGTCAAGCCTTTGGAAGGATCAAAGCGTGTGGAGATAGAGAAGCGTGAAGAAGAGGGGGCAACGGTTCTTGTTGAGAATTATGAAGGTTCCATGGAAGCCAGTGGATCTTTCAGACTGGATTTTCTTATTTATGATCTGTTGGGCGTAGGGTTGAAAAATCGTAATGATTCCATGTTAGCCACCATGGAGTTACCGACTAAAATCGTGCTGCCATTCCTTGTCATGATTGCATCTAGTTTTTTTACCACGCGTAACTCAAAGCAAGCACTGGATCGATACTACAGCAAGATGAAGACACCGGTCCTGCCTGATCCGCATGCTGATGAGGAGGCTCTGGAGAATTCGCTGAAAGACAAAGCATCTCATGAGGCTAGGAAATGGTTTCCAGGGAGTGACCTCGAAATAGAAAAACCCAAGTTGCTGGACATTTGCGGATTTCTCGGCACATTTGCTATATGCTTTTTGATTATCGGTTTGGCGATATGGATCGCTCGCATTGGGAGTTGAATCGCTCACTGATTATCATGGCCTGGTAACATGTTTCTGTCTGAATGACCTTTTATGAATGTATTGAAAAACAAGTGGATCAAGGTGTCTTCGTTTGTGTTGCTCACTGCCTTGACGTTTTTTGGCTACGGTTGTGGGTCTGGAAATCCATATGTCGCGGATGACGGGGCCAATCACTCCGATGCCATTCAAGTTGTCACTGATGTCAATTTCGCTGGATCTGTTTTAGGGGCTGACAAGCCCGTTCTGGTGGATTTCTGGGCCACCTGGTGTGGGCCTTGTTTACAGATGGCTCCTGCTGTCTCGCAATTGGCTGATGAATACAAAGACCGTGCGATTGTTGCCAAAGTCGACGTGGACAAAAATCCCGATATTTCCAACAAATATGACATCTCCGCTATTCCAACCTTTATTGTTTTTAACCAAGGCGAAGAAGTCATGCGCTACACCGGATCTACCACCATCAAGGGGCTCAGGTCCATGCTCGACAAGCAGCTGACCGTTGCATCGAAAACCGAACCCACAGTCACAGTGGATTGAATTTTGACACAAGCATTGATTCCACCTGTTCCTCCGACACTCGGGCTCATTGCTGGGGGCTTGTCTTTGCCCTTGGAGATGGTCCGTTTGCTTCGTTCAGCGGGGGTGCAGAAATTGATTGTCGTTGCCTTTGAAGGAGAAACTGATTCATCCTTGGAGGGCATGGTGGATGAGCTTGTCTGGCTCAGGGTGGGGCAGCTGTCCAAGATGATTCGTTACTTCAAATCGCATGGTGTTGGGCAATGCATCATGGCCGGACGGATTGCTCCTAAAAATTTATTTGATATCAAGCCTGATTTACGAGCGGCTGCCTTGTTATTCCGGCTCAAGGAAAAGAATGCACACACTATTTTCGGTGGTATTGGCGATGAACTTAAAAAGGATGGAATCGATCTGATTGAAGCTGTGCCCTGGATTCAGGACATCATGCCTGGAGAAGGATTCCTGATGGGGAGCCCATTGAAGGCCAAGCAGCTTGATGATGTTGCATATGGATTCAAACTTGCCAAAGAAGTTTCCCGGCTGGATATAGGCCAGAGTGTGGTCGTTAAAAATGGAACGGTGTTGGCTGTAGAAGGATTTGAGGGCACGGATGCTTGCCTGAGTCGCGGCGGTCAATTAGCAGGTAAAAAAGGCGAAGCCATCGGTGTCAAAGTAGCGAAATTGGACCATGACATGCGTTTCGATATTCCATGCATCGGATTGCAAACCATTGAGAACTGTATCCAACACAAATTCCGAGCTCTGGCTTTTGAACCCGGTAAGATTCTTCTTCTCGAACAAGAAGCCATTGAGCAGCGAGTCCAGAAAGAATCATTCTCTCTGTTGTCTGTGCCGTAGCGATAATTACCATGTTCTCCGTCTGATTGAGATATGTTTGAGCTGGTTTCCACTGCGTATTCAGGTTCTCCCTCACGGCAGTCAGGCTCTGAGGTTCACGCGCAATTCGACTCAACACCGAACTCAAGTCCGATGCGTTCAATTCTGCCTCTCCCTGGAGAAAAAGGTCAGAGTTTCTCGGGGCTCTCATGAATCGTCAGGGCACACTCAATGACTGACCATTGTCTGCTGGGCTGAGTTTCAGTATAAATGGCACCGCTTTTCTGGCCCAAGCTTCGGTGTCCTGATATTGGGAGGCCATCGAACTGAAGCAGCTCTGAAGCATGTCTGTATTGATGACTCCGGGGTTTAAGGGGATGGCAGCCATCCCTTGCGGTAGTTCCTGAGCAAGCGCTTTTGTGAGGCCTTCCATGGCCCATTTGGTTGCGCAGTAAGGAGCCACATCCGGACTGGTTGAACGTCCCCATCCCGAGCTGAAATTCACGATGATTCCAGACCCTCGCTCTATCATTGGGGGAATTACATGTCGGATGACGTTTTGGACTCCCTTGATATTGATATCAATGACACGATCAAACTCTGACGCGCTAACCTCCCACAGAGGTGCATTGGCATTGATGATCGCTGCATTGTTCAAGACGAGATCGGGTGTTCCATGTTGGGCAAGCACATGCTCGATCCAATCTGACACAGCACCGTTGATGGAAATATCGACAGCCTGAAAATCATGGGGGGGGGCGAGTGCCTCACCTAATGCGGATAAAGCCGTCGAATCTCTTCCGCATCCGACCACGGTGTGTCCTTCTTTTGCAAACCCCATTGCCATGGCGCGGCCAAGGCCTTTTGAAACACCTGTAATCAAGATGAGCCGACTCATGGCTGCACCTTTTTTCGGCGATCCATGAGTTCCTTCCAGGTCGTGAGGATGATGTTTTCCTCCTTGATGGTCTTGCGGACCAAGTCACTGGTCAAAGCTTCCAGATCTCCCTTGCGTGATTCACTGGACCCCGTGATCAAGGGAAACACATCGGAAGGTTCCGATGCATGGAAAAGGATTTCGGTAATGCCAGGTTTCAGGGCCTTGAGCAATTGAGCAAGACGTTCAGTTTTGCTGTCTGCAGGCCATCCGTAACTGTCGGTATGGAGGTCGTCGATTACAGGGAGTCCCGCGCTCCAAACTTGATCAATAAAGGGTTTGAGTGCCTGAACAGAAGCTCCATTTTCCTTGGTCGCGTAAGTCAAATGACCTCCAGGGGCCAGGATGGGGATCTGTTTCTCGATACCGATTTTGACATACCTCTCGAAGTATTCTGGATGCGCAAATAAAGTACCCATGTGACTATCCAGATGAGTGATAGGCATACCCATTGTTTCCGCGCGATCTACTTGTGCTCTGATTTCCAGCTCAATCTCATCTGCGCTCGCTTTTGCGAGGACCTGTGGGACACTATGCCAAAGGCATCCTTCATTATCCACCAACCCAGGCACTGAGGATTTACCAGCCAGGGGCCCCCAGCGATAGGATTTCCACTCTGAGGTCAGAGTCAGGTGCAGCCCACTGTCGATACTTGGGTTTTCGCTCAAGTAATGTGCGATTTCAGATACCCAGGCGCAGGGCATCATTACCGCCCATGAAGTGGCAATACCATGCTCGACAGCCTGGATCGCTCCAGTGTTTGAAGAATGAGACATGCCGACATCATCGACATGAAGAATCACTACGACATCCTTCGGTCCCCACCCCAGCTTTTCTGCATAGCTTGGGTTTGTCTGCGATTGGATGGAAATGGACTGGGCTAATAAAATGAGCAATGAAGCTATCATTTTATTCAAGCTGCATTGATATGTATGAATTGGACCGTGAAACATGTTAATATTACTCTATAAAAGCATTGGATTCGTATTCTTGCAAGCCATCGATTGTGCCATTGGATCCAGTGGCACAATCGATGGCTTTCGACAAAAAGCTCCATGCACTATTCACCAATAATATCTCTCCCTGCTTTACGAACCGCACTCCTGTCAGATGGTTCCCCAATCAAGCGTCCTCACCTCGGCAGGTTTATCCAGATGCAATCACAATGAACTTCAATCAATTTTTAGGGATAAAAAACTCGCAATTTCCTGCCGTTGGTATTGTATATAGCTAAATTCCACCTCTGGGTATTCACCCGTAATCTTATTATTTGTAACAATGAAAAAATCGAATAGGGCATTCACATTGATTGAGCTTTTGGTTGTTGTGGCAATCATCGCAATACTTGCATCCATGCTATTGCCAGCACTCGCTGGAGCCAAAGTGTCAGCAAGGAAAATCTTGTGCATGAACAATCAAAAACAAATTGCCCTTGCTACGATGATGTATGGTGATGATTTCGATGGGAATTTCCCCAAAGCCACTGGTAGTGATCACACCATGTGGATCAAGAGCATGATTGGCGCTGGTTATTTTCAGGAACTCAAAGTTTTTGCTGACCCGGCTGAAAAAGAGGGACCTTACAACCATACCAAGTTGCGTCAGTTTACAATTAAGATGGAAAATGGTCCCCGGGAACAGCATATGCTGTCATATGGAGTTAACGAGCGACTTGCTGGTCCTGCGGGGATCAAGATGCCGAAATTCCAGACAGTCACCGAACCAACGGCTATTTTCTTTTTTGGCTGCTCTACCTACTTCATTGCTCCGGATTGGGATCACGAGCGTGTTTACAATGCTGGAGGCCCCCATCCAATTGGATCGACAGTCAATCCTCCCAAGAAATCGCATGCAAGGCACGGCTCTGGAAGCGGATCTAAACCCGGGAGTGTTATTACTTACGTCGATGGCCACTCTGCCTTTGAGCATCAGGAATTCATTCAAAAGGACCTTCAATGGTTTCCTGGAGATTCCAGAAGAACTCCTCCCCGACGCTGAGATTTTTGTCTTAAAGGAACAATTGAAATTCATGAAGGCTTTTACCAAGCCGAAAACGTTTTGTTCACTGAAGATACACTTTGCTGCGCTGCAGCAAAGTGGTGAAAAAGCGAGAGTTTCCTGCAGTCAATCCGGATGCCAAGAGGGGGCGAGTTAGCCTCTTCACGCTTTGAGCAATTCTTTCTGCTCCCGCTTTAGGCTTGGCTCTATAATAAAGGGTCCCATTGGGATGATGGCAGCGATAAAAATTTTTACTGACCAGCTCAATGGTCGTTTCAACACCAGAGCTGCCTGCATGAGGGTAACCACATAAATGACAAAAAGTATTCCATGAATCGTTCCTGTGATGCGGACTGCTTCAGGTTTGTCTGCAACATACTTCAAGGGCATCGCCACGAAAAACAGTAATAGACTGGAGATCCCCTCCAAGACTCCAGAATACCTCAGCCACTTAATAGCCTTTATCGAACACATGCCATTCACTTTGGACTGCTTCAGTCAGGTGTTCAAGTGTTTGGGACATATTGAGCTTACAAGCATTGCAAACAGAGTTCAAAAAACGCCTTTCTTCGCATTCAAGTAAGCATTCAGATTCATTGGTTTCGATTGAAAATCATCATCTGCGCTTCCTTCGATAATTAAACATTACATTTTTGGCCCCATTTGGAGTCAAAATACGTTGACTTAATAAATGATAAAGCAAAGACAAATACGGTGTTGGAAACCATAATAATGCTAACTATTAGTCCTTCCTTGATAAAAAAATTGACATATCGAAACCTTACGATGTATCGATTAGTAAATTATGAATGAAACGACACACCTCACCAGCCTTGATTCACTTGAGCAAGCTGCCGAGTGTTTGAAAGCGTTGGCGCATCCACATCGTCTGAGAATAATACAGATGTTGCTAAAGGAGTGTTACACTGTCGGAGAGCTTGCAGATGCATGCGGTATTCCGAGCAACATGGCATCAGAACATTTACGTTTCATGCAGCGATGTGGCTTTCTTTCAAATGATAAAGAGGGCCGGCGAACTTACTACTACATCATAGAGCCCCATCTGGCCAAAATTATGGTGTGTATCGAGGAGCGTTTTGTAACAAAATATTAAACTACCTTAACCCGATAACTAAGCATCTTAAAATTTGCATTAAATGTCGTAGAGTAGCGATATATCGACAAATCGAACAGACCGTGTAAGCCCCTGAAACATTTAATCAATGATTCGTAAGACACCAAGGATTAGGCATTGCCAAGTGAAAAATAAAAAACAAACGATCTCGCCGACAGATTTACAAGCCCTTCGAGACAAAGGTGAACAAATAGAAGTTATCGACGTAAGAACACCAGTCGAATTTCGTGAACTTCATCTGGATATCGCGCAGAATATGCCACTGGATAAACTCAACCCCGATGCGGTTGTAAGTGGACGAAAAGGACGCAAATCGGAGCCATTCTATATCATTTGTCGCAGTGGCAGTCGGGGGATGAAAGCATGTAAGCAATTTATTGATTGTGGCCACGAACACGTGATCAACATAGAGGGCGGCACGCTGGCCGCCAGCAAATCTGGCCTGCCAATGGTTTATGGTAAAAAAGCAGTTTCCCTTGATCGCCAAGTCCGTATTGCTGCCGGCTTAATTGTTTTCTTGGGTGTGATCCTGAGTTGGAAAATCCATCATGGTTTTCTGCTCATTCCTGGTCTTATTGGCCTTGGCCTTACTTTCTCCGGTGTCACTGACACCTGCGGTATGGCTATCTTGCTCTCAAAAATGCCATGGAATGCCTGGCGCTGAAAGAATGGCTTCTAAGTTTACTTTTCTTTTAAAGATAAACAGCAGATTTGAATTGTGAAAAGAATTCCCTGAGCAAAGCTGCCCGATTATATGGTAGTTCACCCATGCATCTGGCTCAACGCTGGCTGGGTTCCTTCAGTTTGGCTTTTTGAGGGGCAGGCAGGACAAGCATTTTTGCAGGCTGAGTTTGGAGCTTCTTACCAAAGCATCGAGGAGGCAGGCTTTTGGTTCATAACGTTCAACAAACGGCGACCACTGGATTGGACCCATGCCTTCGGGGCTGGATAAACAAAATTCTTGCTCACAATTTTATTTGAAAAGTGTGACCATGTTGAAACTTAGAACAATTTCGCTGCGGACAAATTGAGGAGACGGCTGGCTTCCTAGATTTGTCATGAACAACCATGGCTTACGGCCGGGGTACAAACGGATACATTGCAAGTTTCAGCAAAATAGTAATGCAAAACACATTGGTATTGTGTCAATGACATGTGCTTTATGTGACGAATTTGAAAAGAAGTCATTGCATGCGATATCCTGAATTTTATTTTGATAACACTCGTTTCCGCAATTCATTCTCCGCTCATTGCTACGGTTTTGTGACATTATCCAACAATTGCCGAAAAGAATTGAATTGATCATGGAATCGCATTAACACCGCTGAATTGGACTTTGATGCAATCATATTGGGAAGTGGAGCTGGTGGCGGTATCGCGGCTTATCAACTGGCCAGCCGTGGATGGAATGTCTTGTTAATTGAAAGAGGTTCATTCGTTAATGATGGCAATGCTTCGCGCCCCGTGTCCTCAGGATTGGATCAGCAATCCTACCTCGTCAATGGAAGCTACAGAAAGCTCACGGTTGGATACGGATTGGGCGGTGGCACTGAAGTATACGGCGCGGTATTGATGCGACCCCACGAAGTTGATTTCACTCCTGGCCGACACTATCCAAATCTCCTGCCCAAAGCCGAATGGGATTGGCCGGTTAGTTTTGGGGAAATGCGGCCCTATTATGAACAAGTTGAAAACCTGTTCGGAATTACCCCTTTTCAAACTCAAACTGAATTACCTGTCGGTCAAGCGGCTCCTATCAATGAACACCTGCACCGAGCATGGAAGTGTAACGGTATCGCTTCAGGTATACTGCCACTGGCCATCCAGAGGAAAAGTTGCCTGGACTGTGCGGATTGCCCGGGATTTCTTTGCCCAAATGGATCACGCCTGGGAACTCAGCACTTGATTGAACGTGCCATTCGTTCCCATGAGTTAAAGGTATGGAGTGGTTTCCAAGTTCTTCAGATAAGTAAAAAAGGGGAAAATGTGCTTTTGCAAAATGTGCGAACCAGCGAACAACAAACTGTTAAGGCCCGAATCTTAGTCGTGTCTTTGGGGGCCATGCAATCTCCCGCTTTGTTTTTACGATCAGGCTGGGAAGACTCGAGCGGATTGCTTGGTCGTCGCTATATGTACCATGCGGGCGGTGTCGTTGCTGGATGCTTCTTAAATCAAACGCAGGCGGGTGAAATGTTTGTAAAACAACTGGGGTCAGACCAGTTTTATTTGGGTTCACCGCAGAGCAATAATGAAAAATGGGGTGTGATCCAGTCCTTACCCACGCCTCGATTGCTACCTTCATTTATCAGGAACCGGACCTACCTCATGATGGCGACGGTTGAGGATATGCCGCAGGCGTGCAATCGCATTACCATTGATCGAAATGGAAATCCGGTGTTGCAGCACAGGTTTCATTCATTTGATCTGAAACGATCCAAAGATGCGGTTCGGACATTGAAACGACTCCTGCGAATGGGTGGAGCCTTCAGCACGATCGGCTTAACGGCAGATCGAAATAAAACACATGTAGGACACCAAGTGGGTACCATGTGTTTTGGTGAGAATTCTAAGACATCTGTTTTGGATCCATATTGCCGGCCCCATGGAACGGAACGAATGTTTGTGTTGGATGGAAGTTTTATGCCCACTTCGCTGGGTGTCGGACCGGCCTTAACCATTATGGCCAATGCCCTGCGTGTCACTGACTGGATTTGCAAGCAATATGAAAAATAAACATCGAAAAGTTGTCATCACCGGTATCACTGGTGTTCTAGGGCAGGCGCTGGGAAAGCGTTTTCATCAGGAGGGAGCCTCGGTCATTGGAGTCAGTCGCTCCAATCAATTCGAGGCCCCCTGGTTAAGCCAACTGCTCACGATGGATCAGGATTCATCGGCTGACGTTGATCGAATATTGGATTTGGATCCCGATGTGATCATCCTCAACGCGGGGCAAATCGAGAAAGAAATTGGAGATCATGGCGAACCTTTACCGCAGCATGTGGCTTCCATTAACCGGATCAACTATCAATGGCCATGTGATGTGGCGATGGGATCCATGAATCGAAGTTGGACGCATCCGCTTGATATCATAGCGATTGGGTCCATTGCTGATTGCTGCCCTTCCAGTTTTGGGCCGGTTTACCATTCCTCAAAGATTGCGCTCCATTATTTTTGGACCGGAGCCGGACCTATCTTTCATGCGGGGAGTCGACAACAAATAAGATTGCGACTGTATCGCCCTGGAGCCATAAAGAGCGACCTGGCATGGGCGCCGGTCAATCGCTTGATCGAGGGCGGTAAAGGTCATCAGATGAGAAAAAAACGCGTTGCGGCAGCCCCTTCGGGAGAGCAGGTGGCAGAACATTTTCATCGATGGTTTCTCAATCCCAATGCGTGGGTAGGTGGATGGGGTGAGCCTATTTCATTTAAATCCCTTCGAATGATTTTCGGTTGTTTTCCAAATCTTTTTTACAAAATGCAATGTTGGGCATGGAAAAAACAGAGCCGATTTTCTCAGTGATTTCAAAGTATTCTCACCATCGGATAGCCTCACTTCTTCACCCTTGATTAATTACAAGGCGTCATCAAAAAACAACAATTTGTTACAATCCCAGGACAGGCCTGCTTTGATTCTGGCTTTTAGGTTTCTCTCGTGTAAAAGCGCGCATTCATGCTACTGATTGGTTGCTGCAGTGAATCGGTGAAATGCTGTTGCATCAAATGTTGCAATATTGCGTGCGGACGGAGGCTCGCCGGTGATTATAGTAGGGGTACTGGTTTGCGCTGCGCTGATTTGCGGAGGTGGCCCCTAGTTCCAGGCACTTCTTTTTGTCCGATAGTATACCGGCGACAACGGGTCATCTAAGACGCACAAGACTTAAAATCTTGTGAACGATTGTCGCTTCGTCTCAATATCAATCTTTGTATAGTTTCGTTGCATTGCTTCAGAGTCTTGGCCAACAACGTCTCCAGCTATTGCTGAGGTGGCACCTGCGTTTTTGAGCATGCTGGTCGTGGTGGCCGTGATGGGGCATTTTGCGTGTTGAAAGGTGTTGTGCAGGCATTGAGGAAGGTGGAATAATGAACCCTAAAAAGACAGCGATGACAGGGGTAGACAGCTGTAAACACGCGAGGGTTTGTTGTTACTCGCGTTGCTATTGCGGTATTTGAGTTACCTGTATTTGCTATCAGTTGGTGCTCAGTTTGTTAGAAAGGAATGGTGGGCGAAGAGGGACTCGAACCCCCGACCTACTGAGTGTAAATCACACCGACCAACCAGAACTTTACGTCTCGTTGAGTTGCTTTTCTTATAAGTAAGTATCAACAGATGTCAACATATCCGGGTCTCTCTACCGTTCATAAAAACCACCTTTTCAAGTAGGCTTGAACTTGCAAAAAAATGCTCAGCAGTTGAAGTCTGCCGATGGGGTATCAACGGATCCTCTGGATTACTTTTATGCTTTGCTTGGGACCGGGCAACGGGCCTCTAAGTATGGTCACACTTTTTCTTTAATAAAGTCAGTCTCGCACGAGTCTTATGCTATCTGGTCTTGGGTCAGATTGTTTAGCCAACCATCAAGTTCATATTCGCCTTCGAATCAGTCTAAAATCAATACATGCCTCAACAAAGCTGAACATTACAAAAACACCGAATTTTTGTAATTTACGCTTCTGGAGTAACAAACATATTGAGTCGATGTCTCAGAAGAAGAAACATAGCGACAATTTTACACTTAAACAAAAAATTGGAATCATATGGTTTGTAATATGTATCTTAATATTAATGTATATGTTCTTAGGCGGAGGTCTGCTCTTTGCACAATACCCACTTCTTGCATATTTCTGCGTCGGCTGGATAGCGGTTGGCGCTACTATCATTAGATTCAGCAACATGGGTGGTGGCCACGGAGGGTATGGTGGCGGATGTGGCAGCAGTTGCGGTGGTGGCTGCGGTGGTGGAGATTAATCTTCCCAATTCTTTAGTATTAACGGATTCAGATTTCTCTAACAGCTGATTGAAGCTACCCTCTACAATCTTTGCGGCGTATGGTTTGGAAGATTACCCGTTTTGGGATACCAGAATTACAAAATATTTCTTAAAAGTTCAAATCCGCTGATACCTACTCAATGGCTCTTATCGATCCATTTTTTCACCTTTTCGGTAGACCGGATATTGTGACGACTTCTTCACTTGCTGATAAGCGTCCTCTTCCGTCCAATTCTCTGGGTAGATGATACCACCACTGGAAAGCCGTTTTAATTTAAGCTTCTTATTTTTAGTTGGTTCTTTTTCATTCATTTGAGTGTTTGCCTTATTTCTTAAATCCAAGAGCGATCAAAGTCTCTTCCACCGATACACTTGGATAATTCTTT
>ERZ802830.1498-NODE-1498-length-22179-cov-14.2666_pt1 | contig 22179 bp, 23 predicted proteins | sample MGYA00345654_ERZ802830 | MGnify/ENA primary metagenome ERZ802830 (study PRJEB30503, sample SAMEA104212375) | marine metagenome | biome: Westerlies Biome; feature: [SRF] surface water layer (ENVO:00010504) within the epipelagic zone...; material: water...
TGTGCTGCAACATGGTTAGACCGCGACCTTGAGTTGCTGATTTTTGCGCTCTAAACTGCGACGCGCTAAGCGTTTTGACTCGTTTATGAGACCTTCTGAGGTAATTCTTAGCAACTCTGAGTTTGCGCTGTCAGCCACGCCCGCGACTGGAATATCCCGGCCCGCCAAAATACCCAGCACAGGACCAATTGAGGTTGCATCGCCAAGGTGGGTAAGCACACTTCCAGCGAGCGGCAGCTGTTCAGCATGGGTCATCAGTAACTGAAGGTAAGCCTCTTGAACGGTGCAGGGTAAAACGAGCAATGCCGTAAGTCCGGCACGCTGCTTAAGTAGCGCATTTACGGCTGGATCTTGACCACCGAGTGACGGCGTGAGATCCGGCGTTTCTATAAACACTTGCCGACAGGACTTGACCGTCGACAACGCCGTTTTCAAGGACGCAGCATCGGGTGCCATATAACTTGCAATGTCATGCTCGTGGCAGAACCGACCCAAGGCTGAAGATGGGTCTTTCAGCATACTAATCACCGCGATGTCACTGGGCGTAAACTGCTGGCTCGCTGCAACGACAAGTTGCTGTATTGCCAGTGATCGATCAGCACCGACACCGCCCACTATCGCCTTCACCCTCAAACCGGCCTGCTCTGCTTCTGTTAATACCTCGATCCGCGTCGCCAAGTTGGTGATGGCCTGTCGCCATCCCTCGTTCAGAGAGGCGTCGGCATTGACGCTCTCCATAAGCTCACCGATGAGGACGCGTCCCAAACCCAAGGTGGCCAGTCGCTGCTCTATTGTCGCAACTACAGGACGTTTGCCTGCCGTTTCTTGCCATTGGCGCTGACCCAAGGCTGCATGCAAGGTTTCTCGCAAATCTGTCAGTTCTCGTTTTAAATGCGCCAGTGCTATTTCATTAGTACCTCCGGCGAGCGAGTCCACAGCGGGTCGAGCCTGCGCTATGGCCGAAACTACGGTTCCAGTTTCGAGCATTGCGCATATTTCGACACCGTCTGTCGTTCGCTTATTCGAGAGAATGAGAGCCTCTGGTCCCATCGCAACACGAACCTGCTCCAATGCAAGCTTATTTGTGCGTCCCGTGAAGCGCTGTACGTTCATAATCTTCTCCTAAGACGCCAATTCCTTGACGTCAAAACCGCTAAGTCTTTCCTGCTGTATAGGCTAAGCAATTAGCGGGCCAACTTTTTAGTCTTGACCACCGACGGTGGTAACCACGCGAATATTTTTATCACCGGGAATCTCCTCGTAAGCGAGGATATAAAAGTTACTCATTCGCCCACGAAGCAATCGCGATAAGAAACCACGAATAATTCCCGATACCAGTAGGGCTGGGCTCGCACCTTCAGCTTCCATTTTTTGCGCGGCTTCTCCAATGCCTCTGACCATTGTGTCCAATAGATTTGGCTCAATAACACCTTGGTTGCTCTGGACTGCATTGCTCATCATTTGTTCAAGCTGCGGATCCAAAACCATTACAGGTAACTCAGGAGCCTTGCCCGCGACAGATTGGAAAATAGAGGGTCCAAGTGCCACTCGCACCTGCGCTGTCAGCTCTTCAGGGTTGTTCTCCAGACCACGGTGAATAGAGAGCGTTTCAGCAATAGTCCTCATGTCGCGTATTGGCACACCCTCATCCAGAAGGTTGTGCACAACACGCGTCACATCTGCGAGTGACATGGTACCGGGAACCAGATTCTCGACCAATTTAGGCGCGGTTTGCTTCAACCGATCAAGAAGCTGTTGAACGTCGTCCTGCCCAACCAATTTTGCCGCGTTATTCTTCAGCAGCTGACTCAGATGCGTTGCGATAACGGTAGAACTGTCTACCACGGTATAGCCCGCTGTTTGAGCGGCATCGCGCTGTGTTGGGACAATCCATAAGGCGTCCAGGCCAAAAGTTGGATCTTTCGTGGGAATACCGTCGATATCACCAAAAACCTGACCCGGATTAATGGCCAATTCGCGATCGGGAATCACTTCACCCTCGCCCATACTCACCCCATGGATACTTATGCGGTAGTCGTTAGGCCCGAGGTCTAAGTTGTCTCGAATGTGCACAGAGTCAACAAGGAAACCTAACTCCTGCGACAGCTTTTTTCGCACGCCTTTAATGCGACTTAAAAGATCACCTCCCTGGCTTGCATCCACCAAAGGAATTAACCGATAACCGACCTCCAAGCCAATCTGATCTAAACTGGAGACGTCCTCCCAGCTGAGCTCATTATTTTTGGGCAGCGCTTCAGCCTCGGGCTTGGCTTCGATCACCTCCGGTAGCAGGCCCTCTTGTGATCGTAAATAGCCGGCTACGGCCAGAAGCGTTGCCATTGAGAGGAATACCAAATTTGGCATTCCAGGTACGAGACCCATGATGCCGATAATGCTAGCAGCAACGTAAAGTACTTTCGGGTTGCTCGTCAGTTGCTTGGACACTTCTGCACTCATGTCCTGCTCACCCGAAACGCGAGTAACAATGATGGCTGTCGCCGTCGAGAGGAGCATTGCCGGGATTTGAGCAACTAAACCATCACCAATCGTTAGTAGTACATAGTTTTCCGCGGCCTGCGACGCATCAAGCCCATGTTGAAGAGTACCGATGGCAAAGCCACCAAGAATATTAATAAATAAGATCAAAATACCGGCAACGGCATCGCCACGGACAAACTTGGAGGCGCCGTCCATAGCGCCGTAAAAGTCAGACTCCCGCGTGACGCGTTCGCGACGCATTAGCGCGTCATCCTGTGAGATCAAGCCGGCATTAAGATCGGCGTCGATCGCCATTTGCTTTCCGGGCATCGCATCCAAAGTAAAGCGTGCAGTGACCTCGGAAACGCGAGTAGCACCTTTAGTCACCACGACAAAGTTAATGACAACGAGAATCGTAAAAAGCACGAGACCTACGGCGTAACTTCCGCCTACGACAAACTCGCCAAAGGCCTGAATAACCCGACCCGCCGAGTCCGTACCCGTGTGTCCGTTGAGAAGGACTACGCGGGTTGAGGCTACGTTTAGAGCCAATCGCATCAAGGTGGCGAGCAAAAGAACCGTCGGGAAAACGCCAAAATCCAGCGGGCGAGTGGCATAAACCGACGCCATGAGCACCATAATTGATAAAGCGATACTCATGGTGAAAAGGAAGTCCAACGCGATGGCCGGCAGAGGCAAAACGATCATCGCCAGCATCATGAGCATGAACGCAGGGGTGCCCAGACCCGAGACGAAGTTCGCGCGGCTGACAGTTTGATCTGCAACGAGTGAGCTAGTCGCCATAATCATTTAACTCCTAAAGATACTCAGCAAACTCGCTCGGCAGATCTGCTGGCTGCGGGCGAGGTATATAGTCGGTGGGGTCGGACTTGCGTAAGTGGAAGACGTAAGCCAGCACTCGAGCAACCGCGAGGAATAACGGTCCCGGAATTTCATCACCAATCTCAGTGGTACCGTGAAGCGCTCGCGCTAGCGGCGGCTCTTCGTATATTGGTACATCGTGTTGAATCGCTATCGAACGAATTTTCAAGGCAATAAGGTCCTGACCTTTGGCAACCACGCGCGGTGCACCAGAGCCGTCCTGCTCATATTTAAGTGCAACCGAGTAGTGCGTCGGGTTCGTAATGACAACGTCCGCATCAGGAACATCTTGCAACATGCGTCTCTGAGACGCGTCGCGCTGCATTTGTTTAATACGCGATTTCACCTCGGGTCGCCCGTCGGTTTCTTTGCTCTCGTCCTTGATCTCCTGCTTTGTCATGCGCATTTGCTTGTTGTGGCTCCACAACTGAAAAGGCACATCAATAGCCGCAATAAGTGCGAGAGTGGCCGACAACAACACCAGAGCAAGCATAATCATGCTTCCCGAGCGAACGATCCCATTTAAGACATCAAAAGTAATTAGCGCCATTATCTCGCGCTCAAAGTACTTGTAGACAAGTACCGCAACACCGATGACCAATAAAAATTTGAGCAGTGCTTTGACGAGTTCAATGAGGCCCTTTGTAGAGAAGATCCGCCCCAAACCTTTAATGGGGTCCAACTTATCGAGCTTGAAACTCACGGCATCTGGACTAAACAACAAACCACCCATGACGGCGGGACCGGCAAGCGCGGCAACGACGGTAAGCATGAGAAACGGTGTGATAAGGATGAGCGCCGACATCATTACACCCATTAAGTAAACAGGTATTAGCTCAGCTTCTTTAAGCACATCACCTGTTGGGCTCAATCCGTCGCTCATTATCGTTGCGATACCCGAAGCAGCAGGACCGCTTAGCAGCCAAAGCGCCAGGGAGCTTGCCAACATTACGATCAAGGTATTCAGTTCGCGCGATCGGGCGACCTGCCCTTTATTGCGCGCCTCCGTCTGCCGTTTGGCGGTGGGCTGTTCACTGCGTTCTTGCCCTGACTGTTCTTCTGCCATGACCGTCCTACCTCAATGCATTCATACCGCGCCCTACGGCAGACTCAATGAGCTCACCAAGTGCGTCGATAAAACCAGGCATGACAATAAACATGATAAGTAGTCCCGCCAGGATTGTGACTGGGAAACCCACCGCGAAAATATTTAATTGTGGCGCTGTCCGAGTAACGATGCCAAAGGCCACATTAATCATTAGAAGCGCAGTAAGTGCCGGCAGTGCTAGTAGAATCCCACCGGCAAATACCATGGTGCCCAAGGCAACCACCGATGAGAGGCTGCTGACCGGTATGCCTGCAAAGCCGATAGGAATCAGTTGATAGGACTCGACTACCGCAGCAATCAACAAAAGATGGCCATCCAACGCCAGAAAGAGCAGCGTTGCTAGGATGACGTAGAGCTGCGATAGAACCGGAACCTGAACCCCGTTCTGAGGATCAACTGCCATCGCAAATCCCAGCCCCATTGTCATTGAAATAGCTTGACCTGCGAAGACCGCGGCGCCAAAGGCGAGTTGCACCACGAATCCTAAAATGACACCCACACCAATTTCTCTGATCGCCATCAATACGCCTTCCGCAGAGAAGAGTGAATCGACCTGAGGCGTCGGTATTGATGGCGCAACCAGCGCGGCGATTAACACTGCGAACAACGCCCGAGTGCGGACATTAAAGCCTGCCGCGCTAAATACGGGTGCGACCGCCATCATTGCAGAAAGCCGGAGAAAGGGCGCTGCAAATAAGGTCATATTGGTCAGGATAGTGTCAAATGCAATTGGCATGACTCAGCCCACCAACCCGGGAATTTCCATGAACAAACGCTCAGAAAACGTCACGAGGATGCGGAGCATCCAGGGTCCAACAACAAACAAGACGATGACCAACGCCAATAGCTTCGGTATGAAGCTAAGGGTCATTTCCTGAATCTGTGTTGCGGCCTGAATCACACCGATAAATAAGCCAACCGCGAGTGCCGCGCCTAACAGTGGACCGGCGAGTAAAACTGCGAGCCAGAGTGCTTCTCTACCTATGTCTAACACTGTCTCAGGACTCATCTCACATCACCTAAAGAGCAAAACTGCTAACAAGCGTTGCCGAAACAAGGGCCCAGCCATCGATTAGCACGAACAGCATTAACTTGAATGGAAGCGAGATAATGATGGGCGATAACATCATCATGCCCATTGACATCAACACGGCAGCCACCACCAGATCGATCACCAAAAAAGGCACGAATAATAAAAATCCGATTTGGAAAGCCGTCTTGAGTTCGCTGGTCAGAAACGAGGGCAGTAAAACAAATAGTGGAACATCCTCGCGCGACGCAAATGCCGGATATCCACCGAGCTCGGCGAACATGGCGAGATCAGATTCTCGGGTTTGGGAAAACATAAACTCACGTAAGGGTACTTGTGCCACGTCAAGCGCCGCCTGAAAATCTAGCGTCCCGTCGAGGAAAGGCCCAAGCGATTGAACCCATATTAGATCGATAACAGGCGACATGATGAAGAGCGTTAGGAACAGCGCCAGACCTAGAATAATCTGGTTGGAGGGTGTCTGAGCCGTGCCAAGCGCCTGCCGTAAAATCGCCAGTACGATGAGGATGCGAGTAAAGGCGGTCATAGTAATAAGCATGGCTGGCAGCAGTGTCAGCACAGTCATGACCATCAAAATTTGTATGCCGAGCGCGTATTCAGTGTTCCCGTTGGCCATAGGTGATGAGGTCACGAGTGGGATGGTCTGAGCCGCTGCCATGCTCGGCAGTAGAAGCACCAAGATGGGAAGGATTATCCGACATATCTTCATCATTGTTTCGCCACCTTGCTGGTCGCTGCCTTCCAAACCTCGGCAAAGCTCGGTGTATTCTGCGCGGCCACCTCAATCGCAGGCTCCTCGAACACGTGCAGAGTGCGAACGTTACCGGGACCCACTCCCACTAAGATTTGTTGCTCACCGACCTGAAGCAGCACGGCTCGCTCACGCTGACCAACACTGACACTGGAAACGACTCGCATATCCCCGCTAATGCTGCCACTCACGCCATTAAAGCGCTTGAGCATCACCAAGACAGCAACCAGTAAAAGAATAACCACAACAAAAGAGCCGATTACCTGAAGCAGGTAATCGCCGGTAAATAAACTACTAGGCGCAATTGCCGGCGTCATTTCTTGAGCGGCCAGAGCCGGCGCGAACATCAGTACTGTAAGTGCAGACAGGCGCATGATTAACCCAGTTGCTCCAAACGCTCTTTTGGACTGACAACGTCAACAAGTCGCAGCCCAAATTTACCCTCTGCTGACACAACCTCTCCACGGGCGACGAGTGTGCCGTTAATCATAATATCCATAGGCTCGGTAACGCTGCGATCGAATGACACCACACTGCCCGGCGTTAACGACAGGAGCTCTTTAATTGTCAGACTTTTACGACCCACCTCAACCGTCATTGTGACGGGTACGTCCATCAGCATATCGAGGTCGATATCACCCGTGGCAGCGCCTGGTCGATCTTCCAGTTCCTGAGGGACAGCAGTTGTTGCATCATCGTTGCTCATGATTCGCGTTCCTTAAATTGCGTAAATTGCATGGCTTTTAGGCCGTCATTAGCGCCGTAGCGTCCGTGTGCTACAGCACGACCGTTCAGTAAAAGTGACATGGCGTCGGGTTCGTCAATGGGAATGGTCATGCCAACCTTCATGGCGAGAAGGCTTTTAATCGTAGTTTCAATTGCATCAACCACGCCCTGTACCTCGACCTTGACGTCCGGCAGCGTAGCGCGCAGCTGCGGTTCCCAAGTAGATGCATCAGGGTGCTCGACAGTCTCTCGCTTTTTCGGCACCAATGAAGCGCTGTGGCTCTCTAGCGCATCGAAAGGTACCAACAACTTTATTTGACTACTGTGGTCATCCCCCGCAGATATATCGAATGCAAAAACAGCAAAACCGACCTCACCGGGAATAAGTGAAAAGCGATCTGGCGTGACGTCAACGTATAAATCGCCCATTTGTAGTGGTAATCGATCTACCCAGATCTCAGCCATGGTGCGCAAAAACTCGCGGGCCACCCTCTCACCAATTCGCTGCTCGGACGGCGTCACCTTTGAGGTAAGTTTTGGAGGAGTCACTGAGCGACCTCCAAAATACTGGTTCACGAGGAAGGACAATGTCTCGCCTGCCACAAGAAGATGGCTCTCGTCCTCAAACGGGCCTATGCCGGTACTTATCAGACAAATCCGCTGTGGAAAACTCGTCAACAAGTCCTGAGCGCTCATGAAAGACGATACCTGCGCCTCAACCACTACCTCCATATCGAAGGCAGAACTCAATGCGCGGCCTAGCGCCTCAGCGTGATTACGGTGAAGACCATCAAGCTCACTCCACTTTGACAGCGTGAGTGACTCGCCGGCACTGAAGTCATGAATACGAAATTCGCCGTCGTCGAACCCGCCATCTTGCGCGTGCTCAACCAGGGCTTCAATCTCTTCATCCGTCAGGACCGGTTCATTATCTGACTCTTCAACCACACTATTTCCTATTGCGTGATATACGCCGTAAAATACACGTCTGCGACCCGCTGAGTATCAGTCGCATTAATAATTTCGTTTACCCTCTGCAACGTCTCGAGTCGCAATGACTCTCTGCCCTCGTAGGTATTCACTTGCTCGAATGTTTTCTGATTTAAAAAGATCAGTAGGCCGTTGCGTATTGCTGGCACATCGTTCATAACTGATTTCATGTATTTTTGATCATGGCCGACGAGCTGCACAGTCAGCTGTAGGTGGCGCGTCGCGCCTCGATAAGGCATGGCAATAAGCAGTTCTCCGACCTCTGCGTAAAAACGCTTTTTCTTCGGATCAAACACACCGTCCATAGGTTGGAACAGCGCACTCGCCGCAGACTCCTCGGATTCTTCGGATTCTTCGGATTCCTCCGCGAGAGTCTTTTCCTCGCCGAAACCTATGGCACCAAGAAGGATATCACCCGTAAAGGTGCCCGCACCGTATCCGACCAACAGGGTCAACAGCGCTACAACCGCAAGGGTAACCATGGAATAACCAGTCTTTGTGTCTGTAACTTCGTCTTCACTCACACCTATAATCCTCTATCGGTATCGCACTGAGTCGTACCGCTGGCTTGAATTAAGCAAGCAGCAGACCAAAGCGAAATTTACTATATAAATTAATGCTTTAGGCGAACACTTACTGGGCAGTCAAAACCTTGACGTCAGCAGTACTCGACCTAAAGTTTAGGTGGGAGTTTGAAAGATATACAACTTTGTTTTTAAGACTAAACGCCTACTTGAGACATAGGTCTCAGGCAAACGTGTCAAGTAACCGATTAGGGTCCATAGTCACCGACAGGTCTAGTGATTCGTCCAGGTCCAGCGCAGCACCATCGGAGCTATCGCTGGCAAGAGGATCCTTACCGCGTCCTGCGTCGGACTCAAACTCCTGATGTGCATCTCGCTCTGAAACATCGCTCTCGGCCAGCGAAAGTCCGGCCTGTTCTAACATTTCGCGCAGGCGTGGTAGGGCGGTTTCAATGGCCTGCCGGGCCATCTGGTTTTCGACAAAAAAGCTAACCTTCGTCTCGCTTCCCTCAGTCACAACGGACAGGCTCATGCGGCCAAGCTCAGCCGGGTGAAGGTTGATTCGCGCCTCACCGCCGCCCTGATTCTTAATGACCCTAATATGAGTCGATATGTCAGTGGTAAATTGCTGCAGATTCTTTGGTGCCATATCCGCGATTGCGGCACTGGGTTTCGCCCGCGGAGCGGTGACATCGATATTGACCGGTATCAACGCTGCTAAAGCCGACGGCCTATCGCCTTGACGAGGCTCGGAAACTGGGACTGCTAGCATGTCTGGAAACCCGCCCTCACTCACCCACAAATCGGGGGCATCAACGGCGAACATGCCTAATCTCACATCATTCACCGAGGTGTTCATCAAACCGAGGTCGGTCGGTCCGCCCGTGGCCCTGAGTTCAGAGGCGGCAAATCTAGGTCGCGAGTCGCTCAGACTGGCTGATGGATTTGACGCCATCTGATGGGCTGTCTGTATCATGGAAAGAGTTGCTTGATCAGGGTGCTCAGCCGACTCGTCACCGTTTAACGCGTCATCGTCGTTGGAATCTGTCGCACTGGCCTGCGCAGCAGCATCAGAAGCCGCATCGTTATCTGCATCGGCATCACTCGAAGCATCGACAGATTCATTATCCGAAGCATCACCCAAGGGTTCACTCTGCTCAATGGTTTGAGATGGATCGGTACAAGGCGAGGACCAGCGCTCTGAATCCAATACGCCAGCAAAAGTGGCTTCAAACTCGGTTGCCGTGTCTCCGGCACGGGTTGTCGTAGGTGGCTGAGATCCCAGACCGGGAAACGCTGTGGTCAGTAAATTCGTAAACATAGTCATCATCGTTGTACTCCCTTGCCGCGCGGGATTGTTTTCAGAGTAGGGTTTTGTTTGGTTGCAAATACGTCATCGATAAGCTTTTGAGCTTCTTTTTCAGCGAGTCGCTCAGTATCAAAGCGGCGCTTATTGCGTAAATTTTTTATGGAAGTGAGACGGCGCTTAGACTCCACCCACGCCGTTTGCTGCTGCTCAAGCGCGAGTTCTGCCTGGCGCAGTGATTGCTGCTGGCGGGCAATAATGTCATCCAGCTCCGACAAAAAATGGCGCGCAGTGCGAAGGCTGTTGGTATCAATGTGCTTACCTGTCGCACCGGTCGCAAGCCGGTAGTAATCTTTCCTGTAATCAAGGACCTGTGACAGCTGACCCTGTGACTGATCAACGGCATCCCTTGCCACTGAGAGTCTCGAACCGGCCTCTTTTTCCCGACGTTCGGCGAGTCGCTCGACCAGAGCCAATTGATCCCTTGCCATTGGTTAAGCCCCTCTACCCTGTGCGAGTTGCGTACCTGTCGTCTTCATACCCATAGATGCGGGTTCAACGGTTTGTGTCACGAGCATGTCATTTGCAACTCTATCGAGCTGTTCAACGCTGTCATCAAATCCAAGGCGCTCGGTTAGGGGCTGACGAACAAACTGGCGAATGGTGTCCTGACTAGCAATGGCGCGGTCAATCAATGGATCAGCCCCTGAACGGTAAGCACCGACCGAAATAAGATCCTGATTTGCGCGGTAAGTAGCGAAAGACTCTTTTAAGAGACGCGCCTGTTCTTGGTGCTGAGTTGAGGTAATTTGCAACATAGATCTGCTCACCGATGACTCAATATCAATGGCGGGATAAATTCCCGCCTCAGCGATGGAGCGAGACAATACAATGTGTCCGTCTAAAATCGCCCTGGCCGCGTCAGCAATAGGGTCTTGCAAATCATCACCCTCCACCAACACCGTATAAATTGCGGTAATGGAGCCAGAGCCTACGTTGCCAGCCCGCTCAATTAGATTGGGCAAGGTAGAAAATACGGACGGGGTGTATCCTCTAGAGACCGGCGGCTCACCGGCCGCTAAACCAATTTCCCGTTGCGCCTGCGCGAATCGCGTAAGCGAGTCCATAAGAAGCAAAACGTTTTTACCCTGGCTGCGGAAGTGCTCGGCGATTGCCGTCGCACGCCAGCAACCGGCGACGCGCATGAGAGGAGATGTGTCGGCGGGCGTCGCTACCACTACCGATCGCTTAAGGCCTTCAGGCCCCAAACTGTCTTCAATAAATTCTCGGACTTCGCGCCCCCGCTCTCCGACTAAGCCCACAACAACGATATCTGCCTCGGTAAATCGGGTCATCATGCCAAGTAGTGTGCTTTTTCCAACGCCGGACCCTGCAAACAGTCCCATGCGCTGACCTTTCCCAATGGTTAATAAGCTATTAATGGCGCGGACGCCGACATCCAAAGGCGTATTTATACTTGTGCGCTCCATGGGGCTAATAGATTTACCACGTAACGGAACTTTTGTGCCTGCGACCAACGGAAGACCATCCAGTGGCTGCCCCGAACCGTCAATAATTCGGCCAAGCAAATGATCACCTACTGTCACCGCCTCGGTATCGCCCAAGACAGTAACCGTGGCACCCGGAGTGAGACCCGTCCCGGCGCCCTCACACATGAGAACAAGCTGCTCTCCTTCGAAGCCCACCACTTCAGCGACCGTCCCCTGACGATTCCCCGTTTCTATCCAGCAGCGCGCGCCGATACTCGCCCGAAGACCACTGACCTCAAGTCGCATCCCAGATAATCGGGTCAGCCGCCCAGATGCCGTCGGCTCTGGAATCGACAGGGCATTGGTAATGGCGGCAACTCGCGAGTTAACGCGAGCGAACTGGGCAGACTGAAACGTCTCGGGACTAGTCATCATCAGTCTCGCTGGAGAAACGTTTCGCGATTGCATTAATACGATCGGGATCGAGTGGCGTGGCATCCATTGAAGCTTCGGAAGATGCCCCATACGCACGCGCAATTTGCTCGATTACATCGGCTACACGACTCTCGATCGTTGCATCGACCAAAGCATGACCGCGCTGTACTCGACAACCGCCTCGTAGCATAGCGGTATCGGCGACTAACTCGGCCTCTAAGCGTCCTTCCTCAAGTAAATTTTCCACCACCGCTTTGTCCGCAGGGTTGAGCACCACAGTTAAAGGTGCCTCAGCGTCAGCCAGACAGTTCAGTGCCTTTTCGAGTGCCGCTGCAATAAGATCGACATCGACCTCGAGTTCCCGTTGTAGTACCGACTTTGACATCGCAACGACTAAAGATAGTAAGTGCTCACTTACTTCTTGGTCCTGATGCGCAATTGGCTTTTGCATCGAACGCCACAAAGCTGCTAACTCGCTAGCCGTTTTTTCGCCTTGCTTTCGCGCATCTGCTTGTCCTTGGGAAAAGCCATCGTTATACCCTTTTTGACGTGCATCTTCCGCTACCGCCTCAAGGCTTTTTGTCCCAGTGGGGACAGCGGTCAGCGTACGTGGGTGCCATCGCTCAGGTGCAACCTCAGACATAATCACGTGCTGCCTTACCAATCATAATCTCTCCCTCGTCGGATAATTTTTTGGCCGTCTTAACAATCTCTTTTTGTGCCGACTCTACGTCAGCCAATTTCACAGGACCCGATGCCTCCATATCTTCCCGGAGAATTTCTGCGGCCCGCTCCGACATATTGTTAAAAAATCGTTCCGCAAGGACTTCGTCGACACCTTTGAGGGCAATGAGTAGGTTCTCCTGTTGCACCTCACGCACTAAACGCTGGAAGCCTTTATCGTCGAGTTGCAAAAGATTGTCGAAAATAAACATTTTCTCTTTGACGTCGTCGCTGAGCTCCTCGTCAGCCAACGAGAGTGCAGCCAGGGCCTCCTGCTCGAGTACACTGCCGGAAGCGTTGAGAATTGCAGCGAGGTTGTCAGGGCCCATTACCTTGCGAGGTGGCGTGCGTTGTAGTTTGCCTAACTGACTCTCGAGCACGCGATCGAGCTCATCCATGGCGAGAGGATCCAGTTCTTCCATGCGAGCTATGCGAAGGATCACATCATTCCTCATCTCGTCAGGCAGTAACTCCAATACCTTTGCTGCCTGTTCATCGTAAAGCTGTGTCATTACCGTCGCTGCGATTTGCGGATGCTCTTCTTCGAGCACCTCTGCGATCGCTTTCGGTGCCATCCACTGAAGCGCCTCTACCCCATTGTGCTCCTCGGGTTTCTCCAATACCTGAGCTAAGATATTTTGGGCCTTATCCTGTCCCAGAGCAGATGTCATTACCCGACGAGTAAACGCCGGCACCTCCAGCCCTAGGGGATTGATCTCCGCCGAATCGATGTGAAACTCAGACAGAACGCTCTCGACCTGCTCGTTCGTGAGTTTTGAGATCGTCGCCATTGCCTCGCCAACCTGCTGTACCTCTTTGGCACTCATATGACGCATCACTTCGGTGGCGGCCTCTTCGCCGACACCCAGAAGAAAAATGGCAGCGCGTTGTGCACCGCTAAGATTTAGTTCATTAGCCATCTGCAGCTATCCAGTTCTTCACGACGTAGGCTGCGCGCGCCGGCTGTTCAACGGCGGTATTACGCGCCATGGCGACGCTCTGATGGTAATTTGGTTTTGGAGCTTCAATTGGGAGCGTGCTCGGGCCAGCTAACGCGAGCGCTTCCGCGCCCTCAGCTGTGGCCGCAGCTGTACCTTCAAGCCGTGCCTGAGCAGCCCCGGGCGCCAGAGGTGGCATATAGCTTGTCGAATAGCGAATCATTGGACGCAATACGGTAAAGATGAGTGCCAGTACAGCGAGGGCAGCAAGAAGTCCTCTCCCCAGCTCCCACACCCAAGCCTGTTCAAATAGGCTTGGCTCTGGAATGGGCTCCAGTGGCGCAGGTGCAATGAACGGGGAGTTGATGATCTGTACGGTGTCACCGCGCGCTGCTGAGAAACCAATCGCCTCTCTCACGAGTGCCAAAATTTGATCAAGCTTTGCCTGCTCAAGCGGAATGCTTTCGCCGTTCTCGTCAAGCGCATAATCGACGACCACGGCTACCGATAGCTTCTGAAGAGTGCCAGGGACACGCCGTGTATGCGAAATAGTTTTAGTCACTTCGTAGTTGCGTGTTTCCCGCAAGCTCTCTCTATCCGGTGTATTTGCCGCCTCTTGCTGCGCGGCAGCTACTGCGGGATCAACTCCCGGCTGTGGCGGCTGGGCTACCAACTGACCCGGGACACCGCCACCGGCGTTACCACGATTGGTTATATCCTGGGTCGTTTGCTCAGAGCGCAGAACGGTTGTTGGATCATAAAATTCATTGGTACTCTCAACACGCGTAAAATCCATGTCAGCCGTTACCTGAGCGCGCACAGCGCCAGCACCCAAAATGGGCTCCAAGATGGCCAGGACGCGATCGTTTAAGGAGTTTTCGAACTGCTGCGCCAACCTAAACTGCTCGGCCGTGTAGCCAAAGTCCGAGTCCTCGCCCTGGCTAGAGAGTAGCTTACCCGCCTGGTCGACCACCGATACGCGATCAGAGTCCAAATTTGGAATACTCGATGCCACTAAGTGAATTATCCCAGACAACTGACGCTCGCTTAAGCGGACACCCGGTAATAAGTTCACCATGACTGAGGCCGAAGGCTCGTTTCCACGACGCATAAAGGCCGACTGTTTGGCGATGGCCAAATGTACACGCGCAGCGGATACCGAACTCATGGCGGTGATAGTTCTCGATAATTCAGACTCGACCGCACGGTGGTAACGCGCCTGCTCCATGAAACTTGAGAGTCCCATTTGCTGTTCTTCGTAAAGCGACTCGAAGCCAACACCGCCACCACTTCTGGGAAAGCCTTCGCTGGCGAGCGCCATGCGCGCCTGAAAGACATCGTCATACGGTACTTCTAATAGCCCCGTGCCGGGTTCCATACGGTATCGAATGCCATTGGTTTGCAACACCGAAATGGCGGTCGCGTTATCGGCAGGGGACATTCCTCCGTAAAGTGCCTCGTAGGAGGGCGTGCTTGCCCAGTTAACCAAGCCTATGGCGAGCGCCACACTCGCGGCAAAGCCCGTGAGCAACGATAATTGTCGTGTTGCCGGCTGCGCTGCAAAACCACTCAAGCGATCTAAAACGGGGTTATCGGCCATTGAATGCTATTCCTTATACCGGCATGTTCATGACTTCTTGGTACGCATTAAGCAGTTTATTACGTACTTCTGTCATTCCTGTGAATTGAAGGCTCGCTTTTTGTGCAGTAATCATAACCTCAGCAAGCGATACCGTGGGGTCACCGCTCTCGAATGCCGAGGTTAAGACTTTTGATTCTTGCATCGATGCGTTGACGTCCGAAATCGACTGCGTCATGAGGTTTGAAAACTGAGAACTGGGTATTGCCTCGGTGCCAAGCGTTCCTGCACCGACCGATTGCCCCTGTGCTAATGCCTGCATGCTTCGCATTTGCGAGAGGACTTGGTTGATTGCTACATCACTCATGTCGAAACCTATTGTCCATGAGCGTCAAAATTGACGCATATTCATTTCAATAGATTTGTTAGCGAACGATGTGCCAATAGAAATTTATATATTAAATACAGCGGCTTAGGCTTTATTTTGCCGCCGTACGTCGGAATTCTGACGAGTCGGTTTCCTGCTTGATGTCGTATTTTCGCATCTTCTCAACCAGGGTTGTGCGCTGCAGGGTGAGCAGCTTGGCCGCATGAGCATTGACCCAGCCGGTTTGATCGAGCGCCGAGATAATCAGTGCGCGCTCGGTATCCGCCATGTGCTGCTTCAAATCGATCGGCTCATCGAGATGTGATGGCATGGGTGGTGCTATGGGGGAAGTTGGTGCCGGCGCAAATAGGGCCGAAAGATCTTCAGACTCAATCTCCGTTAACTGGTCGACCAAAAGCTCGACGCTATCTGGACGGTCAGCGATAGCCAGTTCGGTGCTTTGATACTTCGCCGGCAAGTCAGCAGCGAACACTGACTTGTCAGTATTAAGGATAATCAAACGCTCAATAAGGTTTCCCAGTTCGCGAACGTTGCCAGGCCATTGGTATACGCGCAGATGCGCCATGGCGTCAGCCTCTAGACGAACGAGCCCTCGACCCTGCTCTGCAAAACTGTCAATGAATCTTTGGGCAAGCACGGCGATATCAGCGGTGCGGTCGCGTAGTGCTGGCACATCGAGCGGAAAAACATTGAGCCGGTAGTAAAGATCCATGCGGAACTTACCGTCCTCTACCTGCTGCTCGAGGTGCTGATGTGTCGCCGCAATGATCCGAACATTGCATTTAATCGCCTTGCCTCCACCAACGCGTTCAAAAACGCGCTCTTGAAGTACACGCAGCAGCTTGACCTGCATCTCGTAGGGCATGTCACCAATTTCGTCCAGAAAAAGGGTGCCGCCCTCGGCTAACTCAAAGCGACCTTTGCGGGCCGAAACGGCACCGGTAAACGCACCCTTTTCGTGACCAAACAGCTCGCTCTCGAGAAGCTCAGAGGGAATTGCCCCGCAGTTCACCGGTATGAAAGGACCATCGGCCCGCTCAGAGCAATCGTGAATCAGTCGCGCTATGACTTCTTTTCCCGTACCTGACTCGCCTTGCAGCAAGACAGTCGCATCAGTCGGAGCCACTTTAGAAACGAGTGTTCGAACGTTAGCGATAGCATCGCTTACACCCACCAAACGTCGATCGAGGTGTTTAAGGTGGCGCTGAGCTGTGGTGTTCTTGGCCGTCACGTTTGCGTGTCGCTTTCCCTAGATAAATCCACATCCGGCGTCCCCGGATGCGTAACCCTATCAAGCTATCAAAGCGGATGGAAGAGCGCGCCAAGTAATTGACGCAAGTGTGCGGTGCTTCACAGTTTCTGCTTAAGAGTGTGACGAGGTGCCGGTAGTAGCAAGCAGCTTACGATTGGACTTCGAGGTAATGCGCAAGCTTCGGCCCATTTTTTAGGGCTTGATTGCCTTCTTCAGCAATTGTTTTGCGGGCTGCCATCAACACGGCTGTGAGCTCTTCGTTCATGTGCAGTAATACCGCCAGCGCCTCGGCGAAGACCTCGGAGTACTCTGGTTTCACCGGCTCGGCAAAACATTGGTCTAGCATTGCACGCCGCCGTGCTTCATCTGCTGTGACGCTCGCCCACTCGTGCGCCCGTGCAGCGGCAAGCATGTCGCTGGTAATGCCAATCACAGCCGCCAACAACCCGGGCGGGCCGGGCACACGCTCGTTGGCCTCGCGGAAAATCTCTGCTCGCTCAAGCATCATTATTGGGCAGCCTCACTTCGCATCATCTCGGTCCAGGCGTCGCGCACTTCGGTCATCAGAGAAATAACTTCCTCAATCGCCGTTGGATCGTTGTTGATGTTCGCGTTAAGCAGTGTTTTGACCATGTAGCGATAAAGGCCCTGCAAGTTGTTAGCGACTTCCGGTGCTTTGTTCTCGTCCAAAACGGCCGTCAGATACTCAAGAATGCTAATGGTCTGGCTGATGAGTTCGCCCTTTTTTGCAATCTCTCCTGCCTCAATGGCGGTTAAAGATTGGTTCAAGCGGGACGACACACCGTCGAAAAGCATCGAAATCAACTGCGGGGGAGAGGCGCCCTCAATGGCTGAGTGAACTTTTACAGCGCCGTACGCTGCCAATGCTGCCTGTGTCATATTGTTACCCTCCAACTATTCATTGTTGCGGTTTAGTTAAATAAATTTGTTAACGACTGCCACTTTGCCGAAGGTTCGCGAACCCGGGCAACGAGTCTAATTGGGCCTGAAGCATGCTGCCGGTTGTGGTGATCTCGCCCAGCAACAAATCCATGGCATTAAACTTTCGAAGCGTGCGCTCCTCGAGCGCCAGCATGCGGGCGTCAAACACTGCCCGGTCTTTTTCAATATCAACGATGCGCGCATCCAGCGCCTTCAGCTTCTCGGGCAACAAGCCGGTAGTGTCTAGAAAGCCATCCATGAGATCATCGAGCTGCGATGCAAGGCCTTTATGCGTCGTACCTGACACCGTCTGACCCACAAAAAATTTCTCAACCGAATCGAGATCGGTACGAATCGCGGTATCCAGCTTCGCGCCGTCAATTTTCAGCGATCCGTCAGCCTGAAGTGTTATGCCTAGATCAGTTAAGGTATCGAAATTACCGCCGACGTTGGCGTACGTACCTGTTATTAAACCGCGTACCTGCGAGAGCATAGAACGCGTCATCGCATCACCCTGCAGCGAGCCCGCATCACCCGTTTTGGCATCATATTTAATAAGCGACTTTGCACTGCCCATATAAGTGTTATAAGAACTGACGAAACTCTCGACGAAACCCGTTATCTTGCTGCTGTCGCGAGAAATAGACAGCGACACGGCAGTAGAAGTGACCGCATTCAACGTTACGTCTACGCCATCAACAATATTTTTTATATCGTTTGTAGCCGACGTCAGTGACAGACCGTTGAGTGTAAAGGCTGCGTCGGCCGCCGCACGCGACTGCGTTAAATGCGACTCATTCGCGTTAAAGGCCAGCTGACTCAAACCTGCATTGTCATTGTTAACGCTGTCGCTGTCGTTGGTCACTGTAACCGCAATCGTATTCGCAGCACCCGTGTCATCGGCGTTAATCATGAGCCTGTAGGAGGAGCCGTCCTTCAAAATCGACGCCGTGACACCCGAGTTCGACGCATTAATGGCATCTCTTACATCAGACACAGTGGCGTTCGCCGCAATCGTAACGTCGGTTGCGGCATTACTACCTACAGCGATTGACAAGGTACCCGAACCCACCGTCGTAGTCGTGGCACTAAAGGTTCTGGAGACGAGCGAGTGAGCGGACGCCAGAGCCGAGATACCCATTGAATAACCGCCGGGTTGCGCTGACGACGATGCGGTGATCGAGACGGCACTTGCATCTGCACTTGATGCTTGCGTGGCCTTTAACTGAGACGCATCTGAGAGGGAGGCAAGGCTTGTGCGCAATGACGCCATTTGGGTCTGTAAGATACCGAAGCCGCTAACAAGCGTGTCAACCTCGGCGCGGCGCGCAGCGACCCGCGACATAAGGGGGAGACGTTCAGCGTCTACGATGGCTGTGACAATACTGTCGATGTCCAAGCCTGAGCCGAGACCTGTGCTGGTCAGCATGATGCTCTCCCTGTGAACCAGACCCGAGAGGGTGCCAGTTTATTGACGAATACAGTCGGCCAAAGGCCGTTACAGTTGAAGAAGCACGATACGTGCCAACTGCTAGCTATACTCGTCGAGCAGTATTCCGTTAACGTAGTCGCTACCAAGCGCATCAACCCCGTAGCGCTTGATAGCGCGGGCTACGTCTATTAAATCTTGCGATGGGATCTGCCGAATTACCTCATTAGTGTCAGCGTCCAAAACCGTCACGATGGTTTTATTGAGCTCTTCATCGACGTCTATTGCTAGCGAGGGTGAGTAACGGCTTACCGCCTCGCGAAGTACCTCGGCGGCCTGACGGATGTCTTCCTGGGTGTCTTCTCGGCTATCTGTGGTATCCACCTCTGTTGGCTGAACTCGAGAGACTGCCTCTTCGGTAACAGTCGCAACCGCCTTAGGTTCAACAACCGGAACCTGCTTAGGTACGGTACTCGCCACCTGCGGACTTGCGACGTTCGTAATTGACGCTGCCATACCTTTTCTCCTTTACGTAAATTGAAATAACAACTTACAACAATTCATTCTAAGGCAAAAAGGCGGGTCGCACTCCTGCACGACCCGCCCCAAGCCAAACTACTTGTAAAAAACCACTTACTGGAGCAGCGCAAGTACCTGCTGTGGCAAGGCGTTGGCCTGAGCCAAGACAGACATACCGGCCTGCTGGAGTACCTGGTTCTTAGCGAGGTTTGCTGACTCAACTGCAAAGTCAGTATCAAGAACCCGCGAGCGACCTGCTTGAGCATTTTCAGAGCCAATGTTCAGGTTTGAAATCACAGACTCAAACCGTGATTGAAAAGCACCAAGCTCAGCACGTCCCTTAGCCACTTGATCAAGCGCGGTGTCCACTGCGACGATCGCTTTATTGGCTTCAGCCTTATCATCGACTTTTACAGACGACAGGACGGTTCCGGCAGCGGCTGTTGTCACGGTGTGACCGGTACTGGCCGTAGCAGCAGTGACTTTGGCCTGATCAGTGCCGCCAACGGTGATGACGTTGTTGGTCGCTGTCATCGTTATGCTGCCGTAGGCCTTGCCGGTTGCAGTGCCCACAGTTGCGTCGGTGGAGCCTCCAGCCGCCGTGGCTCCATCAGATACCGCAACGTCGAGGTTACGTCCATCGCTATGTCCGATTGTCAAACTGCCGGCGTTATTTGTAACCGAGAACCCTGCGTCCGAGCTTTGCAAGCTAGTCTGAAGCAAAGCTGTAAACTGCGCGGCCGTATGTTGCTGGGCGGCCCCTCCGCTAGTCCCTGCGGCACTAAAAAAGATATCGTGGGCGGTTCCGTTCACAGTAACCGTCATCTTCTCTGTAGAAGCCGCGCCTGTGGCGGCCGTGTATGCACCCAAATCAAAAGAGGACGCACCGACTGTTACGGCGATATTGGCATCGGCCGCTTCCACCTTAGTTTTAATATCTCCGGCGTAGCTTGAACCTCCAGCATTACCAGTGGTATTCGCCGCAACCGAAACGGTTTGGGCAGAGCCAGATCCCGTTTGCACTGTGAAACTTAACGCGTTTGCACCGTCTAGCGTCGCTCCGTTTAACGTTGAAGTGCCAGTAACCACTGCAGCTTGCGCACCTATCGTCGATGTCTTAAAGTCACCAATCTTGACATCCATCGAATCGTTGCCGGTGTTGTTGGCACCGACCTGTATCGTCAAACCGCTCGACGCATATGTCCCGCTAAGCAAAGAGGTGCCGTTATATTGAGTAGAGCTAGCAACTCGATTGATCTCCAAGATGAGCTGCTGGGCTTCCGTATTCAGATAACCGCGATCCGTAGCCGTTATTGAGTCACTTGACGCCTGAACAGCTAGCTCGCGGATCCGCTGTAGGTTGTCCGTAATTGACTGCAAGCCGCCTTCCGCTGTTTGCAACATTGACACTGCATCGCTGGCGTTTCGTGACGCTTGATTCATGCCATTGATTTGCGCCGTGAACCTTGATGTTACCGCCATACCTGCCGCGTCGTCCTTCGCAGAGTTAATGCGTAGACCGGTCGACAAACGTTGCATCGCCTGGTTGGTATCAGACTGAGTACTGTTCAACGCGCGCTGCGCACTCAGAGATGCGAGGTTAGTATTAATTCCCAAAGCCATTTTGTCTCTCCTTGTGGCCCGCTGAGCGCGCCGTCGTGGATAAAGTGTCGGAGGTTATTCTCCAGACACCCTAATTAGCGGCGAAGAGAAGAGAAGCTTTAGAAAAAAAATTTACTAAGCTCGAGCACTCGTTGACGATTGCCGAGACAGGTCTAGTAAGTCCAAGCGCTGAGAGCCCAGATTTACTGAATTGCCCAATGACAAAAGCCACACCCAAAATAACGACACCTGCACCTTATTTGGGGCAGACGCGTCTAACGTGCGAGTTGTTGATCTGAATGACCTAGACCGTGGGTTCGATTGAACGGTGCGCAAACGATACTGAACGGATTAGCAGCGGTGAATTACAGATAGTCGAATAACGACATTGATTGCGTCTTCACAAAGGTCTGCTGGGCGGCCTGAAGCGTCACCATTTTGAGGTTGAGTTCGCTGATTGCACTCGGCATGTCCAGATCCTCGAGGTTCGACATGGTCTTTGTGAGCTCGAAGTTCAAACCATCGTTCAGCGCGAGCTGACTATCTAACAGCGTCATGCGTGTACCGATGGACGTGCGTAAGGCGGCTAATTGGTCAATGGATTCATCAAGGGCAATGGCGTTCGTTTTCATGATGTCGAGCCGAACGTCATTCTCCCCGGCGGGCAAGCGCAATGCCTCGGCAAGATTATCAAACAATTGAAATAGGTTTGCTTCTCCTTCTCCGCGCTCGAACACATCGCGACCGGTATGACCGAGCTTAATAGTGACTGCACGCGCAATGTTAATTTCTCGGACGAGATCATCACCCTGATATACACCGTCCTCTGAATAGGCGGGCGTATCGGTTCTTGAACCTGCGAAAATAGACTCGCCGTTAAAGTTAGTGCTGTTAGCTAGTGACAGTAGCTGCTCTTTTAGCCCGTCTACCTCGGTGGCGATGGCGTCGCGGTCAGACTGAGACAGAATCTCGTTTCTGCCTTGAATCGAGAGTTCTCGTGCGCGGTTCAGCGCATCATTAACACTGCTGATCACCGCCTCCTCTTGCGAGAGCGCCGCGTCAACCA
>ERZ802830.1506-NODE-1506-length-22116-cov-6.89457_pt1 | contig 22116 bp, 22 predicted proteins | sample MGYA00345654_ERZ802830 | MGnify/ENA primary metagenome ERZ802830 (study PRJEB30503, sample SAMEA104212375) | marine metagenome | biome: Westerlies Biome; feature: [SRF] surface water layer (ENVO:00010504) within the epipelagic zone...; material: water...
GAAGACATACGCAAACACTTCTACGGGAAGGTGGCGGCGGTGAACAAAAGCCAGGCCTGGCAACGGGCGATGGAGGGGCTCACCGACAAGGGTGAAATAGCTAAAAATGACGGGTTTTACTGGTTGGTACGATCCAAGCACAAAATATGAGGGGTGTACCAGAGGTGTACCAAAAACGGCAGAGATTATGTTACTGAAAACATTACATAAAGTATTACAAATGGTATGGTTTGGTATAGTTTGGTATAGCAAATGGTACGGGACAAGGCTTACTATACCATTTATACCATATACCTTTAGGTATGGTATAATGGTATTGCTTGTGGGCTGGTATACCAAAAGCAGGCAATTGCTATGCCTGAGCTGAAGAGAGATCTAAGCTGGCGCGCACCAGATTATTCCACACTGTCGGAAAGAGATTTCACCCGGGCGTTGGCTGATGTTGATTTGGCTCAACTGGAGGGTATCGCTAATCGACGGAAATTCCTCAACGCCAATCACCTGGTGAAATGGAACGCCTGGCAACGCAACGCAATCCTCAACCGAAAGTATGAGCTGGAGAAAAGCCGTGGACGCGTATGAGGAACAGCTCAAGAAATTAATGATGGAGTTTGAACGGAAGCGAGCCGCGCTTGGATTGCGTGCCGCCTTACCAGACGACAAACGCAGACGAGTATGGAGCGAACCATTGACGAAACATGAGCTGCACTTCCTGGGCTTTATGAGGACCGAGGGAATAATGACAGCCGAGGAGCTGGCCGGGGCAATGGATGAAAACTTACGCGTCACCAGGAAGACGCTGATGAGCCTGATCGACCGAGGGTACGTCAAGGTCGTCAGCGATCTCAAAGGATACGCAAAATACAGAGCGAGGACAGCAAGTGAATTACCAGGAGATTTTTAAGGAAGCGCAAGAGATAATCTCAGAGCGTGAAGAGAGCTACGGAGACGCACGTCGGATGCATCAAAGCATCGCAGACAGATGGAACAGCGTGCTTAAGGGAAAGCTAACTGAGGGAGCCTCTCTGAGCGCGTATGACGTCGCACGGATGATGGGTGAACTGAAGGCTGCGCGGGTGGATGACAACGGGTTTCACCAGGATAGCGTCATAGATCAGATAAACTACCTGGTCATCGCGTATCGGTTGGCAATGGAAGACGCACGGGAGTTTGGCTGAGATGGCTGGCTGGGTTACATTGGGGTCACATAGTAGTTCCTATGTTTGCCGCTGGCCGGATCGCACTGAAAGGCTGGCATATGGGGTTGAGGTTCCTCCGACCAAATGCTCCAACTTGGGCGACGTTTGCTCCTCCCTTTTAACAGGCGTCGCCCCTTTTATACTGGGGATGAGACAGCGACGGAGTAGTGCTCGCATACGCGTGCAACCTCATTTTGTTAACATAATGTTTATTATGAGAATTAGGAAAAGTGCGTTTTTGCTATATAAATATGGGGTTTTAGCGTGTGTGACAAATGCTCGACCATTTTGTCCGGGAGCAAAACACAAGATGTTGTGTCGTGGATCTGAGATACCCCCCCCGGCCCGGCCATACCTAGGGGTAGGTCTTGTACAACCCCACACACACTTTCCCACCGAATTTTGCCCCCCGGCACCCCCTTTGTCTATTATCACTTTAACTGGAGAAAAATTATGGCAGGCAGACCCAAACGCAAGGCGGCCTTTGCGGAGATTGAGAAGCGAGGCGGCGCTGAGTATTTGCAAGAGTTTTTACTTTCTGGCGGGACTGTGTCTGGCTTGGCTGTAGAGCTGAACTTGGACCGGGGTTACTTGCACCGCATCTTGGGCAAGCACGAGGGCTACAGCGCGGCGATGGAGGCTGTGCGGGAGGAAGCCGCGGACGCGCACGCCGAGGCTGGGTTTGACATTATGCGCCGCCTGCGTGAGGACCGCCGCACCGAGCGATCCAGCGCCGAGCCTGGCAGCAAGGTGAGCGAGTTGTCTGCGTTGGATATTAGCATTGCGAAGGAGGAGGCCATGCAGCATCGCTTTATTGCGGAGGCGTGGAACCAGAAGCGTTACGGCTCCAACAAGGGCCAGACGCAGATCACGGTTAACGTGGGCGACATGCACCTGGACGCGTTGCGGAAGGTCAAGTTGGTCCAGGACGCAACCAAGACGATCGAGCACGGCGATGACTAAAAATTTTATGGAAGAATTTGTGGAGGCTTACCACGACGACCCGGTGCGTTTTGTTGAGGAGATGCTGGGCGCGACCCCGTTTGACTACCAGGCTGAATTTTTGCGTGAGGTTGCCAGCCCCACCCGGCGTCTGTCGGTAAGATCTGGGCACGGCACGGGTAAATCAACGACGGCGTCCTGGGCGATGCTGTGGTTTCTTCTTCTGCGGTATCCGTGCAAAGTTGTGGTGACCGCGCCGACGTCTGGGCAGTTGTTTGACGCGATGTTTGCTGAGTTGAAGCGCTGGGTCAATGAGCTGCCCAAGGAGCTGCAAGAGTTGCTTAATGTGAAGTCTGACCGTGTGGAGCTCGTTGCGGCCCCTGCGGAGGCGTTTATTAGCTGTAGGACTGCGCGAGCAGAGAACGCCAGCGAGGCCTTGGCCGGGGTGCACAGTGATAACGTATTATTAGTCATCGACGAAGCCAGCGGCGTGCCAGAAAGTGTTTTTGAGGCCAGCGCAGGGTCAATGAGCTCGTTCAACGCCACGACGATAATGCTATCCAACCCCACCCGGTCCAGCGGCACGTTTTTTGAGAGCCACAACCGAATGAAATCTTCTTGGTGGACCCAGCAGTGGAGTTGCCAGGACAGCCCGTTGGTGGCGCAAGAGTTTATCGATGAGATGCGCAACCGCTACGGGGAGCAAAGTTCGGCCTTTTTGGTGCGCGTCTTGGGTGACTTTCCGTTGACCGACGACGACACGATTATCCCGTATCACCTTGTGGAGGCGGCGCAAAACCGTGACATTGAGGTGGCCGACGAGACGACCGAGGTGTGGGGCTTGGATGTGAGTAGGTTTGGCTCTGACGCGACGGCGTTGTGCAAGAGGCAAGGCCCGGTCGTCACTGAGCTGCGTGCGTGGCGCGGGTTAGACTTAATGCAGACCACCGGGCGCGTTGTGGCTGAGTATGAGGCGCTGCCCCCGTCCCGCCAGCCCACAGAGATATTGGTCGACAGCATCGGCTTGGGCGCTGGCATTGTGGACCGACTGATGGAGCTGGGTTTGCCCGTGCGGGGCGTGAACGTGGCAGAGAGCCCGTCTATGGGTGACACGTACATGAATTTGCGGTCTGAGCTGTGGTTCAAGTGCAAGGGCTGGCTGGAGGATCGGTCGTGCAAGTTACCCAAGGACGACCAGTTGTTGGCAGAGCTGACGGCGATTAGGTATAGCTTTACGTCTTCTGGTAAAATGAAAGCTGAGAGCAAGGATGAAATGCGGAAGCGGGGCTTGGGTTCGCCTGACCTGGCTGACGCGTTATGTTTGACGATGGCCTCCGACGCGATCACGGCGCAGTCTGGGTCGTTTAAAATGTATCGCGGCGAGCTGCGTCGGAACTTGCAGGGAATTGCGTGATTTTTTGGGGCTAAACAGGCTCTGTGTTAAGTTGTTTGTGTAACTAGCATGGAGGTTTTTTGTTATGCCAAAAGGAATGGGCACGTATGGAACGAAAAAAGGCAGGCCGCCTAAGAAAAAAGGCGGAAAGAAATAAGCATGGCTAAGAAACCCGGCTTATACTCAAATATTCACGGCAAAGGTAAAGGTTAGACGCATGGCCTGGGGATGCTCAGGCAAACGGAGCGTAAAGAGGTAGATGGGAAAACTAGGTGATACGCTAGACAGCGCCGTCGGGTTGCTGGACATGCTGAAGAAGCCGCCCGGGTCTGACCCTCGGTATCGCGGCGTCGCGCCTAATAGAACTGATATGAGTTTCATGCGTTACGACCCTACCATTGGCAAGGGGCGCGGCATTTCAACTAGAATGCAAAATTCATTAGGTGCATTGACAGAAGCTAATAATCCTATGCGTCAGGAAATTTTGCAAAATATTGAAAATGGCCTGGAGGTTGGTGAAGATTGGTATAACACCGAGGAGCTGCGTGACTGGTTTATCATGGGGCATGGTGAAGAGGAAGGTCATAGGCAGTGGGCTGAATATATTGATTTAGTTGGAGCAACGTCTCCGCGTTCTAAAGTGCCGCCAAACATTGGAAATGCTTCTGCCGTTCGTAATAGATTATATACAGACCCTGATTACATTAGCGAATTACAAAATGTAAAATCATCTGATGATGCCGGAAAGTTAGCCAAAACCAGACCACCAGGTTACGGGCATTTAGCTGGGCGCAACCAAGAAATGATTGTAGCTGATCAAGTGCAAGGCGGATGGTCTGGCGCTCCTGAGCCCGGTGTGTTTGGGGCAAAAGGTAATTACACAGTCAATCCAAAGCCAAAAGGTTTTGCTCAATCTCTTAAAGGCTCAGAAAAAAACTTTGCGGCAGACATGCATTTTACAAGATTTATTGCAATGGCCTCAAAAGATCCTGATTGGCTGCAAACAGGAGCTGACGTAGCTGCCTCCTTTAAAAATGAACTATTAGCTAAGTTTCCAGACGCTGCGCCTTATTTCGGTAAACGTATGGCTGGCAAAAAAGAAATAGACACTTTTAAACCGCAAAAAGCTGTAAAAGATGGCGTCATTAAAATGGATGATATAGCCGATTATCCTGGCGTTTTTGTAGAAATGCCAAACGACAACGAATATAAAGCTTTTGAAGATTTTATGTATTCTGTTGGTCAAGAGCTTGGCTTGACGGGACCACAAGCGCAAGCGGCGCTTTGGATGGGCGCAGCGCGTAAAACAAAAGTTGACCCTACCAGCCAAACCACGTTTATGGGTGCGGTACGTGACCGGGCCGACATAAAGGCAAAGCAACTCGGTACGACACGCGAGCAAGTGCTATTTGATTTTATTATGAACAAAGGTCTGCTGACTGGTGCCACCGCCGCTCCCTTGGGTGTGCTCGGGCTTTCCGGGCCTAACCAGGCGCAGGCCGCCCCAACAGAGAACGACTTACTGCAATACCTGGAGGCCAACAGATGAGCCCGGAAGAACGCATACGAAATAAGGTTTCTGGCTTAAAGCAAGTGCAGAACGAGAAAAGCATCCGCAAAAACTTTGACGCCACCATTGGCCGCGACGGCGAGGCGTTTGAAACGCAGTACGGCGGGATGACTTACGACCCGTACACCGGGAGGGCTTACCACAACGCCGGAGATTACGTGTACGGCGCGGAAGAGCTGCAAAAGGCAATGGACAACCGAAACACCGACAACCGCATCAACGCGTCTATTTTTGACTACGTGTTTGAAAAGACTGGCAACCCCAACATGGCGCGGCACGCGGTCAACACGGCAAACTTCACGCCGGGCGTCGGCACTGCGATGGGTTTGGAAGATGGATACCAGGCAGCGCGGGAAATACCAGACGATTACCGAGCGGGAAACCCTGTTGGCATGGCAAAGAATGCTGGCTTTGCTGCGCTGGGTTTGGGCGACGCGGCGCTGACGATGGCCCCGTTTGCAAAACCAATATTTAACGCAATGAAGCGCGTGCCAAGGATGGTTGGCGGGGCTGGCAGGGCGATGGAGCGCGGCATGTTTGCCGTTGACGACATGATGGCTCCGGCGGTCAGCGCCAAACCTCAAAACGCGTTAATGGAAGAGCTGGAGCGATATTTGGAAAGCGTGGGTAATTAAATGGCAATAACAACATACGCAGAGCTTAAAACAGCTATAAGCAGTTGGTTGGATCGTGATGATTTAACGTCGGTGATCCCGGATTTCATTATGCTTGCCGAGCATCAAATGAACAGAGAGATTCGGCATTATAAAATGACTGAACGAAGTTCCGCCAATCTTGACAGTAGATACAACGCCGTCCCTGCTGATTGGCTAGAGACAATTCGTTTTAATTTAACAACAAGCAGCCCATCTCGATTGCAACTTATTTCAATAGATGAAATGGCAAGCCAAAGAGAAAATAGTAACAACACAACGGGACGCCCAAAGTTTTATTGCCACATAGGAGACAGTTTTGAGCTTTACCCTACCCCAGATGGAACTTACGCAAGCGAGTTGGTGTATTACGAAAAAATAACACCGTTATCAGATAGCAATACCTCAAATTGGCTTTTGTCTGATGGGCCAGATGCATATTTATACGGCGCACTGTCCCAGGCTGCACCATATTTAGGAGAAGATGAGCGAATAGCTGTATGGTCTGGTTTATATAATGGCGCGGTTGCTAGTCTAAACACTTCAAGTGATCGCACGAAAAATTCAAACAGTAGTTTGAAAATGAAAATATCTGCGTATTAGGAGTAAATAATGAGTTTTTCAGATTATTTAGAAACCGAAGTGCTAGAGTTTGCGTTTACTACGTCTGGCGGCACAAGGCCAACGGCTTGGTATTTAGCTTTATTCACGGCTGCGCCTAGCGATAGTGGTGGCGGCACTGAGGTCAGCGGTGGCGCATACGTTCGCAAGGCAGTAACGTTTACTGTGTCTGGCAACTTGGCAACCAATAACGCCGCAATCGAGTTCCCAACGGCAACAGCTAATTACGGAACTGTAACCCATGTTGGTGTTTTTGACGCTTCCAGTTCGGGCAACCTATTGGCTTGGGCGGCACTTACATCGTCAAAAACGATAGAAACTGGTGACGTGTTTAGAGTTCCATCAGGTGATTTAGACATAACACTTAATTAGGGTTTAGGATGGCCTACGGTCAGGGTAATTATAGCACTTGGTTTTATGGAGTTGACGGTAATTACGTCGATGGCGCGGCTGCTATTAGTGCGTCTACGACTACTTCAGCAACTGGTCAAGTTACGATAAATGGCGCGTCTGCAATTAGCGCGTCTGCGACTACATCTATTTCCTTTTTAAGAGTTGTTGAGCGTGTAATACCAATATCCGCACTTGCCGAGATGACGCCTATCGGCGCAATTAATGCAAGAGGGTCAGCTACAATTACACCAGCTATGACTGCGACGGGTTCCGCAATTCGCGTTGCGCAATCTAGCATACAAGTATCGCCCGCCTTAACTGTAAGCGGCGAGGCAGTCAGAATACAAAGCGCGGCCTCTGTTATTTCTGCATCTTTGAGCATAGCGACTACGCCGAGCGTTCAATTCAACGGTGCATCACAAATAAGTCCGGCGTTAACTCTTACAATCGCGCCAAATCGGATTCAAACTACCGGGTCAAATATTTCTGCAACTGCATTATTTGCTGCCAACGCAAGGTTAAAATGGGAAGTTGTGGTAGATCCGACAGACACATGGACGGACGCTACAGATCCAACTGACACATGGACGCCGCAAACAAGTTCAAACGTTACATGGAGCGAGGCCGCATAAATGGTTACAACTACGACAGTTTATGGTTTTCAGAAGCCTGCGGTTGCAGGAGACGAAGATGCTTGGGGTGGCTATTTAAATAATAATATAGATAAATATGAGAGCATCCTCACTGGCAGTACGACTATAACAAGCGTTGTGATTACCACAGCCGATATTAACGGCGGTACGTTAGATAATGTTGTGATTGGTGGGTCTACGGCGGCTGCGATTACTGGTACGACGATAACAGGTACAAGCTTAGTTGGGCCGTTAGCTACGGCTGCACAACCTAACATCACAAGCCTTGGCACACTGACAACTCTTACCGTTGATGACATCACGATCAATGGCTCAACCATTTCTGATGGTGGTGATCTTACCGTAGATGTTGGTGGGGATATTATCCTTGATGCTGATGGTGCACAAATTAGATTAAAAGATGGTGGCACTGAGTATGGGCAACTTTTTAACGATAGCAACTCTTTTGGTGTGTATGCATCAATAGCTGATGCTGATATAATATTTAAAGGTGTGGATGGCTCTTCTGTAATAACTGCCCTTACTCTTGATATGTCAGATGCAGGTACTGCGACTTTTAACCATGATGTAAAAGTTAATGACAATGGTAACTTTTTCGCAGGAACTTCTGGTGATTTAGCTATTTACCATGATGGTTCTAATAGTTACATTGTGGAACAAGGAACAGGTAATCTTAATATTACTTCTAACAGTGACCTAGCTTTAGATGTTAGTGGTAACATTACCCTTGATGCCGATGGTGCTAATATCATTTTTAAAGATGGCGGCACTGAGTTTGGACATATTTCAAATGGCGGTGGGCCTAACACACAATTAATATCGAATAACAATCTTTCTTTACGTTCGAACAGTGGGACAACTGCTACTGGTAACATTGTTTGGATTCAAGGAAATGCAAGACCGTGGAATGATTCATATTTTGATCTTGGTAGTGCAACATACGGATGGAAAGACGGTTATTTTACTGGCAACATTACTGTTGGAAGCAATATTTCGCATGATGGCGATAGTGACACTTACCTACAATTCGATGCTGCTGACAGCTTCCGCATAGTCGTAGGGAACACACAAACATTTAAAACAACAGCTAGTGAAATTACCTTAAGTACAAAGATAGATATTCCTGATGACGTGTATCTTGGTTGGGGTGGTGGCACTGACAGACCATCTATCCAAGGCAATAAAAGTAGCGGCACTTTAGAATTTTTTGCTGGCGGTGCGGAAAGACTTCAAATTGATGGCACTAATAGTACTTTTTATACAGACATAGTTGCAGAAGATCACGATGTATATGTTGGCGATTTTTCTGGCGGAAACATGGGTCGGTTAACATACGATAGTGTCAATGGTAGAGGGTTTACATATCAGTATGACAATGCTTTTGTCATATCAAATGCTCAAGGCGCTACTGAACAATATTTAGTTTTAGGTGACAGTGGCGCAAGCAGTAATGAAACATTATTAGGCGTTTCAATTTATCAAAGTGGCATTTATTATACAAGAATGCAGCTTACTGGAATAGGTGATTTAATTTTACCTAATGGATCTTTACGAGAAGATTGGGACTCTGTATCTGGAACAACTCCTACAATAGCAAATGCAGGTGCTTACAGTCTTACCATGTCAGGTAACACAACTTTTACATTTCCTTCACCTGCTGCAAATTATTCTACAGGCTTCATCCTACAATTAACAGGGAATGGCAGCACTGTTACATACCCTAACTCAGTAGATTTTGCAGGGGGTACTGCACCAGATGCACCGGGAAATGGTGAAACCGATATACTTGTGTTCTGGACAAGAGACGGCGGCACAACATGGTATGGCGCATTGGCGATTGACGCCGCAGGATAACAAAGAAAGGAAATCAAATGGCTGAAGAAAAAAAGGTCATCACGATTGACAATGTAGATTATACAGAAGATCAGTTGGATGGTAAACAGAAGATGATGGTTAATCATATTAACTCACTACAACAAAAAATAAGCAATACAGAGTTTAACTTAGATCAACTCAAAGTAGGTCAGGATGGCTTTGTAAAAATGCTTAAAGAGAGTTTAGCAAAATTAGACGAAGTCGCATAAACAATGTATTGTACTATTAATTTACAAGTACCAGATACTCAATGTTAGAGGATTAAATTATGGTAAGCACCTGGACACTTAACAACGCGATAGAAAAAATTGCTGATGGCGAAAAGACAGATACTTGGGGTCAAATTACAAACCGTAACTTCGACATTTTGGATCGTGCCGCGAGTGGCGTTGGAACAATAGATCTGTCTAGCTCGGCGGCGGCTCACACGCTGTACACTACTGATGGAACTGTTGGCGATGCGTTAACTGATGGTATGTATAAAGTTCTTGTTCTAAGTGGCGCTACGCAAGCTTGCACAATTACGATTAGCCCTAATGATGCCGATAAGCTGTACTTTGTGGATAACAATAGCGGTCAAGATTGCACGTTCTCTCAAGGTTCTGGCGCTAATGTTACAATGGCAAATGGTAGCACTGGGATTATCTACGCCAACGGTGCAGGGTCAGGCGCGGCTGTTACAGCAATAAGTGCCGCGTCTTTGGTGGCGTTGGGTGTTACGGCTACTGCAACGGAATTAAATTATAATGACATTACAACTCTGGGCACTTCTCAAGCAAGTAAAGTTGTAACAGCGGATGCAAACGGCGTTGTTACATTTGACAACGGCACAATCACAGAAAGCACTGCGGTCACAAGTAGCTCAAATGCAGCTACAATAAACTTACGAGACGGTGATAACTTCACTCATACTTTAACGGAAAACGTGACCTACACTTTTAGCAATCCTGCCGCATCAGGGAAAGTTAGTGCATTTAGTTTGAAGGTCATTCAAGACAGTTCAGCAAGAACAATCACTTGGCCTAGTGTGGATTGGGCTTCTGCTACAGCGCCAACTTTAACGACAACATCAGGCGGCGTGGATGTGTTTGTATTTGCAACTTATGACGGTGGTACAACCTATTATGGATTTACCGTAGGTCAGGCGATGGGATAAATAAATGACTAACGTTAAAAAATTACTTATGGCTGCAGCAGGTGCAGGTGGTGGCGCAGGTCTTGATGTAGACGAGGTTTTTAGCACTTATTTGTATGAGGGTAATAACTCTACACAAACGATTACCAATGGTATTGACCTTGATGGTGAAGGTGGTTTGGTTTGGATTAAAAGCCGATCTGATACGCAATCTCACGAACTTGCAGACACTGTAAGGGGCAACACAAAATTCTTAAGAACAAATAGCACTACCGCAGAAAGAACTTCTACCTCTGGAGATATTACAGCTTTTAATTCCTCTGGTTTTAGTTTGGGCGCTTCAACTACTTCGGGAGTTAATTCGTCTGGAAATGACTACGCCTCTTGGACATTCCGCAAAGCCCCTAAGTTCTTTGATGTGCTGACTTATACCGGGAATGGGACATCACAAACCATTGCTCATAACCTTGGCACTACCGTAGGCTCTATTTTTGTAAAATGCACAACTAATACATATGACTGGGCAATTTATCACAGGTCACTAGGTGGTGGATACTATTTAAGAACGGCCCCTTATGGTACTGACGCTGCAGGGGCAACTACTCAGTATTGGAATAACACAGACGCAACCTCTCAAAGTTTTACTGTAGGGTCTAATAGTGCCACAAACTACTCTGGCCAAACATACGTAGCCTACATTTTCGCACACAATGACAGTGGTGACGGTGGCTTTGGCCCTGATGGTGATGCTGATATTATTAAGTGTGGTACTTATAATGGTACAGGCTCTGCAGGAAATGAAATTAACTTAGGGTTTGAACCACAGTGGCTTATGATTAAAAGAACCAACGCCACTTCGGATTGGGTACTTTTTGACGCCATGCGTGGTTTGACAAAAAGTGGTAATAATGGAGATAGATATCTTTATACAAACAGTAGTGACGCAGAGGGTGGTATAGAGCAAATCGCAGTTACTCCAACAGGTTTTACTACAGAGGGAGGTTGGGGAGAAGTAAATAATTCATCAGGAACGTACATCTATGTAGCAATACGTAGAGGGCCAATGGCTGCGCCTACAAGTTCTACTAATGTATTTGATATGGAATCGTGGACAGGAAACAATACAGGGTCAAGGGTTATAGATACTGATGTAACTCATGACACAGCCCTTTTAACGGATAGGGCAAGTGGAAATTATTTTTCTAAAGGAATGTACAATAGATTAACTGGTGATAACGTTTTTGTTACATCAAGTGGTCAACCAGACAGCTATTGGGCAGGAACTGCTACAAGACTTTATCACGATATTCAAACAGGAATTGAGCTTCCTAGTAATGCTGCACAATGGAACTCTAGCAGTGATAATTTTATAGGTTATTTTTGGAAACGTGCACCTAGTTTTTTTGATGTAGTTACTTTTAAGAGAAGCTCTGTTGGCGCAGTAGACCATAATCTTGGAGTTGCTCCAAAAATGATTTGGGTTAAAGGTGGAAATGTTAATCAGGATTGGTATGTGTATCATGAAGATTTGGGTAATTCAGCATATCTGCGTATAAACGAGAGTGGTGCTGCAACAACTTCTACAAATGCTACTTGGAATAGTGTTTCACCTACAGCGACACAATTTACTATTGGTGGTTATTTAACTGCATATGAGTATACGGCATGGCTTTTTGGGTCAGTTGACGGTGTATCTAAAGTAGGAAGCTACACAGGAAATGGCTCTTCTAGTGGACCTACTATTGATTGTGGCTTTAGCAGTGGACCAAAATGGGTTTTAATTAAAAGAGCAACTGGTGGTAGTAATGATAATTGGGCAGTTTTTGATACTACGAGAGGTTTATCTTCAGGTAACGATCACTATTTTGCTTTAGAAAATAATGATAGTGAGTTTAGTAATGTGGATTGGATTGACCCAACTAATGCAGGTTTTCAAGTAGTACAAACTAACTCATCCGTAAATGCAAATGGTTCGACTTACATTTTCTATGCTATAGCAGCATAATCAAGCTCATACGAAAGGATCAATCAAATGGGTGAATATAGAAATAGGACAACAGGTGAAATAAAAACACAAGGTGAACTTAGGCGTGACAATCCTAATATGTCTATGCCTAGAGTTTGGAACGATAATGTACATGATGCATTAAATGTAGGCCCTGTATTTGTTACAAGTGCGCCAACAGAAGGTGTTGGACAGTATCAACATGCAATGCGTAATGGCGTTGCTCAAGCAGCTAATGGTAATTGGGAATACGCTTGGCAAATTGTAGATATGTTTGCTGATATTGAAGGTGGACAAACTAAAGCTGAACAAGAAGCCGCTTATCAAACAAGCCTTGATAATGACGCAGCAAAAAACAATAGATTAAATAGAGATACTTTGCTTACTGAAACAGATTTTTACGCTTTGTCAGACGTTACTATGTCTAGTGAAATGCAAACATATCGACAAGCTTTAAGAGATTTACCGACACATTCCAATTGGCCTCACTTGGAAGACAGTGATTGGCCTGCTAAACCATAGGAATTTAAATGCCTTTAGTCCCACTTAACATTCCCAAAGGCCAGTACGCCAACGGAACTGAATATATGTCTCAAGGCAGATGGCGAGATGTTAACCTAGTACGTTGGCATGAAGATGCTTTACGCCCTGTTGGTGGTTGGAGGCCACGTTCTCAGTCAGATAATACTTCTGTTAATTCGGGCGGTGTGGTGCGCGGCGTCCACGCGTGGGTAGCTAATAATGGAAACAGATACGCCGCGTTTGGCAGCCACAATAAACTTACTGCAATGCTCGAAAGCTCAGTAACCCACGACATAACGCCCGGCACGTTCACTACTGGCCGCGTTGATGCGACAGTTAATACTGGTTGGGGTTCTGGTGGTTGGGGCTTGTTTGGTTGGGGCGTGGCACGTCCAGATTTAGGGTCAATTTTGCGGGCTACAACGTGGAGCTTAGACAATTGGGGTGAGCAATTGGTTGCTTGTTCAAGCGATGACGGCAAGCTGTTGTACTGGGATTTAAACACTAGCAACAACGCCGCAACTATCACAAACGCACCAACAAACAACCAAGCTTTATTTGTTACTGAGGAAAGGTTTTTAGTTGCGTTGGGTGCAGGAGGAAACCCGCGCAAAGTACAGTTTTCAGATCAGGAAGACTATAACACCTGGACGGCTGCGGCCAGTAATCAGGCGGGAGATATTGAACTGCAAACAAATGGAACTTTGTTAGCCGGAGTTAAAACCAGAGGCCAGTCGTTGCTGCTAACTGACCAAGACGCCCACACAATGACATATCAAGGGCCGCCGTTTGTTTTCGGATTTAGTCGTGTTGGTACATCTTGTGGAATTATCAGCGCCGGGGCTTACGCGTCAGTTGATGTAGGTGTGATATGGATGGGTAAGCGCGGGTTTTTCTTGTACTCTGGCGGCGCAGTGCAAGAAATACCATGCTCAGTTGCTGATCTTGTTTTCTCAGATATTAATTACGACCAGGCTTCAAAAGTGCAGGCAATGGTTAACAGCCAGTGGAACGAGATTTGGTGGTTTTATCAATCTCAAGGCTCAAGCGAATGTGACAAGTACGTGGTTTACGACTACCTAGAAAACATTTGGTCAACTGGAAATATCGACAGAACTTCTGGCATTGACCGTGGAGTATTTCGCTTGCCGTTAATGGTTAAATCAGATGCAATTGTTTACGAGCATGAGGTTGGGTTTAACTACGACAGCGCAACGCCTTTCGCGGAAACTGGCCCAATTGCAATAGGCTCTGGGGATCGTTTGATTAAAGTTAAAAAGGTAATCCCTGATGAAAAAAATCAGGGTGATGTTAGATTAAAATTTAAAGTTAGAAATTTTCCAAATGGCAGCGAAACAGAAAAAGGACCATTTGCAACGGCCAACCCAACATCTGTACGTTTCCAAGGGCGTCAAGTTCGCATGAGGGTTGAGGGCGTTGAGGCTGCGGATTGGCGTGTGGGCATTATGAGGTTAGACGCCTTGCAGGGTGGTAAACGATGAGTTTTTACGGCGTTCCACCGATCAGTCAAGATTTACGTGTGTGGGCTGAAAAGTTTACCAACTGGATACAAAGCACACGTTCTTTTTTAACGCATAGGCGTGATTATGACAGCGCCGCAGAAGATGGCGTTTTGTTGTGGGATCGAACCTATAAATATCCAATTGTTAGCGCGTCAGGCAGTTTCAAAGAGATAGTGGTTAAGCAATCGGTGCCTGCAAGTTCAGTAGGCGCGTCTGGCGATACAGCCGGGTTAATCAGTTGGGATGCCAATTCCATCTACATTTGCACGCCAAGCCACGACGGTAGCACTGACATTTGGAAGCGTGTGGCTTTAAGCGGAGGTGCGTTTTGATGCATCCAGAATTTGAGCGTTGCAAGCCACACATAAAAGCAGCCTTGCAGTATAGTGGCGGCACCCACGACATTATTGATATTTACCAAGGATTGCATAACGGAACCATGCAATTGTGGCCTGCCGAAAAAAGCTGCCTGGTCACTGAGATTATAAAATACCCAAAGAAAAAAGTACTCAATGTTTTTCTTGGCGGTGGCGATCTCACCGAAATTTTATCCATGCACGACGATGTGATAAGTTGGGCAAAACAGCAAGGATGCACAGCATTGAATATGACAGGCCGTTTTGGATGGAAAAAACCATTAGCAAAACACGGATGGGAACCAATGCATACGAGCTACGCAAAGGAGATATAAATGGGTAAAGGTGGATCATCTACAAGCGTAGAAATACCGCAATATATTGAGGATGCAGCAAAGAACAATTTGCAACGCGCAGACTTTGTTTCAAAACTTGGATATGTACCACAAAGCTACGGCCCAACAGTTGCAGCTTTTACGCCAATGCAACAAAGCGCGTTTGGCAATACTGCGCAGACGGCTAATGCTTTTGGCTTGGGTGCTCCAACTGGCGCAGATATTTACGGCGGCATGGGCGAGCCAACCACATACGCAAACGGCGTGCGTGCTTACTCTGCCGCGCCATTGTTTCAAGGCATGATGGACGAATTTGCTGCGGCTCGACCAGGCCAGTTTAACGCTATAAACAGCATGTTCATTGATCCGTTTAGCGGAAGTTATAACCCAATGAACCCAGTTTTACCCGACGATGGCGGCACTGTTGGTGGTGGCGGTGGTTCTGGCGGTGGTTCTGGCGGTGGCGGCGGTGGCGGCGGCGGCGGTTCTGGTGGCGGTGGCGGTGGCGGTGGCGGTGGTGGTTCAAGTTCTATCATTGATACTGGCGTAGGCAATATTGGTGGCACTGGCTTCACGACATATGGCGGTAGTCAAGATGTTGCTCATCAAACAATAGAAGATGCTTTTGCTGATTACGGTGCGCTTATTACTTCAGACGGTGCGCAGCCAGGTGATTTTGCTGACCAAAACCCAGGTTTTAACGCTGGTATAAAAGCAGCCAATGAAAATGTTGTTACTACGTTTAAAACAAAAAGTGGTGAGACAGTTAGTAAAAGAAAAGGTGATTTAACATCTGATGATATTAATGCCGCTTCAGCAGCAGATCAGGCTCGATTGGCAGCAGATTCTATGCTTGCGGCAGGCATCCGAAATGTTGGTGGTAGCTACGCTCAAGATGATCCAACCACAGGCGTTTTAGGCAGTCTGCAAGATAGCTACAACTTTGTAACAAGCGAAATAGCAGATGCAGCGGCGGCTGCAAAAGAAGCAGCTCGAATAGCTGCAAAAAAGCGTAGAGATAAAAAGGCCAGCAAAGATAGAGTTGATAACTATAAGTCTGGTGGGCAAATGTTTAGAGGTCAGGGTGGCAGATAATGTTTAACACACAGAGGGAAGCATAATGGCAGGTCAAGGATCAAAGGGCGGCGGTCAAGTTCAGCCGGCAACTACAAACGCAACGCCTACCCCATTTAACGTAAACACCGCAGCATCACAAGGACTGCAAGGCGCAATGACTGGCACGGCGGCGGCGATGACTGGGCCATTGCAAGTCGGCGCGTATATTAACCCATACGAGAACCAAGTGGTTCAACAATCATTAAACGACGTCAGGCAAAACGTTGGCGCTGCGGCTCTGCGTGGCAACGCGTTTGGTGGGTCGAGGCACGGCGTGACGGAGCTTGACACGATGGGCGATGTTGCCGGGAGACTTAGGCAAGGCGGTTTTAATACTGCGATGAACAACGCAATGACTGATCGAACGCAACGCGTTAACTATGCAAATCAATTGGGGAACTTATCCAACCAAGCTTTCAACACTGGCCGCACAATTAATCAAGATATGATGCAGCAAGGACTTATGCAGCAAGGCTTACAGCAAGCGTTGATCGACGCCGCCAGGGGTGATTTCGCGGGTTACTCAAATAGCCCAATGCAAAGCCTATCCGCGCCACTTGCAGCATTAGGCGCAACGCCAGTGCCAAAGAGCGAAACAACCTCAAGCAAGCCTGGTATCTTAGACATATTAGGCGTGTTTGCCGCGCTATAAATTAAGGAGTTAAAAATGGCTGAACAAATGGGATTGCTTGCAAACATCGGTCAAGGCTTGCAGCGCAAGTTTGGTCGTATCGGTAATGCATTGTCAGGCCAAGACCAAAACGCCAGAGATAGGCTAGCACTTGGTTTGATGAGTTTAGGCAATCCAAACCAAACCCAGGCAATACAGAAGCTTGTTGCAAACAGACTTGAGGAACGCAAGGCGCAAGCGCAAACAAATAAAAGCATTGAATACCTAAAGACAATTGATCCCCGCCTGGCAGCATTGGCAGAAAACAACCCCAGCATGGTTGGGAGTATATTTAGCGAAATTGCAAAAAGACAACTCAACCCGCAGCAGGCGAAAATAGAGACTGGTGCAGATGGTTTTAAGTATTACATCACCGGGCCAAACGCCGGGCAGCGTGTATTGCCAGGTCAATTAACAGACGAAGACCAAGCTATTATGAATTTGCAGTCTAGGCTTGGAGTAGATGCTCAAACGGCAGCAAATATGTTTTACCAGCAGCAGGGCTTCACCCTGCCAGGCGCAAACAATCAAACGGTGACTTTCCTTGAGGAAAAAGCAGCGGCGGGAGATGAAAACGCTAAGGCTGCGTTGTTACTCGTAGGCCCAAAGGGCGCAGGCGAGGCAATGAAAACCTACATCAACGCCACATCTGGAAGAGCACAACCAAACAATCAAACTGCCGCAAAGACTGACACTTATTTAAATGGCGTCGTGGTAAATAGCTTTCAAGATGGAACGCGCCAAGTATTGAACAATTTAGGGGAAGAGGTTACGGGCGAAGAAGCAGCCCGGGTTATAGACGAGGCTAACGCATACAATATTGAGCAAGCACGCTTAACCAAATTTGCTGAGGCGTCAGCCTCTTCAAAAGCAAAAATGGTCGGTCAAACTATTAGCAGTTTAGTAAATGTAGATAGTACGATTCAAAACTATGGTAGAGCAAAAAGTGCTCTTCGTAGGGCTTTGAATGAGGGTAGAGAAATTTCTGGTTTGGCACAACAATTTTTCCCGGATATTACAGTTGAAGCCGCTGAACTTACAAACGCCAGAAATGCTTTAGGTTTGGACGTTGTCGGGTCTGTCACATTTGGGGCTTTGTCAAAGGGTGAGTTGGACCTCGCTTTAACACAAGGATTGCCGCTTGGATTATCTGGTAAACCTTTGTTGGAATATATTGAGCGGAGGGAGCTTGCTCTTGGAAGATACCGAGCGTCTCTTGTTGAAGCTGCCAGATACCAGTCAGATCCTAACTTGACGATGAAAGACTACGTTGAGCAAATGTCTGCAAAATCAAAAGAAATAGAAAATCCTTATAAAACCGTTTCTGATGATGATTTAGAGAAGCTTGCAATTGAGGTTATGAGTGGAGACTCAACATTATCTGCGCGAAGTAGGCAGCTTATTATAGACGAAGTAGACAGGAGGGCTGGACTATGAGCGATACCGGGGAGCGTTTTAGAAATCTGCAAAATCAAATGTCTGGCGGCTCAAGTAATGCGAAGCGTGTTCCAGATGATTATGAAGCAACTACAATGACAAAACTCAAAACGGTTTTGCAGGGTTTAATGTTTGGCAGCTCAGACGAAGTAGAGGCGTTCGTAAGGTCTTTGGGTAAGGAAGATTACGACACAGTCCTTCAGTCAATAAGAGACGATCTAAGCATGTTTCGAGAGGCAAACCCGTTGCAGGCGTTAGCGTTAGAGTCTGGCGGGGCTGTGGCGTCGTCAATCGCGGCGGCTCCCTTTACTGGTGGAACCTCAATACCCGCAACGGCGACCCGTCTGGCGTTGCTGGGTGCGGCTGAGGGCGGCGCGTATGCGTTTAACACTGGCGAGGGAGGCTTTAAAGAAAGGGTATCCCGCGTTCCTGTCGGGGCTGCCACGGGGGCTGTCGTCAACCCGGTTGCGAGCACGGCGCTAAGAAAGAGCGGAGATTTATTAAAGGGTTTAGTTCGAGAGACCCGCAACCTGGTGGGTCGTCGAGGCTCAACCATTGTTAATAACGAAATACAACGCCTGGTGAACAAGTTACAAAAAACACCAGAGGAAATCGTCCAAGACATAATGGACGGCAGAATACTGGTTGAAAATAAAACTCTGGCTGCGGCCGCTAAAGCTTTACGGGCAAAAGGTGGCGAGGCTGGCGATTTAATAAACACCACATTGACTAATCGCCCGGCGCAAACCAGGCAGCAAGCGGCCAGCGCGGTTGATGAGGCTTTGGGCGGCGACGGTCAATTGCAAGTAGCAAGAAATCAAGCAAACAGGCAGGCCGTCCGTGAGGCTGAAAACGTGGCTTACGCGCCATTTAAAACGGGTGAAGTGAACGACGAGGTTTTTGGTGAGTTAGTTATGGCCTTGCAGGCTGTCCCAGCCGCCAGAAAATCATTAATGGAAAAGTTTCAAACAAGGGTAAACGACCCCAATTACGAGCCATTGTTTGAAATGAAAGATGGCAGTTTAAATTTCTTACGCAGGCCAAATCCAGAGGAGGCCGAGGTCGTCAGGCGCAGTTTAGACGCGGCGGCAAGTAAAAAGTTTGCGAAGCCGGGCGGCGGGTTTGTCGGCTCAGACATAGCAGAAATTGCAACTGACGTGCGAACCGCAATTGACGCCAATATCCCAGACTTAGCTGCGGCCAGAACGCAGGCCAAACTAGCCAGGGATAACTTTGACGCGTTTGACGCCGGGAGAAAGGCTTTTACTGGTAGTGCCGATGAGAAAATCCTTCAATTGCAAGATTTATTCACTGCCGGAAATCAGGAGGCGATTGACGCCTTTAGGTCAGGCATGCTGTCATCAATTCAAGCCAGATTAAAAAGTGGAAACCGGGCGAGCTTCATTAAAAATTTATCAGACGACGAGCTGGGCATGAACGAGCTTTTGCGCATGGCCTTGCCGGATGAGACAATAGAAAGTGTTTTGAAAAAGCTAGACATAGCGACAGAAAGTAACGCCGCCAAATCTGCAATAATGGATAGGACTAACACCGCAGAGACCCTGATAGAAAACTCAAACTTTGGATCTAGACTGGGCGCAAACACTTTAATGCAATTGCAAATGGGCGACCCTAGGGCTTTGGGCGACATAGCTCGCAGCATCGTAAAAATGTTTGGTCGTGATTTAACCGACGCCGAAAACTTACGCATAGCAAAAATCTTAGTTAGCGAAGATCCAGAGCTTGTTAAGTCTGCGGTTACTGACACGGGCGCACTAAAACGAGCAGAAAGCATCGTGAACGGCATAATAAACTTATCAACAAACGCAGCGCGGCCAGGCGTTGTTCGTCCCTTGTCAGGCGCTTCAGCAAATGAGTTTGCCCCAAATGTAAAACCAGTCACTGACGGCCTTCTTAATTTTATTGGAGTTCAGTAATGGAATTAAAACCTAAAAGCAGAGAAGAAATCCAAGGCATTGTCACTGACGCCATCCAAAACGCGGTGGACTTTGTGGAAAGCGAAATAACCGACATAAGGGTTAAATCTCAGCGTTACATGGACGGGGATGTGGATATAGGCCACGAGGAAGGCAGATCGAAGGTTACCAGTACTAAGGTTCGGGACACGGTGAGAGCCGTCAAGCCCAGCATAATGCGGGTGTTCCTGAGTACGGGAAAGCCAGTGGAATACGTCCCGAAAGGCCCGGAGGATGTTGCCCAAGCAGAGCAAGCAACTAATTACATGCACCACGAGTTTTCCCGGCTTAACGGCTACAAATTGTTGAACGACGCCATCCACGATGCTTTAGTTAAAAAGCAAGGAGTGCTCAAGGCGTATTACAAAAACTACCCCAAAGCTAAAATCTACACCTTCTCGGATTTAAGTGAGGATGAGCTGTCCCTCCTCACGTCAGATTCAGATGTGACAGTCTTGGAGCAGACAATGGAAATGCGCATGGACATGGACGAGTTCGGCATGGACATAGAGGCTCCAATATTTAGCGTCAAAATCAGCCGGACTGAAATGAAGGGCGACCTATGCCTGGAGAGCGTCCCGCCGGAGGAAATATTTGTAAACCGTGACGCCAGGACAATGGAAGACGCCTACGTGGTCGCGCACCGCACCGAGATGCGTGCCGGGGATGTTATTGCGATGGGCTTTGACCCTGAAATTGTCACCAACCTAGACAGCTTTTCCAGCGGTTCAGACATGACAAACGTTGAGGCTTTCGCCAGGAACGGCTACGACGACGACTTTGACGACGAAAGCTCTGAAGATCCCACCATGAAAAACGTGGCAATTACCGAGGCCTACATGCGTTTAGACGCGGACGGCTCCGGCGTGCCAGTCCTCCACAAGTTTATCTGCGGCGGGTCAAAGTATGAGCTGCTGGATTTTGAGCCTTGCGATGAGGTGCCGCTGGTTAAGCTGGAGGTCGACCCGGAGCCGCATTCGTTTTACGGTAATTCCATCGCTGAGATGATTTGCGACGACCAGGACGCCGCCACAGCGATCCTCCGGGGCATCCTGGATAACGTAGCACTAACCAACAACCCGCGATTGGGATTTGTCGAGGGTCAGGTGGCCGTCGATGACCTTTTAAACAACGAGATAGGCGCTTTGGTCAGGATGCGTCAACCGGGGTCGGTGCAAGAGTTGTCGGTGCCGTTTGTCGCCGGGCAGACACTGAGCGCCCTCACCTACATGGACAAGCTTGTGGAGCAAAAGACGGGCGTCACGCAGAACATAGCGTTAAACCCGGACATGTTGCAGTCAACCACCAAGGCAGCCGTCACGGCGTCAGTGGAGGCCGCAGCGGGTCAAGTTGAGGTTATGGTGAGAAACTTATCTGAAGGGCTTAAGGATCTATTTCGGTTGATGCTGCGCATTGTCCACAAGAACGTCGACGAGGAGCGCATGATGCGGTTAAACGGCATGTTTGTGCCCGTAGACCCTCGGGTTTGGGACAGCAGCATGGACATAAGTGTAAACGTCGGTTTAGGCACCGGGCGTGAGGATGAACGCGTGGCGGCCCTACAGCAGGCGCTGACGATGCAAACACAGATTTACCAGCAGTACGGCCCCTCCAACGGCTTGGTGAGCCTGACAAACATAAGAAACACCTTAACTGACATGATGGCCGCCGCCGGGGTTCGCAACTCAGACCGATACTTTGCGCCGATCAAGCAGGAAATAGAGCAGCAAATGTTGGCGATG
>ERZ802830.1509-NODE-1509-length-22107-cov-9.10321_pt1 | contig 22107 bp, 21 predicted proteins | sample MGYA00345654_ERZ802830 | MGnify/ENA primary metagenome ERZ802830 (study PRJEB30503, sample SAMEA104212375) | marine metagenome | biome: Westerlies Biome; feature: [SRF] surface water layer (ENVO:00010504) within the epipelagic zone...; material: water...
CCCTTTACTAACTGTTTTATTGAATTCATTTATGTTTTTAATATTAAAAAAAGATGAAGCTAGTAAATATAAACTTATTAAAGCAAGAGATATTGCAATATAGGTAATTTTTTTTACTGTAAAAAATTTAAGTATTCTCATTTAAATGATTTTACCTCAAGAAGTTTTAAAATTAATAAAATACCCGTCAAAATTAAGGTCAATATAATTAATGGTAATGAATAATTTTGCCCTGGAATTCTCTCGGTATAAATAATAGGTTTTTTTTCTTTTAAACCAATATCTTGAATTGCAGTTTCAAGCGATTTAGGATCCTCAGCTTCGTATGCTTTAAAGGGTGTTTTAAAAGTTTTAAAGTAGTCATGCAGTTCTTGTTGTGGTGGAACCTGGTGTTCTTGCAATGGAACAAAGTCGTCATCAAATATACTATATCCTCCAGGTTCCCTCAGAACAATCCAATAAAGACCAATTTGAAAACGTTCAAACCAATCTTTAATTTTTTGTTGAGTATTGGCATCTATTCTACCCGCACCATCTGATAATAAAATTATTGCTCTTGAACCAGAGTCTGCAACCTCTTTAAATAGTGCCGCACTACTAGTTAATCCAGCACCAATATTTGTTTGAAATAATGCATTTCCAGCGGTAGCATTTACAGCAGCCTTAATTGCATCCTTATTTTGTGTCAAAGGTAAAACAAACATAGCTGAATTACTGAAAGTTACAACTCCAACCATATCATTTGTTCTTGATTCAAAAAAATCAATAATTAACCTACTTGCAGCGCCTGATTTTGTCTCCCCAACTTCACCATCTGTACCAACAAATGGATCATCCATAGAAGCACTTCTATCAAGTACAAGGCCTATCTGGGCTCCTTCGCCAATACGCTCGACAACTTTTTGATCAGAATAGGGCTCCGATAAAAGGATAATAAACAACCCAATAATTATGGAGCTTAAAATTTTCAATAAAAAACCAATCAAAAGAGATATAAAATCTTGCGGAATCATTTCATTCCAAGAATATTTATTACTATTTTCTTGAAAGAAAATAAAAGGAATAAATATAAGTGGAAGTAAAAATAATATCCAAGGATTTATGAAATTCATTTTGGGGTTTTGAATCTTTTTAATTCATTTTTTTCAATAATGAGTTTTCGCTCACAAAGCCTGCAATGAAGGGAAAAAACTTTAAGCCAGTTATATGCATTCGATTGATTAATTTTTGAAGCTCTTCCAAAAAAAATTAATCTTGAAAGCCTAAAAAAGTCGTTGATTTCATCTTCAATATTTCTAAACGAAGCATTCTCTTTATATAAAAGCTCTAAATTATCAAGAAAAACTGTTTTACCAAGAGAGGTATCGAGACCATGATGCAATGACTTTAAAAATTCCTCCAAATTTTCTTTGGATGCGTTGGTTTTTTTATATTTTCTGTATATTTGGCTGAATATTTTGTTCTTACTTGGCCACCATGTATAACGGCTGTAAATATAAGATAGGATAAGCAAACTAATGATGAAAATTATCAAAGAGAAAATTTGAATTTTTTGTTCTACAGTTTTATCAATTAAGAATGGACCACGATAATCGCTCATATCATTTTCAATTTTTACAGCACCAAAAATTGCAATAGGAGATACTGCAAAGGTAAAGGAAGGGACCCTTAGTTTAAATATATTATCGGGTTTTTCTGGATCAATTAATCGATAATAATCTGCCGTAATCGCCACTGGCTTTGCAAATCTTTTATTTGTAAAAATTTGGTATGTAAGATTTATTTCATAAATTGATGCTTTTTTTGTTTCTTCTTTAGTAAAATATGATTTTACAAGAGACATTCCTAATAGCTCACCTCTATATCTTTTTTCATAACCAACAATGGGAAGCGATTCTTCAATTAATGAAAATGGTTTTAAAATTGTAATCTTTACATTTCTGTCAATAAGATCACCTACTGTATAACCTACTTTTTGCTTAGGGTCATTAACTTCAACTGAAATATATTTAGGATCTATATCTTTAAATTTCGTAGGGTCCTCATAGCTATTTACGGTTGAAACATGAAGAACAAATAGAAAAATATATAAAAAATTACGCATGGTAGTGCTCATTAAAATACTTGGTCATTTCTAAAGGTATAAAATCATCATTAACAAAGAAAGCTGGTGAATTGTATTTGAGAAATAATTTCTCTAGCTCGTCCTTCCTTTTTTTATATGTATTTTTAATTTTAGTAAGCATTTTTTTTCTTAAAAAAATGGTTTTTTCTTGGCCTGACTCAGGGTCTGTAACCGAAACAATACCAAATCTTGGGAGATCTTGGTATTCACTTTTATTCCAAAGGATAATAGGTACTAATGTGTGTTTCGTTAATTTAGATAGGCTATACTCAATATCAATTTTTGGCATATGAAAGTCGGATATCAAAAAAATAAGTGTATGGTCGTTTGGAAGTATTCTAAAAACATTCTTAATACCCTGATGCCCAGAGTTTTGTGGATTATGTTGTTTTAGTCTGTCTATCAATAAACGTGTTTTATGGGGTCGGTATGATAATGGTGACCACCAGTTTGTTTCAGTATGATCATTAAAGCCTATAAATCCAAGGGCATCACTTTTACTTGTTGCAGAATTAGTTATTACAGTCGCTATCTCGGCAGCAAGGCTTAATTTTGTTTTTTTTTGACCATAATTCATACTTGATGACAGGTCAGTAACTACCATAACTGGCGTTGTGCTTCTTTGATTAAAAATTCTTACATATATTTGCTCCAATGGATCACGCATTGATTGTCTTATGTCAATGCGTCTTGGATCTGGATAATCAATTAAATTTGAGTGTCCTGCAAATTCAATCCCCATTCCTCTTTGGTCACTTTTGTGTTGCCCGGGATGATGACCTTTTGTTTTCCAGTTAATATGATAATCGAATGTCTCGATGTTATTCATTATGGAGCGGCTACTTTATTTAATATTTGGTCGGTAAGTTCTCTTGCAATCTCCGTTCTTCTCAATTCATAAACTGGGTTGAAAACTAATCTGTGTGCGATTGTTTCATGGAAAATTGAATGAATATCTTCAGGAATTAGTGAGGTTCTGTCATTCATCCATGCATTTACTCTTGCACACTTCATCATCATACTTATACCTCTTGGGCTAGCTCCAGAAATAATTAAGATTTTAATATCAATATCGCTTATCTTAAGGCCATAAAGCTCAGGATTAGATGTAGATTTCCAAAGATTTAAAGCATATTCTTTAAGTTTTGATGATGCGGTTATATTGTTTTGAATATCTTCAGATAATTTATTGAGCTGATCATATTTTAGAAGATCTGCTTTTGCACCCTCTATAAGGGTATCTGCGTCATGAAATTTAGTATCAAAGACAAGATTTGTCATTATTTCATCTTGCTGAGGGATTACTATAGGTATTTCCATCATAAATCTATCTCTAGCTGCTGATGGAATTTCAAAAGTTTCCTCTTTTTCGACTTGGTTACGATCTGCAAAAACCAAAAGATGTGGGAATTTATATTCTTTATTGAAAGCTGAGAGAGTTCTCTCTGCCATAATCCGAAGAAGGAGGGAGTGAACCTGTGGTCTAGCCCTATTTATTTCATTGAAGAAAAAGATCGACAGATCCTCTCCTGATTTTAAAACGGGCCCATCGCTTACCCTGGGCTTCCCATCTTCCCCGAGATAGGTGTGATAAATTAAATCATTTGGCATTAGATCAATGGTGCCCTCAATACGCTCATATCCACCACCAATCGATCTTGCAAAAGCTTTAAGTATGGTTGTTTTTCCAACACCAACATCACCTTCAAGTAGAACGTGACCTCTGGAAAAAATGGCATTAGTTATTAATCGTATAGGCTTTTCTTGACCAACAATTACCTTATTGATTTCACCCTCTAGATTTAAAGCAAGTTTTCGCCACTTGGCCAGATTTTGGTCACTCATTGTGATATATTCCTAGGTAGTTTATTTCAAATAATTATTATATACATGAGCTAAATTTACTTAGCAGACTAAGAGAATAACATAGTATGAAAAAAGATAGCTATTCAAAGGAAGAACTTTTAGCGTGTGGACGAGGAGAGATGTTTGGTGAAGCAAACGCACAACTTCCTTTGCCCCCGATGCTTATGTTTGACCGCATAACAAAAATAACTGAATCTGGCGGGGAGTATGGGCTTGGTGAAATAATTGCGGAAATGGATATCAAAAAAGATCTATGGTTTTTTCAATGCCATTTTGACGGAGATCCAGTTATGCCTGGTTGTTTGGGATTGGATGCGATGTGGCAGTTGCTTGGGTTTTATTTGGGTTGGAAAGGAGGTCCTGGAAAGGGAAGAGCTCTTGGTAGTGGTGAGGTAAAGTTTACGGGCCAAGTTCTACCCACCGCAAAAAAAATTACGTATATTATTGATCTTAAGAGAGTAATTATGCGCCGCCTGGTAATGGGTATTGCAGATGCTAAAATGGAAGTAGATGGTAGGTTGATTTATCAGGCATCTGACCTTAAGGTAGGTTTATTTACAAGGACAGATAACTTTTAGAGGGTTGTACATTTGAGAAGAGTTGTTGTTACTGGAATAGGAATTGTTTCTAGCTTGGGAAATAATGCTAATGAGGTGGAAGCAAGTCTTAAATTAAGTAAATCTGGAATTTCATTTCAACCAGAATATGAGGAGCATGGGCTTCGATCGCAAATTGCAGGCTCAATAAATATTTCTGTTGAGGAATTAATAGATAGAAAATTGCTACGTTTCATGGCAAAAGGACATGCTTACGCTTGGATTGCAATGCAAGAGGCTATTGCCGATTCACAACTTGAGGATAATCAAATATCAAATTTTAAAACTGGCATTATTGTTGGCGCTGGTGGTACATCTACTGAAAGTATGTATCAAGGTACTAATACTTTAAATGAGAGAGGTATAAGACGTGTAGGGCCTTACATGGTTACTAAAACAATGTCTAATGGAGTTGCAGCTTGCTTAGCAACAGGAGCAAAAATAAAAGGGGTAAATTATTCTATTACATCTGCTTGCTCAACCAGTGCACATTGCATTGGAAATGCTTATGAATTAATACAAATGGGAAAGCAAGACATTATGTTTGCCGGAGGAGCTGAAGAAGAACATTGGACAATGAGTTATTTGTTTGATGCTATGGGAGCAATGTCCTCAAAATATAATGATGAGCCAGAAAAAGCTTCAAGAACTTTTGATGTTAACAGAGATGGTTTTGTTATATCTGGTGGGGGGAGTATTTTAGTGCTAGAGGAGTATGAGCATGCAATTAGGAGGGGAGCCAAGATATATGCTGAGATTATTGGTTATGGCGCTACCTCAGACGGACATGATATGGTTGCCCCAAGTGGGGAGGGAGCCCAAAGATGTATGGAAATAGCATTAAGAGAGAATGATACCTTGGATATCGATTATATAAATACTCATGGAACTAGCACACCGGTAGGGGATTCAGTAGAGTTAGATGCAATAAGAAACGTTTTTGGTGATGATATCTTTGGTAAGATACCTTTCATTGCATCCACAAAATCTTTATCTGGCCATGCTTTGGGGGCTGCAGGATCCAATGAGGCAATTTATAGCTTAATAATGATGAATGGTAACTTTCTTACTCCATCTGTAAATATCGATGAATTAGATTCTTCGGCTGAGGGATTACCAATTTTATTAAAAAAACATGATGGACCAATACAAAAAGTAATGTCAAACAGTTTTGGTTTTGGCGGTGTTAATGCATCATTAATTTTTTCTAGGGATAAACTTTAAAGAAGTTTAAATAATATTTTGGAATCAATACTTAAATCTAAAAAACTTGACAATGTTTGTTATGACATAAGAGGACCTGTTCTTGCTCACGCAAAGAAAATGGAGGATGACGGCCATAGAATTATAAAGCTTAACATTGGGAATCCAGCTGCTTTTGGTTTCGAAGCCCCTGATGAGATCACACAAGATGTAATTAGGAATATGTCCCGTGCTTCTGGATATACAGAAAGTCATGGATTTTTTGAGCCAAGAAAAGCAATAATGCACTATACCCAGCAAAAAAATATTAAAAATGTGGATGTGGATGACATCATTATTGGTAATGGTGTATCAGAGCTTATTGTGATGTCGATGCAAGGACTTATTAATAATGATGATGAGGTATTAATTCCTAAGCCTGATTATCCGTTATGGACTGCAGCAGTCACTCTTGCTGGGGGGAAACCAGTCCATTACACATGTGATGAGGGTGCTGATTGGTTTCCTGATATAAAGGATATAGAGTCGAAAATTACCTCAAAAACTAGAGGAATCTTAGTTATTAATCCAAATAACCCCACTGGAGCTTTATACAGTGACGACTTGTTAAAAGAAATAATTGAAGTTGCGCGAAGAAATAAACTTATCATATTTGCAGACGAAATTTATGACAAAGTCTTATACGATGGAAATAAACACACTGCAATAGCCTCACTAGCTGATGATATATTATTTGTTTCCTTAAATGGTTTATCAAAAAATTATAGAGCATGTGGTTATAGAGCAGGTTGGTTGATAGTTTCTGGAAATAAAGATGTAGGTACTGATTATTTAGAGGGTTTAAATATGCTGGCTTCAATGCGGTTGTGTTCTAATGTACCTGGTCAACTTGCAATCCAAACGGCACTTGGTGGGTATCAAAGTATTAACGACCTTGTAGCGCCCACAGGAAGACTTTATAAGCAAAGAGAATTAGCTTATAAGATGATTTCGTCAATAGAGGGGGTTAGTTGCGTAAAGCCAAAAGCCGCCATGTATCTATTTCCAAAACTTGATCCTAAGGTATATCAGATAAAAGATGATCAAAAATTCATACTAGATATATTGATGGAGAAAAAGATTTTATTAGTCCAAGGCTCAGGTTTTAATTGGCATGACAACAACCATCTTAGACTTGTATTCTTACCAAATGAGGATGATTTGAAAATTGCAATTCAGAGGTTTACAGAATATTTAAATAATTACCAAAAGAGAAAATAACAATGAATGTAGGTTTAATAGGAATTGGAACAGTTGGTGGAGGAACATATAAAGTCCTTACTGAGAATTTTCAAGAAATTTTCAATAAGATTGGCATCGAAATTAAAGTTACCCATGTAGCTGACAAAGATGTTGCTTTGGCAGAAAAAACAGTTGATAAGTCAGTAAAGATAGTCCCAGATGCATTTGAACTTATTGCCAATGAGGATGTTGATTTGGTGGTTGAGTTAATTGGCGGTACAAGCGTAGCAAACGACTTAGTTAAAGGTGCTTTAACCAATGGAAAGCACGTTGTGACTGCAAATAAGGCATTAATTGCAACGCATGGTGAGGAGCTTTTTCAGGTTGCTGACGAGAATAAGGTTGTATTAGCATACGAAGCGGCCGTTGCAGGGGGAATTCCAATAATTAAGGCACTTCGAGAAGGTCTAGCAGGTAATAAAATAGAGTGGGTTGCGGGGATAGTGAATGGAACGACAAATTATATTCTCTCTGAAATGAAGGATAATGATTTGTCGTTTGATACTGCACTTAAACAAGCACAAGAATTAGGTTTTGCAGAGGCTGACCCCACATTTGACATCGAAGGGGTGGATGCTGCGCATAAAATTACAATTATGGCCTCTATAGCTTTTGGGATACCAATTAATTTTGATGCAGTTTTTATTGAGGGTATTAATGGTTTAGATCAAAAAGATATCTCATATGCAGAGGAATTAGGCTATAGAATTAAGCTTTTGGCACTAGCTAAATTAGAGGAAAGAGGTGTGGAAGTAAGGGTGCATCCTACTCTTATACCTGAATCTAGGCTTGTAGCTAATGTAAGTGGCCCCATGAACGCCGTTTTAGTAAAGGGTAATATGGTGGGCCCAACACTTTATTACGGAGCTGGAGCTGGAGCGGAACCAACAGCTAGTGCCGTTGTTGCAGATATAATAGATATTGCAAGACAATCACAAGTATCAAATAAACCTTTTATTCCTTCACTTGGATTCATGACAAATCAAATTAAAGAAAAGGAAATATTATCTATTGATGATATAAATTCTGAATTTTATTTAAGACTTTCTATGAAAAATCAAGCTGGGTCATTAGCTAAAATAACGAAGATTTTTGCAAGTCATAATATTTCAATAGATGCTATGACTCAAAAGGTAGAACATAATCAAAGTATCGATCCAGATATTTTTTTAGTGACATCCAAAACAAAAGAGTCAATTGTTAATGAAATAATAGAAGAGATAGAGGCGTTTTCGGATAACAATCATAAAATCATTAAATTGAGAATTGAAGAATTAAAATAGATAGGAATATATGAAGTACATATCCACTAGAGGTAAATCCCCAGAACTAAATTTTTCAGACGTTTTGTTGTCAGGACTTGCTCCTGACGGAGGCCTCTATTTACCCAAAAACTATCCTTCAATATCAAATGAGGAATTAAGTTTAATGCGAATGATGTCATACTCTGAATTGGCATTTTTTATTTTTTCTAAATATATAGATGATATTCCCTCTGAAGATTTGAAGGATATTGTTAAAAAAACATACACAAAAAAAGTTTATGGGTTTAGCAGAAAAGAACAAAATGCGGCGGATATTACCCCAACCCTTAAATTAAAAAACAATCTTCATTTGCTCTCTCTATCGAATGGACCCACTATTGCATTTAAGGATATTGCTATGCAATTTTTAGGGAATATTTTTGAATATGTCCTTTCAAAACAGAATAAATCACTAAATATTCTAGGAGCAACTTCTGGTGATACCGGTTCAGCTGCAGAATATGCTATGAGGGGTAAAAAAGGTATTAAAGTATTTATGCTCTCACCAAATGGAAGAATGAGCCCTTTTCAGACTGCACAAATGTATAGTTTGCAGGATAAAAATATTTTTAATATTGCTATCAAAGGTGTATTTGATGATTGCCAAGATATAGTGAAGGCAGTATCTAATGATCTTGAGTTTAAAGAAAAAAATAAGATTGGTGCAGTAAATTCTATCAACTGGGGAAGAATTCTTGCTCAGATTGTTTATTATTTTAAAGGATATTTTGATGTAACCGAATCAAATGATGAGATTGTAGATTTTACAGTCCCAACTGGAAATTTTGGTAATATATGCGCCGGACATGTAGCAAGGATGATGGGACTGCCGATAAGAAAATTGGTAGTTGCTACAAATGAGAATGATGTCTTAGATGAATTTTTTAAAACTGGATCTTATGCTCCACGAGGATCAGATAAAACTTATTTAACATCTAGTCCTTCAATGGATATATCTAAGGCATCAAATTTTGAAAGATTCATGTTTGATGTATTTAAACGTGACGCAGATATACTTTGTAAACATTGGAATCAAGTAGATTTGGGGGGTTCTTTTAATTTAACTGATGAACTATTTGAGAGGATAAGTAATTTTGGGTTTATTTCATCATCAAGTAAGCATGTAAATAGAATAGGTCTTATAAAGAAATTTTATGAAGATTACAATGTTATCGTAGATACTCATACTGCCGACGGCCTGAAGGCTGCACTGGATCACTTTGATAGCTCTATTCCTATGCTCGTTCTGGAAACGGCTCTTCCCATTAAATTTGAAAAATCTATTTTTGAGGCTATTGGGAAATATCCAGATAGACCTAAGCAATTACAAAATATTGAATCTTTAACACAGCATAATGAAGTATTTAATAATGATGTAAATGAAGTTAAAAGCTTCATAACCAAAAATATCTAAAATGCAACAATATATCAATCTTCTAAAATATGTTAACGATTATGGAGTAAAGAAATTAGATAGAACAGGGACAGGTACTTTGTCGGTCTTTGGATATCAAATGCGTTTTGATTTATCCCAAAACTTTCCTTTATTAACTACAAAGAAGATCCATCTTAAATCTGTTATCTATGAACTACTATGGTTCTTAAGTGGTGACACTAACATAAAATTTTTGAAAGATAATGGGGTGTCTATATGGGATGAATGGGCAGATGAAGATGGCGAACTTGGTCCAGTTTATGGGCATCAATGGAGAAGTTGGCCAACTCCAGAAGGAAAGACTATTGATCAAATAAGTAATCTTATAAATCAAATAAAGAATAATCCTGACTCAAGAAGATTAATTGTTTCTGCATGGAATGTTGGTGAAATTGAAAAAATGAAACTTCCCCCATGTCATGCATTTTTTCAGTTTTATGTTGCCGAGGGAAGGCTATCATGCCAACTTTACCAGAGGAGTGCAGATATCTTTCTCGGTGTACCATTTAATATTGCATCGTATGCATTACTAACCATAATGATAGCTCAGGTTTGTGGTTTGAAGACAGGAGAGTTTGTACATACCTTGGGTGATGCTCACATATATTTAAATCATTCAGAACAAGTAAAAATACAATTATCGAGAAGAATTAAGGAGCCACCTATTATGAAGATTAATAAAGATAGAAGTAGCATATTTGATTTTACTTATGATGATTTTATATTAGAGGGATATGATCCACACCCACTTATTAAAGGTACAGTAGCAGTTTAGTGAAAAAGATTGCGATTATTGTGGCTATGTCTAACAATCAAGTAATTGGGGTTAATAATTCACTTCCATGGCATATTTCGGAAGACCTAAAAAGGTTTAAGCAGCTAACAACAGGTTATCCAATAATTATGGGAAGAAAAACCTATGAGTCTATTGGCAGACCTCTTCCTAACAGACATAATATCGTTGTTACGAGAGACGCACATTTGAAAATTAGTGGAGTAGATGTAACGAGCTCAATTGAGTCAGCATTAGGTATCTGCAAAGACAGCGATACAGTATTTATAATTGGGGGAGAGATGATATATAACTTAGCATTACCCTATGTTAATCACCTTTATATTACACAGATTGATTCATTTGTAGATGGCGATGCATTTTTTCCAGATTTTGATAAAAGTCAATGGGAGGAGATATCTAGAAGAAACTCAAAAGATTCAGATGGAACGTCTTTTTCTTTTGTGGACTATAAAAAAATATAAATTTGTTGTCTGTCTTACTCAATAAATATTAGAGAAAATATCTAAATTTTTGGAAGTGTAACTCCACTTTGACCTTGATATTTTCCTCCGCGATCTTTATAAGATGTTTCGCATTCCTCATCTGATTCGAAGAACAGTACCTGTGCACATCCTTCCTCCGCATAAATTTTGGCTGGAAGCGGTGTTGTGTTGCTAAATTCTAATGTTACATAGCCTTGCCATTCGGGCTCAAAAGGAGTTACGTTTACAATAATTCCACACCTTGCATAGGTTGATTTACCAACACAAATAGTTAAGATATTTCTAGGTATTTTAAAAAATTCAACTGTCCTTGCAAGGGCAAAAGAGTTTGGTGGGATTATGCAGTGATCCCCATTAAACTCTACAAAAGAGTTTGGATCAAATGATTTTGGATCAACTATGGTGCTATTTATATTGGTAAAAACTCTAAATTCTGGAGCACATCTTATATCATAACCATAGCTAGATGTGCCATAGGACACAATTTTTTCACTATCTTTTTCACGAATCATATTTGGCTCAAATGGACTTATCATTCCGTGTTCTTCGGCCATTTTCCTTATCCATTTATCTGATTTTATAGTCATAAAAGTTTAAAAACCTTGTTATAAAAAAATTAGCGCCAGAACTGGTCCGCATCTTCAAAAATAATTTTGGAGGCATCGGGATCATTTTTACCAGCGACGTATTGCTCCAACTTGATTTTATTTTTGGACCAATGATTTATGATTGGATCAATAAATTTCCACTGCGCTTTGACTTCATCAATATGTAAAAATCTTGATTGTATACCACTCATAAGGTCCAGCATTAATGTTTCGTATGCATCAATACTTTCATCACCCTCAACACGATTTTGTCCTTCAAGATTTGTAATTCTTATTTCATTTTCATCAAGTCCTGGAGTCTTAGTGTTTATTTCAAGATTGGTAGTTTCATTTGGTTGTATATTAAAGACTATCCAATTTGGATTTCCATCAATAGCCAAGGGATTCTTCTTAAATTTAATTGAAATTTTTGTTCCACTTTCATGCAACCTTTTGGCCGTTCGCAGATATATTGGAACACCCTGCCATCTTGAATTATCAATAAATAATTTTACGGCTGCATATGTCTCGGTAATACTATCTTGGTTCCCAAGTTCATTTAAATAACCATCAACCTTTCCTTCAACATCTATTTGACCTGATGCATATTGCGCTCTAAAAACATGATTATCAAATTTTTTATCATTTATCGGTACTATAGAATTTAGTAGTTTTATTTTTTCTTCTCTAATATCGTTTGGTGCAAATGATTTTGGTGACTCCATTGTTGTAAGTGCCATCATTTGTAGTAAATGACTTTGTATCATATCCCGAAGCGCACCAGTTGAATCATAAAAAACAGTTCTGTCACCAACTCCTAAAGTTTCATGATTGGTAATCTGAATATGGTCAATAAAATCTTTATTCCAAATAGGTTCCAATAATGCATTAGCAAATCTTGTTGTGAGAATATTTTGTAGTGCTGATTTGCCAAGATAATGATCTATACGATATATCTGATTTTCATTAAGATGATTTGAAATAGAATCTTGGAGCGCACTCGCACTCTCTAGATCAGTTCCAAAAGGCTTTTCTATTAAAACTCTTTTCCAACCGTTGTCTTCATTGAGTAAATTTACTTCAGCTAATTTATCAACAATGAGAGCAAAATCAGAGGGCCTTACTGATAAAAAGAAAGCAAAGTTTGGAGCAAAAAGATTTTTATCATTTAATTTGTTTGCAAATTTTTTAAATGCATCTGAATCATCTGGTAAGTTTGCATGATAAATATTTCTTTTAATAAAGCGACTATAGGTTTCTTTGTTATAGTTACCTTTAAATTTTTTATCAAGCATATCTTTAATTTCAGCTTCCCATTCATCAGGAGAAACTAATTGTCTTCCAACAGATAATATCTTCATTTTAGGCGGTAACATTCCTGAATCATCTAAATGAAATAAACCGGGTACTAATTTTACTCGAGAAAGGTTTCCTCTCGCACCAAATAAAACTAATGTTGAATCTTCAATCATTTAATCACTAACCTTTCTTTTTCATTACATGTCCACCAAAAGCATTCCGCATTATAGAAAGTATTTTGTATCCATAACCCTTTGATTTTTCTTGACTTCTAAATCTTACTTGAAGTGCTTGCGTTAAAACTGGTGCAGGTATCCCTTGTTCAATTGCTTCAACAGCAGTCCATCTGCCCTCTCCAGAATCTGCAACAAATGGTGCTATCTCATCTAATTCTGGATCACCTTTTAATGCCTCAGCAGTTAAATCAAGCAACCAGCTCCTAACTACAGAACCATGTCGCCAGAGTTCTGTAACTTTTCCTATATCAATACCATATTCTTTTCTACCTTTCAGTAATTCTAAACCCTCAGCAAAAGACTCCATCATTCCGTACTCGATTCCATTGTGAATCATCTTTGTAAAATGACCTGAACCTATAGGACCAACATGTAACCATCCAGTTTGTGGTGTTGGTGCTAATGCCTTAAGAGCAGGTTCAACAGCTTTTGCAACCTCAAGAGAGGCGCCAACCATTAAACAATAACCATTTTCCAGTCCCCATACCCCACCAGATGTTCCACAATCCATAAAGCCAATATCATATTCTTCAAGCATACTTCCCATTTTTACACTTTGTTTAAAGTTTGAATTACCACCATCAATAATAATATCGCCTTTGTTTAGCAGAGGAATAAGATCAGCAATTTGTTTTTTGGTAATTTCACCGGCAGGTAGCATCATCCAAACTATTTTCTGCTTATCTAATTTTGACAATGCATCTTCAACTGATGATGATGCAATAACCTTTTCCTTTTCTGAAAGTTCTTTTACGATTGTTTGATTATTATCATAACCGACTACAGAGACACCTTTCCTTACAAGGCGTGCAGCCATGTTACCTCCCATTTTACCTAATCCCAGCATTGCAATTTTCATTATTTATCCTTTTGTAGAAGAGTATAATTTATTAATCTTTTGAATTAATTTCGCTTTATAATGACGTGCTCAAATTATAACAAGATTTGCACTTTAAGAATTAAACTTATTGACAGGAATTCTATGACTACAAACAAAATAAAGCATGTCTCTTTCGATGATCTAGATACTTTTGAAACAAATGCTTGTAACTTCATAATTGATAATGCAAATAAAAGTATTAAACAAAAGGGTGCTTTTAAAATTGTGTTATGTGGTGGAAACACTCCAAAAAGAATTTATGGAAAACTTCAAGAACAAAAAACTGATTGGTCTAAATGGATTATTTATTTAGGTGATGAGAGATGTCTTCCTGCAAATCATAAAGATAGAAATAGCATGATGATCAAAAATAGTTTCTGTAACAATGTACCGATACCAAGTAATCAAATATTTTTAATTGAAAGTGAAATTGGTAATATAGCTGCTGCTAACAAATATAATCTTATGCTAGATAAAGAGGAAAATTTTGACTTAGTTTTACTTGGCTTTGGTGAGGATGGTCATACAGCAAGCCTTTTCCCTGGTCATGAATGGGATGATTCTAAAAATGCTATAGCGGTCTTTGATGCACCTAAGCCCCCTGCAAATCGAGTTTCGATGACGGCCAGTAGATTAAGCAAAACAAATAAAATGCTTTACCTTGTATCAGGATCCAATAAAGGTAATGCGTTTAAAAGATGGAATGATAAAAATGATTTACCCGTATCTAAGATAACTGCTAAAGGCGAATTAGTTATATATTCTTTTGATATTTAGCTAGTTTTTTTCAATAACAATTTTTGGAAATTTATTGGTAGTATCTTCGTTAAGTGATGCAATCCTAAGTGAGGTATTTATGGCAATTTCTTCGTATATAGCTGCTATCTTTCCATCGCCATCACTTACCACGGTAGGATTTCCAGCATCTAATTGCTTTCTTATATTTATATCCAATGGAAGGCTTCCTAGAAGTTCAACCTCGTAATCCTTAGCCATCTTAAAACCACCACCTTCACCAAAGATATATTCCTCATGGCCGCATTGTGAACAAATATGGGTAGCCATATTTTCTACAATACCAATTATTGGAACATTTACTTTTTCAAACATTTTAAGCCCTTTACGAGCATCTAATAAAGCTATATCCTGCGGCGTTGTTACAATTACTGCACCAGTTACAGGTATTTTTTGTGCCAATGTAAGTTGAATGTCTCCAGTTCCTGGAGGTAGATCGACAATAAGATAATCAAGATTATTCCATTTAGTTTCTTTTAATAATTGTTCAAGTGCACCAGTTACCATCGGTCCTCGCCATATCATAGGTGTCTCCTGATCAACTAAAAAACCTATAGACATTACCTCTATTCCATGAGCAATAATTGGATCCATGGATTTACCATCTGAACTCTGAGGTTTTTTATTATTAATACCTAACATTTGAGGTTGACTTGGCCCATAAATATCTGCATCTAAAATACCAACTTTAGCACCAACTTTTGCAAGTGCTAAAGCAAGATTTACTGCTGTTGTTGATTTTCCAACTCCGCCTTTTCCTGATGCTATTGCAACAATATTTTTAACACCCTTGAGCGGGGAAAGTCCTTGTTGAACTTTATGGCTTTTTATATTGCTTGTTAAGAAAACTTTAGTAGGTAATCCTTGGGAAGATGATATTTTTTTTTCGATTAATTGTTGTAATTCATCCAATCTTTTTTTTGCAACAAAATTGAGTTCAATTTCTATGTTTATTGATTTATTATCTTGGTCAATTTTTTTTATGTTTTTCTCTTTTAAGAAAATATTATTAGTACTAGGAAATTTAATACTTAGTAATTCATCAGTTATTGTTTTTTTCATTTCTTAAGCTTTCGAAAAATTAAATAAAAAATATAACACTTGGGATTAGACCTGGTTATTTGCTAGAATAACTGTGACCAAAATTTACCTCAAAAGTTACTTTAATTATGCGTAAAATATTAACTACTTCAGCTTTACCTTATGCTAACGGTAGTATACACCTTGGACATCTTGTCGAATATATTCAGACTGATATCTGGGTAAGATACCAAAGATTAGCTGGTAATGAAGTTCATTATATTTGTGCAGACGACACACATGGAACGCCTGTAATGCTTAGAGCTGAGAAAGAGGGCATTACTCCAGAAGAATTGGTCGATAAGGTGCATAAAGAGCATAGTCAAGATTTTCATGATTTCAATATTTCATTTGATAATTTTTATTCTACAAATTCTGATGAAAATAAAATGTTGTCAGAGAGTATGTATGAATCCCTAAAAGAAAATAAAAAAATCGAAATTAAAGAAATCGAACAATTTTTTGATGAACAAAAAAATATGTTCTTACCTGACCGTTTCATAAAGGGAACTTGCCCAAAATGTAATGCTAAAGACCAATATGGTGACTCTTGTGAAGTTTGTGGAACCACCTATAATCCAACTGATTTAATTGACGCATATTCGGTTCTCTCAGGGGAAAAACCGGTCAGAAGAAAAACGGATCATTATTTTTTTAAGCTATCCGAATGTTCAGATTTTCTTGAGCAATGGACGCAGTCAGATACACTTCAAGCTGAAGCGTTAAATAAATTACAAGAATGGTTTTCTGCAGGATTAAATGATTGGGATATCTCTAGAGATGCTCCATATTTTGGATTTGAAATACCTGGAGCTCCTGGTAAATATTTTTATGTTTGGTTAGATGCACCCATTGGTTATATGGCCAGTTTTATGAATTATGCTAAAAATAACGAATTATCCTATGATGATTTTTGGAAAAAGGGATCTGATGCTGAGTTAATTCATTTTATTGGTAAGGATATTTTGTATTTTCATGCATTATTTTGGCCTGCTACTTTGAACTTTTCAGATCATAGGATGCCATCTAAAATTTTTGCTCATGGATTTCTGACTGTTAATGGTGAGAAAATGTCGAAGTCAAGAGGAACCTTTATTACGGCAAGAAGTTATATTGATTGCCTGAAAAATCCTGAATATCTCCGTTATTATTACTTCTCTAAGCTTAATGATTCCATGGAAGATATTGATTTAAATCTTGATGATTTTATTGCCAAGGTTAATAGTGATTTAGTTGGTAAGTTGGTCAATATCCCAAGCAGAACCTCTGGCTTTATTTCCAAGTTTTTTAATAATATGATTATGTCTTCAGAGAGCTTTCAAACTCCTGACGCAAAAAAACTTCATAACGGAATTTTAAAAATTAAAGAAGAGGTAATGAAATTATTTGATCAGCGACAATTTAGTAAGGCTTCACGTCTTCTTATTTCTCATATTGAGTTAGTGAATGAGTATGTTAATAGCAAGGAGCCTTGGGTATTGGCAAAAAATGAGAGTAATCATAATGAAAAATCAGCTTTACATGAGATATGCTCTGCATCCTTAATGTCATTTCGATTAATAAGTATTTATTTGTCCCCGGTTTTGCCTGAACTAACATGTAAAGTTGCAGAATTTTTCAATGAGGAAGAATTTTTATCTTTCGATAGATTAATTAATGAGCCAATATCAATCAATAAATATGAGCATCTTTTAAAAAGAATTGAGCAGAATGATATTGATTTGATGATTAAAAAAAATACTCAGATTTAATGAGTTATTTTATTTGTAGTTGAATTTTTTTAAGAACTTCAAGAGGGTTGGGATCTTTAGTAATTGACCTTCCAATTACAAGCATCGTAGAACCTAAAGATTTTGCATCTTCAGGACTTGATACTCTTTGCTGATCATGTTTTTTATTATTATCTAATCTAATTCCTGGTGTAACGAAATGAAAATTTTTGGGAAGTATTGGTCTTAGAATATTTAAATCATTAGCAGAACATACAACTCCGTCTAAACCGCAATCTTTAACATTTAAAGCTAAATTCTTTATGTAACGGTTAATTGGCTTGTCATAACCGATATTTTTTAAGCTTTTTTGATCATGACTTGTTAGAATTGTTACACCAATAAGAACTGGTTTATTCAAAGATTGATCAACTCCTTCTTTTGCTGATAGCATCATTTCAGATCCTCCCATGGCATGAATATTCAGCATAAAAACTCCAAGATCAGCTGCATTTTTACAAGCTTTTTTGACGGTATTAGGTATGTCATGGTACTTGAGATCTAAAAAGACCTTAAACCCCTTATTATGGATATAATCAATTATTTTTGGACCTACGGCTGTGAACAATTCCTTACCAACTTTAATACCACAATATTCTGGATCCAGTTTATTTGTAATTTTCTTAGCATCTAATTCACTCGAACAATCTAACGCTACAAAAATTTGAAGTTTATGCACTATAAAGTCTCATCCAGGGTTATATCTTTTGGCTCTGATGGTAAAGATTCCCATGAATTACATGCAGGGCATTGCCAATGAAATTGTCTTCCCTTAAAACCACATGACGTGCAGGAATAAAATCTCCTTTCACCGATAGTATTTTTAATGGTTTGTTGGATTAATTCGATGTTATCGATCTGATTATTTTTACTAATTGCAAGTGCTTGGAAGAGTTGATCAAGTGCAAGCAAACTAGGTCTTTGTATCAGCTCATTTCTTGCAATTTTTTCTGCTTTTTTGGGCCCTTCATTTGACATCACTGTTTCAAATAATGTGTCAAGTAAAGTCTTTAATTTATATAAATCATAATATCTTGAAACAGTAGATAATCCCTCATTGATTTTATTTTTGCTTTGACAAGCATTAATAATTTTTGATGCAACTAATCCAAGATACTCTGGCTTTTGGTATTCAATTTTTTTCCAGAATGAAATCGCCTCGTCAAATTTTCCTTCACTTTCATGAATATCACCTAGAAGGATATTGGCCCTTACACAGCTCTTATGCTTTTCTATCGCTAACAATAATGACTTTTTTGCCTGGCTTAAATTCTTTGATAAAATCATTGATGTGGCAATTTCACAAAAATAATGACTTATTTCTTTTCTAAAAGATACTCCTGATATTTTTTCTAATTGCTCCGCCATTTTAATGGCTTTCTCCCACTCTCTTTCTTTTACATATATATCTAAAAGTATATTCAATTTAAATTGTTTATAACTTTCATTTGAAAGAGATAAGAGAAGTTCTTCAGACCTATCGAATAATCCAGCATTAAAATAATCTTGAGCCAACTCAGCTTTAATCGACTCCTGTTGATTGATGCTCATTTCCCTATTCTCAAGTAAATCGACGTGTAAACTTATTGCTTTGTCTAATTGTCCTGTCTTCCTCAAAAGACTTCCAAGGGCAAAGTGTATTTCTATTGAATTATTATTTGCCTTTACTGCATCTGTAAAAGATTCTATTGCTTTTTCATATTGATTTGTTGTTAGGTAGTGAAGACCTTTGAAGTAAGCTGCAGGAAAATCTGTACTCTCTGAGATAATTTGTTTGATATCAATTCTGGCAGAAACCCATCCTAAACCAAAAAAGAAAGGTATAACAAGAAGCCACCAAAATTCAAATTCAACCATAAGTGTAGATTACTTTATAAATAAAAAAAAAGCATATTTTTTTAAAAATATGCTTTTAATTAGTAAAATTTTTATTTATCAACCCTGTTTCTAAGTTCTTTTCCTGCCTTGAAGTGAGGCACATGTTTTTCTGGGACATGAACTTTTACACCAGATTTTGGATTTCTTCCAACTCTTGAAGGCCGATAATTTAAACTAAAACTACCAAATCCTCTAATTTCAATTCTATCCCTTTTAATTAAAGATTCAGACATAGAGTCGATTATGGCTTTTACAGATAATTCAGCATCTTTGTGAACAAGTTGCGAAAAGCGATCTGATAAAATATTAATAAGTTTTGATTTGGTCATTATTTAATTTTTGTCATCAAGCTTAGCCTTAAGAAGGGCACCAAGGTTGGTGGTGCCAGCATCTTTTATAGTGGCATCAGCTTTAGATTTAACATTTTTACTATTAGTTTTCTTTGTTTTCGAGTGGATATCTTCCTTTTTTGTTTTATTAGTATTTTCCTCTTCTGGATTTGGATTTTCTGTTAATTGCTTAATTCCTAAAGATATGCGTTCTTTTTCAACATCTATCGAAACAATAATTGATTCAACATCATCCCCTTTTTTATATTTATTAACAGCATTATCACCATTTTCAGTCCAGGATATATCCGAAAGATGAATTAGCCCATCAATATCACCAGGTAAACCTATGAATATTCCAAAATCAGTAATAGATTTAATTTTACCCATAATTTTTTCGCCTTTGGAGTGATTGTTTGCAAATTCGTCCCAAGGATTTGGTTGACATTGTTTCATACCTAATGACAATCTTCTTCTTTCTTCATCAATTTCAAGAATCATTACTTCTACTTCATCACCTAATTGAACTGCTTTTGTAGGATGTATATTTTTATTTGTCCAATCCATTTCAGAAACGTGAACTAATCCTTCTATACCAGTTTCAATTTCGATAAAGGCACCGTAATCTGTTAAGTTTGATACTTTTCCAGATAATTTTGATTTTACTGGATACCTATTATTCAAACCTACCCATGGATCATCGTCTAATTGCTTGAGTCCAAGTGAAACTCTATTTTTTTCTTGGTCAAATTTCAATATTCTTGCTTCGATTTCATCACCAACGCTTAAAATCTCAGAAGGATGTTTTATACGTTTCCATGCTAGATCGGTAATATGTAATAAACCATCAATCCCGCCAAGATCAACAAATGCACCATAATCAGTAATATTTTTAATAATACCTTTTATATTAGAACCTTCAACTATGGATTGAATTACTGATTCTCTGTCTGTTCCTGACTGCTCTTCAAGAACAGCTTTTCTTGAAACAACTACATTATTTCTTTTTTTATCAATTTTAATTACTTTTAATTCACATTCTTTATTTTCAAATGGTGCGGTATCTTTAACAGGCCTAATATCAACTAAGGAGCCTGGTAAAAAAGCCATGATACCGTTTACGGTTACTCTTAATCCACCTTTTACACGGCTACTAACAAAACCTTTAACAATCTCTCCACTTTCCATAGCTTCCTCAAGATCAATCCAGGCTTGTAATTTTTTAGCTTTATCTCTTGATAGAATTGTAGAGCCATATCCATCCTCTAACTTCTCAATTGCAACCTTAACTAAATCTCCAATAGCTACATCAATTTCACCATTATCACTTAAAAACTCTTCTGTTTTAATAACACTTTCTGACTTTAAGCCTGCATTAACAATTACAAAGTCACTTTCAACAGATATAACTTCTGCGGTAATAACTTCACCTTGACGCATTTCCTTTAAGGACATACTTTCTTCAAATAGTGCAGCAAAACTGTCTGGGTCGATTTTTTCTACTTTTTCTGTGGTTGCCATGAAATTTAATTAACCTTAATTTTATTAATCCCAACTAGCGATGGGGAAATTTATAATTGCTAATGATTTGCGCCATTAGCCCTTTAAACTAATTTATATTAGTTTTAATATTTTATTAACAGTTTGATCAATGTTAAGATCATCTGAATTTAAAACGAATGCATCGTCAGCTACAGACAATGGAGAATGAATTCTTTCCATATCTAATTTATCTCTAGCTACAATATCATCAGTAAGGTTTTGAATACTAACACCTTTTCCTTTTGCCATCAACTGTTTATATCTTCTTTTTGCTCGCTCTTTTACACTTGCATCTAAATAAATTTTTAAGTCTGCATTGGGAAACACAACCGTAGTCATATCTCTTCCCTCGGCAACTAATCCATTTCCTTGAAAAAACTTTCTTTGAAATGTCAAAATCTCTTTTCTTAACTTAAGGTGTTTTGCAATGATTGATGCACTTTTACCTACCGCTTCATACCTTATTTTTTCTGAAACATTGATATTGTTTAAGAATATTTGCTCATCAATAAAATTAATATCGACTTGTCTTATTAGATCTACCAGATTTTTATCATTTTCAAGATCAACCTTTTTTTCCATTGCGCTTAGTGCGATTAATCGATAGATGGCGCCAGAATCAAG
>ERZ802830.1511-NODE-1511-length-22028-cov-20.413_pt1 | contig 22028 bp, 20 predicted proteins | sample MGYA00345654_ERZ802830 | MGnify/ENA primary metagenome ERZ802830 (study PRJEB30503, sample SAMEA104212375) | marine metagenome | biome: Westerlies Biome; feature: [SRF] surface water layer (ENVO:00010504) within the epipelagic zone...; material: water...
CGCTACTGGATACCTCAGCCCGACCTCATGGGGTGAGCTTTATGCAGGACAATGTGCAGGTAGCCAGTCTCGACCATGCTATGTGGTTTCACCGCCCTTTCAGAGCCGACGAGTGGCTGCTATACGACCAAGACAGCCCAAGTGCCAGCGGTGCTCGAGGCTTCAACCGCGGCCTGATTTACAATCAGGCCGGAGAGTTAGTTGCCTCAACCACGCAAGAAGGTTTGCTGAGAATTCATGCCGAGACGAAGACTGCGGAACCGCACAGCTAACCTAGAGCAAACGCGTCGTGGCATTAACTGAGTAATGTGGCTTGATCTGCAACAAGAGAATCAAGATCGCGGCCAGCACTATTTCAGCAGATACTTCTTCACTCCCCTCTAACGGATAATTTCAGTTATCCTTGAGCGTACGCGATCGCATTCCTGCGCGAACAGTGTGGGTAAATCAAGAGATGGCTTTAGTGAGGAAACGGGGAGGTTTCTGATGAATTTTGGAAAACTTAGCTTCGGATTAACGACATGCGCCGTGCTTGTCGCCTGTAATCCGTCAGACGACGGCAGCAACGCAGCAACCAGTGATACCACACCACGTTTTGGCCGCGTTACGCTGGATATGCCCGCCGAAACGTTCATTGGCGAGCCTAACAAGAATGCTCTGCGCAACGCTTACTTCGGTGACCTGCATGTGCACACCGATTATTCTTTCGACGCCTATGCCTTCGGTACCGTCGCCACACCCTACGATGCATACCGCTACGCCAAGGGCGAGGCCATAGCACACCCTGCTGGCTTCGATGTACAGCTGCGCCAACCACTCGACTTCTACGCCGTCACAGACCACGCCATGTTTTTGGGTGCGGTAAAAGCCGCCGCAGACACGACCACGCGTTTTTCTCAAGAGCCCCATGTGCAGGATCTGCATGGACTGAACGAGCCCGAAAACCAAACCATCAGCAGCCTGCAGCAGCGCGTCCAGACCTTTACCGGCTTTTTACCCGAGACCTTGGCGCGGATTGCCCGCGGCGAAACCGACCAAGCCATGCTCACTGTTATCGCCAAGGACGCTTGGGCGGATTCGGTGGCGGCCGCCAATGCACATTACCAGCCCGGCAAATTCACTACGTTTGCAGCCTACGAGTACACGTCATCTACCGACCAGCGCGGTAACCTGCACCGTAACGTTATCTTTCGCGACACCGATAAGCTTCCTGTCGTACCTTTTTCGCGTTTCCACAGTCAAAACCCCGAGGGCCTGTGGGACTGGATGGACAGTATTCGCGCTCAAGGCATTGAGGCCTTGGCCATTCCACATAACTCCAATGGCTCTAACGGCGCCATGTTCATGATGGTGGATTGGGCCGGGCGGGCACTGGATGAAACCTATGCCCAGCAGCGCATACGCAACGAACCCTTAGTGGAACTGACTCAAGTTAAGGGCACCTCAGAAACTCACCCCGTGCTCTCGCCCGATGACGAGTGGGCCAACTTCGAGATCATGCCCTTTCGAATTGCCACTACGCTGTACAGCGAACCTCAGGGTTCCTATGCACGGGATGCGCTGCGTCGCGGTTTGACGCTGCAGGACAGCGGTATGACAAACGCCTACCAGTTTGGCTTTGTTGGTGCCTCAGATACCCACACAGGCGCTGCGTCCTTAGACGAGGACAACTATTTTTCAAAAGTAGGCTTGCTCGACAGCAACGGAGGGCTGCGCGGATCAGAGCCGCTGAGTTCCGGCGACGCAGAAATCGTCACCGCAGCAGGTCGTGTCGCGGTGCAAGACATTGGCGGCAAAAAGTACGCAACTGGCGCCTATGAAACCTGGGGCGCATCCGGTTTGACTGGTGTTTGGGCCGAAGAGAATACTCGGGCGGCGATCTACAATGCGTTTCGCCGTAAGGAGACCTTTGCCACATCCGGACCGCGAATGAAGGTGCGCCTTTTCGCTGGCTATGACTTTGCCGACAACGCGTTAGCCGGGGCCGAACAGCTGAGTGCTGCCTATCGTACCGGGGTTACCATGGGGTCTGAGATTCAAGCGCGCGATGGCGAAACCCCAATTCTGCTCGCTTGGGCCGCGCGCGACCCAGATTCTGCAGCGCTGCAACGGCTACAAATTATCAAGGGCTGGAGCGTCAACGGTGAGAGCTTTGAAAAGGTTTACGACGTCGCTTGTGCAGATGGCGGTAGCGTTGACCCAGACACTCACCGCTGCCCAGACAATGGCGCTACCGTGGACCTTGGGAACTGTGCTATCAGCCCAAATCTGGGTGCTGGGGAACTCAAGGCGAGATGGGTCGACCCAGACTTCAACCCTGCGCATCGCGCCTTCTACTATGTGCGTGCGCTTGAAAATCCAACCTGTCGTTGGTCTACATGGGATGCACTGAGGGCGGGTGTGGCACCGCGAGAGGATTTGCAGGCAACCATTCAAGAGCGCGTGTGGTCGTCAGCGATTTGGTACCAACCCGCTCAGAGCTAACGATCGGTTATCTCCAAGCAGCGAATCTGCAGCCGCTGTCTAGGCGGCTGCCCTTCCATTTTTTTGGCTAGCTTCGGCCACGGCCTCTAGGGTCAGCGTAAGTGTCGCTTTGCTGAGCCCCGGCTTGGGCGCCTTGCTGAGCACGCTGGCTAATCTGTACATCGACACCTGGTGCCTGCTGGCGAGGCTCGTTGCGCGGTTGTGCCTGCTCTTGCGCTCGCTGAGCTTGTGCGTTCGCTGCGGACTTTTGTGCTGCCGCCTTGGCGTTTGCTCCAGCGTTCATACCGCCATAACCAATACCTTCTGGCATCGTTGTCTCCTTTGTTACGACTCGTCAGTTTCTACGCATTTGAGATTAGCAGGTTATTCGTGCTCGTCTACTTTTTGGTAACAGTACAAGGTGACGAAAAGAAGGACAGAGGGATCGCACTGCTCTGCTAGAATTTTGTCATTATGCAGTCTTTTTCTGACTTTCCGTGGCATGCGCCTGCGTGGCAGGGAGGTACCGCTAAGTACCGCCTAGGCCTACGCCCCGTTCCCTTAAAGGAGTGGTTTCAGGGCGCGCCATCGTTACAACTGAGAGTGCACAAATACGGCCTGCTGCGGCGTCGATATGCACAAGTGGTTCAGAGCATCCCTGATTCCGAGATACCGCAGCAACGGCTCGCTGAAAAAATGCAGCAGCATGGCTGGTATAAACCTGAGCAGAAGCCTCAGCCCAACTTTGCAGATCTCATTGCAAACCTATCGCTGCAAGTCGCCGATGACCTGTGTCTGATGGAAACAGACGGAGCGCAACGCCTTATTGCAGCCAGCGTATGCTCTCCCAGCTACTGGAATGTTCAGCAAAAAATCGGGCTTTCAATGGCAGCGATACATCAACCTGTGAGTACGCTACAGACTAAAATTGGCGATCAGATTCAGCGTTTTATCCAACAAGCACCACTCATGACCCCATTCGAGCGCAGCAATTGGTTCGTACATGGCAATCGCGAGCGCCTGCATTTGTCTGCAGAAGGTAATATCGCTGGCACGCCAGAGCAGTGGTTTTTGCGCTCGGAAAGAGAAACGCTTTGTCGTTTCAGCGATGGCTTTCTACTGTTCACTATCAATGTACGTTTTGCACCGCTACGCGACATCTCACAGCATCCCAAGGCTCTTGCTGATCTCAAGACCTCCCTCGCACGCTTCGATCTGGACGAAATCGACTACTTTGGTGGCGCAGATAAGTTTCATCGACTGCTCAACTACCTATCAACACGACAGGCGCCGATTGCTCCTCGGTCAGTGTAGAAGCTCGGGCCACCAGCGACACATAGGAGCAAGGTAGTCCGGCACCTAAACCTCAGCCACAGCCGTTTACGAAAACACCCGTTCCGCGGTCAATTCGATCGGGTCGACGGTTCGCGGACATAGCGTATTTGGCCAGCCACCATGGTCATCTCGATTTGCAGCTCGGCAATATCTGCTGCGTCAACCGTAAAGAAGTCATCGGACAACACCACCAAATCTGCCCACTTGCCCGGCGTGACCGAGCCCTTAACATCCTCTTCAAACGCTGCATAGGCATTATTGATGGTGTAGCTCGCCAACGCCTCGGCCCGAGTCAGCGCTTGCTCAGGAACGAATGGCTCGCCTTGGGATGTCATGCGCGACACTGTCGCGTAAAGCGAGGCTATCGGGTCAATAGGCTCCACCGGCACGTCGGTACCATTTGCCAGCACAGCGCCGCTGTCGATCAGATCGCGCCAAGGGTAGGAGGTCTCCTCGCTGCGCCGCACCCCAAGCCGCAATGGTATCCAAGGACCATCGGACGCGCTGTGGATGCCTTGAAAGGCTGCGATTACCCCAAGTTCAGCAAACCGTCCGACATCCGCGGGGTCTACATGTTGTGCATGTTCGATTCGCCACCGTAGCGCACCGCCGTCAACCTCGGCCGTGGCAAAGGCCTGCTCGTACAAGTTCAAAATCTCGCGATTGGCTCGATCACCAATGGCATGGGTGTTGAGTTGGTAGCCATGTTCGAGCGCAAGCCTTGCGGTCTCCATGATCTCCTCCACTGGCTCAAGCACCAAGCCTGCGGTGCTGGGTAGGTCGGCATAGGGCGCCAACAACCACGCACCATGTGCTCCCAGTGCACCATCAACCTGCCTCTTGATTGAACGTACAGTCAGGAAGTCATTGTCTTGGGCAACCATCCGATAGGCCGCGAGCTTTGCTGCCAACTCCGCGTTACTTTCACCGCGCACCATGACGTTAAGACGAATGGGCAGTTCTCCAGCAGCTTCCAGTTCCTTAAAAAAGTCGATGGTGTCAAAACCCGTTCCTGCATCATGAAAAGACGTTATGCCATGCGCCAACGCTTGTTCTCCGGCCAGCAGCACCCGTTCGCGTAGCTCGGCACGTTTTTGCGACTCGGGTCGCTGCGCTTGATAGGCCTCCCCCACCTTGGCAACGAGACGCTGAGCAGTTTCTCGTAGCAGCCCGGTCGCACGACCCTTGGCATCTCGCACGATAGTGCCACCGTCAGGGTCTGGCGTTTCGTCGGTGATGCCGGCAGCGGATAAAGCCGCATCGTTGGCAAATGCCGCGTGACCACTGGCATGACCCAGCAGTACAGGATTGTTCGGTGAGACCTGAGTCAGGCTGCGGTTCAGCGGCACGCCATCAATAGCGTCACTGGGTATGCGGTCCCACTTCTCTTGATGCCAACCGCGCCCAAATATCCATTGGCCTGGCTGTGCACGATCCGCCGCATTCGCGACGCGACTGACTGCCTGATCCCAAGACCGAATATCACTCAGGTCGATAATCTGTTGTGCCCGGCCAAAACTCATAAAGTGACCATGGCCCTCAATCAAGCCCGGTATCAGCATGCGACCGTCTAGCTCAATAATCTGAGTCTCAGGCCCAATCCATGTGGAGACCTGCTGATCGTTACCAACAGCGCTTATCAGGTGTCCGGTTATCGCAGCAGCTGTCGCCCCGACAACATTAGCGTCCATGCTCGCTACGATACCCCCCCGCAGCACGAGGTCTGCCGCAGGTTTGCCCTCATTCACCGCAGAAACGCCTTGCTTCGATGCCTGATCGCTGCCCGGTGAACAGGCTGCCGCTGCCATTACGAGTGCGAGCAGTAGAAGCAGCCTGCGTTGAATCAACGCAAGGCCAACCCAAGAATTGATGAACATATGCATGAACCCCGAAAAACCAGTGCGTGGATCATTGCGGCAACCACCACGAGGCGCAACCGTTAGAAAAAAATGGCCAAAACTAGGACGCGTATTGCATAAATCAGAAAAATTTAATTCTTTCTTTTTTGGAATATATTTGTTTTGTATTATTCCGTATACCTTAGAGAGTCTCTTAGCTGTAATGCCGCCATCGCATCACCGATGCACGCAATTTTTGGAAAGATTATGGAACAGCCAGCAGCTAACAAGATTCCTCCGCGACAGTTCAAAGTTGAGATCACTGAGATCAAAAAGAGCTTGCCACTGCGCAAGGTCGACGATGGACTGTCTGAGTTTGAGCGCGCGCGACAGGCCAGTAAGACGTGGTCAATGGGCCAAGACTGAACCCGCGGTCGCACTCATTGTTCGAGCCGGGTGGCCAAACATGGCCACCCGCCTAGATCTCACCTACGCCAACTACCCTCGTAGGCTGTCAATAGCGATACAGCCTTTTGCTGCCGCCCGCCAACATCCAAGTCCACCTCTAGCACTTACTTTCATCTTTCGGCATCGTTATCCGTCATGGACGACAGCGGATAGCTGTCCTTGAAGAAATAAAAGACGACATGGGCGAGACCAAAATATGAGCGAAACTGCGGCCAACAATTTGCTGGAGACGTCACTCACACTCCCCTGTGGAGCGATTATTCCTAACCGAATTTGTAAGGCCGCCATGACCGAGGGTCTGGCAACCCCCAAGGGCCTGCCCTCGGCTGAACTGAATCGGCTATACGAACTATGGAGTGACGGCGGCGCCGGTATTCTGCTATCAGGCAACATACAGGTCGATGCCGATCACCTCGAGCGACCGGGCAATGTGATCGTTGACCGCATACCAGATAATGAGATGCAGGCAGCATTGGCGAGCTGGGCCCAAGCAGGCACAAGGAACGGCAACCACTTTTGGGCACAAATTAGCCACGCCGGTCGCCAGACCCAGACCAACGTCAACAAACACCCTAAGGCACCCTCAGCGGTAACCGTCGGGCTGCCCGGCGGGCAGTTCGGCGAACCCGTCGCCTTAACCATCGCTGAAATCGTGGACATTGCCGAACGCTTCGGCATCTGCGCAAAAGCCTGTCAGGAGGCAGGTTTTACCGGAGTGCAGGTACATGCCGCCCACGGCTATTTGCTTTCGCAATTTCTCAGCCCCCGCACCAACCTACGCACCGACAACTATGGCGGCCCGCTTGAAAACCGCGCACGTGCCTTACTGCAGGTGGTCGCTGCCATTCGCCAAGCCGTAGGATCGAGTTTTCCTATCGCCGTGAAACTCAACAGTGCAGATTTTCAAAAAGGTGGTTTTGAGTTCGCTGACAGCATTCAGGTTGCCAAGTGGCTTGAGGCGGCCAGCGTCGATGTCATCGAGATATCAGGCGGCACCTATGAGCAGCCGCAACTCCTCGGTGTCGAGGGTGTGGAAGAGGTGGCCGAGCAAGAAGTGAAGGCCAGCACCGTTGCACGCGAGGCCTACTTTGTGGACTTCGCCCTCGCCATGCAGCGCGAGGTATCCATACCGCTGATGGTTACCGGAGGGTTCCGCCAAAAGCATGCCATGGAAGAGGCGCTAGCCAGCGGCGCCGATATTATCGGCATCGGGCGCCCCATGTGTGTGATGACCGACGCGCCCAACCAACTGTTCGCTGGGCTGGCCGAACTGCCGCGATATGAGTCCGAGCTGAACTTCTTTCCGCCTTGGCTTAGCTTTCTCAGTCGCTTCAAAACCCTTCGTACCCTGTCAACCTTTGGCGTTCAATATTGGTACTACGCACAACTCGATTTACTCGGACAGTTCGGCAACACGCAGCCGGAGATGAGCACACTGGCGGCAAGCAAGCGCGTTATGGCTCAGCAAAAAGAGTGGCTGGCGCAACGCTAGTCTTTGCTTTACACCAATATCATGTCTGTATCGGGGAGAGGCACCATGAAAAAGCAAATGAAAAAGCACATTGTGAAGACGACTTATGTTGTCAGTGCACTGCTGCTGACGTTGGCAGCATCGCTGGGCCGAACCCAGTCAACACCCTTCGACACCACTGACCTCACTGGTGAGAGCGGCATTTTGTTTTGGAATGCACAACAGCAGATTCACGGCTTCCCGCGGCTTGCCGAGCTGTATCCCACGCGCGCCATTGGCGGCCATCAAACACCCTCCCAACTACCCCAGAGGTTAGCCAGCCTAGACAACTTTGCGTATGACTTTGGCGGGCAGACCTACACAGTTGATTCGCATATGCGTAGCCAGCGCACCGCAGGTTTGCTGGTCATTCACAATGGCGAGATCAAGGTTGAGCGTTACGGCTTGCAACATCATGCCGATGCACCGTGGGTGTCTTTTTCTGTGACTAAATCTGTTGTCAGCATGCTCTTTGGCGCGGCCCTCAAAGATGGCGATATCACCTCGATCGATGATCCGATAAGCGACTATTTGCCGATCTTTTTGGGCAGCCCATATACCGATGTATCCATCAAGAACATCCTGCAAATGTCTTCCGGCGTAGCGTGGAATGAAGACTATGCGGACCCAGACTCGAACATCGTCAACCTGCCTGCCGAACAACACGCGGGGTTTGCATACATGAGCAAGCTGCCTCGGGTTGGGAACCCCGGCAAGGTTTTCAACTACAACACTGGCGAAACCAACATTGCAGGGGCGATTCTGCGCAAGGCCGTTGGCAAGAATCTGAGCGACTACGCAGCTGAAAAAATCTTCCTACCCGGTGGCCTATCGAATACCGCTAACTGGTTACTCGATGCACCTAACGGCAACGAATTCGCCGGCTGCTGTATCAGCGCCACCCTACGCGACTATGGCCGCATTGGACTCTTTGCCATGCAAAACACTGCAGCAGCCAACGCTGATAGCTCGCTAGCGCCCGGCTGGATGCAACAATCGACGGCCCCATCCTCGAGCTATGCCGGTTATGGGTATTTCTGGTGGCTCACCGATAACCGCGTTTATTCAGCCCAAGGTATTTTTGGTCAATACATTTTCATCGACGCCAATCGCGACCTGGTGATCGTCATGCAAAGCGCGTGGCCCGAAGCCTGGAGCACGAGCCTTGAGCATCAGGCCCTGACCTTTATCGCCGCTCTTGCCGACCACGTGGTAGCGAAGGATTAACTAGGCGGTAAAAAATAGTGCCCAGCCTACCGTTGCAATGGTCAGCACTATTAGGCCTCGGGTCAGCAGCAGGCTGCCTCCCAAGGAGGTTCGCAGTACTGCCCCGGCAACACACCAGGCGCTGTGCAACACTAACTGTGCAACGGCAAAACTCAGCGGTATCGCCACATAACGCTGCCAAGGCTCCTCATAGCCTGCGCCAAACTGTGAGAACGCCAAGGTGGACATAACCCACGCCTTGGGGTTGAGCGGATGCACCCAAAGCCCCTGCCGAAAACTTGGTCTCGCCGCAGCACTGTCAACTGACGGGCTGGCATTCCAGCCCTGCAGGGCGAGCCAAGTCATGTAGATAGCGCTCGCGTAGGTGAACAGTTGCGCCAGCACTGGGTAGAGAGCAATCAGCGAGAGCAGCCCGAGCATCATGGCAATATTGAGCAGCAGCTTGCCGCCAATCAGCCCACACATAAAAGGTAGGCAAGTGCGGTAGCCGTGCTGAGCCCCAGCACTCATCACCAGTAAGTTTGCCGGCCCCGGCGTACCCACCATTAAGACGATAAACGCCCATAGAGGCAGAAAAAGTTCCACCCCCACTAAGCCGCTACTGGCTTATTGCATTTCAATGGCGGTCTTAAAGTGCGGCCGGTTAGCCACGCGCTCAACATAGGCCTTGAGATGCAACATTTCGTCACTGACACAGCCAAGGCGATCACTCATGAAGCAGGCATGACCAAGCATGATGTCCGCAGCAGAAAAATCACCAATCAAATAGTCGCGACCCTCGAGCGCCTCGTTGACAGGCTCCAAGGCCTTAGCGAGTAACCGCTGGGCTTGGCCAAGCGCTTTTTCATCGCGTCGATCCTGTGGCAGTAACACGGTCTGCACCACGATGGTATTCACTGGCGGCATCACCATGCCTTCGCAGTAGTGGAACCACTGCAAAAATTCTGGGAACTCTGGGGCATCGTCGGCCGGTCGTAGCCCGCCGTTTTTATGCCGAGCGATGACGTAATCAACGATTGCGCCAGATTCAAAGATGCGAATATCGCCGTCATCCAGTACAGGTACTCTGCCCAATGGATGACGTGCTCGGTGCTCATCAGACTTCAAATCCTGTGGGTGAAACGCCATCTTGTTGATCTCGTAGGGAAGCCCAAGTTCTTCCAGTAGCCAAACGATTCTGCCGGCGCGGGAATTGGGCGCAAAGTGTAGGGTTAACATGACTGGTGTCTCCTGTTTTTGATTTGAGTCATAAGTAAGTGGGTTAGTCTAAAATTAGGTTTTGCTGCGGATGCCACAAGTCATACAAGACAGACGGTTGCAGGAGCAACGCCTAGGAACCTTCGTCTTGAGTTGCTCGCAATGCTGCTAAAACTGTCACCAGCGCACTGTCATCAGCACCCAGCGGTTGCTGCGGATTCAGGCTAGGCCACAGCATTTTTGCCGCCTGTATTGTTGCTAACAGCGAGCCGCGCTGATCATCGTCTTGGTTGTTCGCAACGAATGTTTCCGCCACTTCAAGGAAACCTCGAGCGTCCTGATATTCCTGAAGGTCGGCAATCTCCCCAGCAATCACACCGGCGCGATATTCAATCAACGCCTGCTCGATAAGGGCTAGCGCCACACGCAATCGGTCAGCGTCGGTAAGTTCAACACCCGCGATGATAAGATCTATCGCAGCCATGACCGCCTGATAGGACACTTGAAACTCTGCCGTGGAAGAAGCGGCAAACTGACCCGACATGGCTTCGAGTTCTGCGGCAAAACCTTGGGAACCCACAGCGAGGAAAAAAGGCCGCAACTCCTGATAGACCTCTTGGGCAGGGTGTTTTGCGTGCTTCGCGCCCAGCTCAAACAGACCCGCCTCGACCAATTGTGCAGCAACCCAGAGATGTCCCTGTATTAAGCCGAGCTTGGTCACATAGTCGACAGAGTCGACAGCCACGCTTTGCTGGATCCCAGCCCCATCGGTATTTTCCAATGGTGCTTGGCGTGGCTGAGTTTCTTCGCTGCACGCAGCCAACAAAATCGAGCAAATCCACAGCATTAGGCCGGCCTTTACTGCATGCATTATTTTGCAGTACGTGTGCTGAGGAGCGCTTGTAGACAATCTTCGGCGCATTCGCTTACTCAGCACCCTCGCTGGTAACGTCGCCATCGTCCGCGCTGGCCTGCCACTCGCTCTCCAGCAGTCGGGCACCGCGCAAAATATTCCCCATGGCATAGTTGCCCTCGTGGCAAGCATATTCATACAACTTGCTGTGTGGTTTGCTTTGCCATTCATATTTACCGCTCCAGCTTGTTTCCCAAACGGTCGGGTCGCTCACGGTGAAATCGTAGAGCAGGTTGCCGTCTGCTCTTCTGCTGAATCGTTCAGTGACATGCAGATTGTCGTCCGCGCCAGGAAGTCCGTTCAGTGCATTGAAATTTTTCGTCTCAACCACCAATACGTCGCCGTCCCAATAAGCGATGGAGTCGCCTAGCCATTTGCGATTGCTGTCAGGGCCGTGTTCGGAGTCGATTCGAATGATTCGGGCATCGTGCACCATCTCCTGCAAAATCATCACATGCGTATCGGTCTGCACGATGCGCTTATAGTTGTTGTACAAGCTAGGGATCGTCGGCACCGTGGCAGCAAAGCTAATCAAGCATCGCTCAGACGGGGCGAGGCTCTCGGGACCATCGAAAGGTCCTGGGCCAGGCTGTTCAAGCCAGGTAGCGGTACCGGTGTTTTCGTGAATGAAGCTTTGGTAGACATCGCCCATGCGCCCGCTCACACCGGGCAGAGTGGCCGGACGGCGACCGTTGGACGGCTCATAAACAATAGACGTGCGCACCACCCCTTCGACTTGGGTTATCTCCGAGCCCACATCAATATAAAAGGTGTTGTAACCCCCCACGCCACCCGCTCCCGCAACATTCACGCCATCGCCGCCCTTAGGTGGCGCACCACGGTCTGGATCGCTGGTGTTTTCTTGGGTCCACTCCATGGCCACACCTATTGCCCAGTTAAGTAACGACGCAGCCCATGGATAAAGCGAGCCCACATCGCCCAAAAACTCGGGGCGCTCCAGCGGCGTTAGGGTAGCGGTATCGTAGGTACCAGAAAGATCTGGCTTACCCGATGGCGTGCGCGGCACCTCTGCCTGCAGGGTCATCGTCGAAGCAAGCAGCAAGAGCACTAATGCCGCGTTTTTTTGTGATTCCATGAATTTCATAACCTTCCCCCGTTGTGCCACGATAGTAGCCTCTCGCCTCCCACGAGCAAACCCAACCACCACACCCAACCAACATGGCTGCGATAGATATGTTTCAACACCTCGCACGCGTCTTGGCAGCAGAAATCGCCTTACACAAGCACAACAAAGTAAATCGTCAGGGTATTGTCAGCCCGCATGCGCAGCATTTTTTCGTGCTCAACAACATTTTGCCCGAAGACGTATTTTGCGGGCTGCAAGATGCGGCAAGTCATCTACAGGCAAGCTCGGTTCGCGAAGACAGCCACTGGCGCAAGGGCCAAGCCATCGGCGGCCACGAGCTTGGCCGCAGCAGTGCGGCGCCCTGGCTGGAGCATATTCGTAGTCCGGCGTTTCGGCAAAGCACGCGCGAAGCAACGGGCATAGAGACCCTCGAACTGGTGCCAGACGTCGACACCAACCGAATTAGCCTGCTCTTTTACGATGGGCCTGAGCGCAAGGACACCAAAACCGATCTACTCGGGGACGGCACGGACTGGCATATGGACGGCAACATTTACCTAGGAGACCGCTGGGCAGGTATTTTGACCCTAGTCGAGGACACCCTAGACGATGTCTCCAAGCTGGAACTTCAGCCCAATGGCCAGATCACACAGATACCCAAGGCCCAGCTGGAAAACTCGCTGATACTGTTTCAGGGCGATCATGTACTGCATCGCGTTAGAGCAATGGCTCCCGGAGAACGTCGCGTCGTCATCAGCCTATTGTTTTCTGACTGGCCTGTTCGCACTCGCAATCCTTTACTGCGCCGCTACCAATCAAGGGTGAATCTAGCCTTTTACGGCAACCACAGCAGTTGAAAACTGACCCTAAAAGGGCAGCTGCACAAAATCCCGCAACACAAAACGTCGATTGAACGAATTTCACCCGTTACCCTTAGGGGTTATTATGGCGCGCTTGCAACAATCTGCTGCAGACTGGTGCGCGCCGAAAAGACTCTGGCCTGCTTTGTCTTTGTCGCGGCGCTTGGGGAGAACATGAGAATATCAAACAGTCCGCCAATCCGTACCTTGTGCGCGGTTTTGATCGCGAGCTTGCTGACCATGGGAAGTGCGGCCAGCCATGCCCAAGATGTCTTCCGAGTTTCGGTCGGCAGTTATTCGAATCTGGAGAACGCGCGCAACGCCCTAGACGCGGCCAACGCCACCTTAGGCGATGGCTTTACGGTATTTCGAGTCGACTCAGCAACAACAACGCTCTATCGCGTACTGTCGCAACCCTATGCGACACGAGCGCGAGCCGCGCAGACTGTTGCCGCTGCTAATCGCGCCGATATCGTCGGCGCATGGATTGTCGTCTCCCAGCGAGAACCAACCGAGTACTCTGCGCCAAAGCCTGACAGCGTCATATCGTCCGTAAGCAATCCTGATGCCTTATCCGCACAACCTAGTGCAGCGAGCAAAAACAACAATGCCAACACTGTCGCCCTAAGTGGTGCCAAGGGCGTCGCTGTACAGTTGGCTGAACAGCCGTCGTCGGCGTCGACACAGGACGCCATTCGCATCCTCAAAACCACCGAGTCTGCCGCGGCGATCGAGATAGACGGTCAGCTTAACGAGAGCATTTGGAGCACCTTGCCCAATGTCGGTAAATTCGTCGTGCTCGAACCCGATACGCTGGCCGACGTGCCCCACGCTACGAACATCAAGCTGGCTTACACAGACAAGGGTTTGTACGTCGGTGCGGATCTAGAACAGCCCAAGGACACCCTGATCAGGCGTCTTTCGGGGCGCGACGTTTTCTTTGGTCTGAATCGAGACAGCATCAACTTGACGCTGGATACCTCTGGCGAAGGTCTCTACGGGTTCTGGTTTGGTATCAACCTCGGGGACTCCTTACTCGACGGCACCGTGCTGCCAGAGTACCGGTACTCCAACGAATGGGACGGCCCCTGGCGGGGCGCATCCAAGGAAACGGACACTGGCTGGTCTGCGGAGTTTTTCATCCCATGGAGTGCCATATCGATGCCAAGCGCTGGCGACGTGCGCAACATGGGCATTTATATGTCACGGAAAGTGGCCTACCTTGACGAGCGATGGGGCTGGCCTGCACTGCCGAACACGCAACCTAAATTTCTTTCGTTGCTTCAGCCTATGGAACTGCAGGGCATCTCGCCACGCCAGCAATACAACATTTATCCCTTCGCCTCGGTCACCCAAGATGAGATCGACAATGAGACGCGGTATCGGGTTGGTGCGGATCTATTCTGGCGGCCCTCCAGCAACTTTCAGCTGAACGCCACGCTCAATCCAGACTTTGGCAATGTCGAGTCTGATGACGTGGTGGTAAACCTCTCTGCGACAGAAACTTTTTTTCCGGAAAAGCGACTCTTCTTTGTTGAAGGCCAGGACATTTTTGTCGCGTCGCCCCGCGCAGATACCCGCAGTAGCGGTGTCGGCAGTACCGGCCCACCCACCACAATGGTGAACACACGACGTATTGGTGGCTCACCACAGGCTCCAGTACTGCAGCCGGCAACAACCATCACCGACCGCGAGCTTCGGCTGCCCGCAGAATTACTCGGCGCCGCAAAAGCCACCGGTCAGCTCGGTAGTTTCCGCTACGGCGTGCTCACTGCCTTTGAAGACGAGGTAAGCTTTAACGCACTAGCTAACGGCCAAAGAGTGCGCGTTGCCCAAGACGGCACTGACTATGGTATTGCGCGCCTACTGTACGAGAACAATGACCGTGGCTATCGGGCCATTGGCCTGCTTAGCACCGCCGTGCAGCACTATGATCGCGATGCTTACGTCACGGGCCTTGACTGGCACCTGCTCACCAAGAGCGGCAAGCTAAAAATGGACGGCCAGGTTTTCCGCTCAGATCTCGACGGCATCGATGCTGGCTATGGCGGCTTTGTTGACTTCGAGTACACCTTTCGTCAGGGCGTTCGGCAACGACTGGGCATTGAGTATTTCGACGACGACGTAAATATCAATGACTTGGGTTTTCAGTCTCGCAACAACTACCGACAAATTCGCACAGCCCATACTCGGACCACCTCTGGCCTGAGTTGGGCGCGAAACAATCAGTTTGATGTGCGTGGCGCGATTCAGGAAAACGGCGACGGTTACCTGACCAGAGCGGGAATCTTCTTTGCCAATCGCACAACCTTCAAAAACCTCACCACGCTGACCCTGCGCATGGATCACTTCGTGCCGGTTTACGATGATTTGAACAGTTTTGGCAACGGCGTTTATCGCATCAAGGAAAAAACCAGCGGGGGCATATTCTTCGAATCGAACACCACCAAACCCCTCAGTTTTGCAGTCGGTGCGGGCTACTTCGAAGAGGACCTTGGCAGCGACAGTTATCGCTACGAAGCATCGATGAATTGGCGCCCCCTCGACGGTCTCAACCTTTCCGCGGGTCTGCAGTACTACGATCGAGACGGATGGTTGCTACACCAAGAAGACCAAAACATGACCACCTTCGCTGCAGATGGCCTGCAGCCGAATATCACGGCCGAGTACTTCTTGAGCGCCAAACAGCAATTCAAAGTGTCAGTGCAGTGGGTCGGAATCGAAGCGAGAGAAAGAGGGTTTTATCGGATTCCCACGCTGCCGGGCAGGCTGATACCCGTGACTAAACCCGATGATATCTCAGATTCCTTCGCCATTTCCGACATTGTGTTTCAGGCGCGCTATCGATGGGAAATTGCCCCGCTATCAGACCTTTTCATCGTTTACGTGAAGGCGTCTGACATCGCGCGGCCGTTGGGCCAAGATAACTACAGCGACCTACTTGATCGCGCATGGGCTGAGCCGATTGCCGACCAGCTGGTCATGAAGTTACGTTATCGGTTTGGGTCGTAGATCAATCTCAACACACAGGAAGACTATGTTCTGGAACAAAGCCAAACGCTTAGGCGTGTTATTGCTAACGCTGTCGCTCATCTCAATCAGCGCGCGCGCGCAGTCTGAGTACACGCTAGAAACCGTCGCCGAGGGTCTGAATTTTCCTTGGTCTATCGCCTTCCTGCCCAGCGGTGGCTACCTGGTCGCCATGCGCAGTGGCGAAGTGCGCAACATCTCAGCAGATGGCACCATCTCCGAGCCCATCACTGGCCTACCCGAAAGCTATGTGATGAGTCAGGGCGGCTATTTTGACATCACCCTGGATCCTGAGTTTGCCAGCAACCAACGCATCTACCTGTCGTTCGCCCATGGCACTCCAGAGGCCAATGGCACGCGTATCGTAACGGGCACGCTCAAGGGCAGTGCGGTGACGGATGTCACGCCAATCTTCACTGTGACGCCGTTAAAGGACACACCCGTGCACTATGGCGGCAAGATGCTCTTCCAATCGGACGGCACCTTGCTGATGACCACAGGCGACGGCTTTGAGTATCGCGAAGCTGCGCAAGATCCGCACAACCTCATGGGCAAGATTATTCGCATCAACACGGACGGCAGCATCCCCGCGGACAACCCCTTTGCTGATGGCGACAGCGGACACCCTGCGGTTTGGTCCTATGGGCACCGTAATCCTCAAGGGTTGGATTTAGACCCCGCCACAGATGATGTCTACGCGCATGAACATGGTGCCAAGGGTGGCGACGAGCTGAACCTGATCAAGCCGACGGTCAACTATGGTTGGCCCGCTGTCACCAAGGGCATAAATTACTCTGGTGCCTATGTATCACCGTTACGCAGTGCACCCGGTCTCGAAGAGCCGCTCACCCACTGGACGCCCAGTATTGGCGCCTCAGGCCTCGCCATTTACCGGGGCGATGCATTCCCCCAGTGGCGCGGCAAACACTTTATCGGTGCTCTCGTAGCCGAGGACGTTCGTATGCTCACGCTTGATGCGGGCGAAGTGACGCAAGAAGAAATCGTCTTTAGCGAAATCGCAGCAAGAATTCGAGATGTGCGTGTAAGTCCCACAGGCATGCTTTACTTACTCACAGACAGCGATCAGGGCAAGGTCATACGTGTCACACCTGCCCGCAGCGAGGAGTCCTAAAAACATGGTCAAAACGATAGGTTCTTTTTTGCTGGCGGTGATCACCACCTACCTGCTGGGCGCGATCTTCGTCAGTCAAGGCAATATTGCAGCCGTGGTCGCTCTGGGCTTCGACATCAGCTTCGCGCAACGACTCGATGCGGCAGTGCACGACATGCTGAATATGACCGACATCTATCTACCCTTGGTCGCCATCAGCCTACTGCTGGGATTACCTGTGGCCTATGCCATCGTGCGCAAACGTCCACACCTAGGTTTGATCGGATACACATTGGCTGGTTTTGTGGCATTACTTGCCATTCACCTCATCATCAAAGCGGTAGTTGGGCTATCAGGCGTAGCGCCCACCCGCACGTTGATAGGATTGTTATGCCAAGGCATCGCCGGTGGCGTGGGGGGCTACCTTTTCTATCGGCTCACCACCAAATTGCAGAACAACTAAGACGATGGCTACATAGTTCTCGAATCAAGGGATATGCATGGAAACCATACTTTCCCGGCGGGCTAACATTCTTAGCCAAGCGCAGCGGGAGGCGTACTTTACCGACGGCTTTGTCGGCGTAGAAGGCCTCGTGGGCGATCCTTGGTTGGGCAAGCTGCAGGACGTTACCGCTGAATTCATCGACATCAGTCGAAATATTAAGGGCAAGGATCGACGCTTTGATCTGGAACCGAATCACAGTGCCGATGAGCCGCGCATACGCCGCTTGAATTCCCCCACCGATTTCCACGAGACCTATTGGGAATTTGCCAGCCAAGGCCCCTTTGTCGACATCGCAGAAGACTTGCTGGGCCCCAATGTGAAATTCCACCACTCCAAACTGAACTTCAAATGGAGCGGTGGCGGCGAAGAGGTGAAGTGGCACCAAGACATCCAGTTCTGGCCGCATACCAACTACCAAGTGCTCACGCTGGGGGTGTACCTAGATGATGTCACCGACGAGATGTCGCCCATGGGGGTCATCCCGAACAGCCACAATGGCCCGCTCTACAACCTCTATGACGAGACAGGCGAGTGGACTGGCGCACTAAACGACAAGGATATTGACGCTCTAGATGCAACGAGCGCCGTCTATCTTGGTGGTCCCGCGGGTTCGATCACCGCTCACAACTGCCGCTGCGTGCATGGCTCCGCCCCTAATCGAGCGCCCAAGCCTCGGCCCCTCTTGCTGTGCGCCTACTCCGCAGCCCACGCCATACCGATTACCAATCTCACCGCCAAGGGCAAGTATGCGGAGGTGATCGTGAGAGGCGAGCGTGCCAAGTGGGCGCAGTTCGACCCAAGACCCGTATTGATGCCGCCAGATTGGTCAAAGACAGGCTATAAGTCGATTTTTGAGCACCAGCAGGGCGATGGGTAGTGCTACCCCAGTAAACTCTAAACTTGCCCTGCAAAGGCATTTTCCAGCGACCACCAGACGTAGTAGCCCATGGACAGGCCAAAAAACGTCGTGTGAAACATGAAGCTAGATAAAAGATTCGACCAACCCGGCATAAATCCAACCGCCTGAAAAACTGTCATCGCGATACCGAAGGGCAACCCTGCCAACAAAAGCCCTCGCACCACCAGAAAACGGCCGATACCTCTTCGCTTAATCTCCTCCCACTGGTGTGGAAAATGCGCATGCAGTTTTTTAGTCGTATCACCACCAATAAGTTGACCGTCGGCATAGATGTGGCAGCCCAGGCCGAAGAAGCCAGCTGGACCCATGAGCACCTCGATCAGGCTCTGTCCTTGCTCATTACTCAACGGTGCAGCCAAGTAGCAGTGGTTTTGCGCCAAATGACTGTCGCTTTTGTGTATTGGCAGGCCGTCAATAGAAAGCGTTGTCAGGCGCTGTGGTGGCAGCAACCGTTTGTGACTCGTCACATCAATTTGGGCACCCTCGAAAAGCACGGACCAAGTTTTATTGGACATCTAAGTCACTCCCGGGTTCGAGTTTGCAGTCGTGCTCCCGCCAAAAAAATGGCGGCGGTAACGTCGAAACAACAGTTCAGCGATCCCTGTCACTACTGCGAATGCTAGTACTGCTAACCAAAACCCGCTGCTGGCTTCGAAGGCTCGGTCAGCAGCCGTCCTGTCCGTCACCAGCAATATCGGCAGGCGCACAATGCCTTCGGCGATAAAGGCTGCAATCAAGCCCACGTAACTCCAAAACATGCAGGTAAAGTGCTGCATCTTCCAGTTGGGGTTGGCGCGCCCAAACAACGGGAAGTACAGCGCGGCTAGCGTGGTCGGCAGACTCATCACCACGAACAAGTGAAACAAGCCGATACTGCCGGTCATGTTGGTAATGGGTATGGCGCTTACATTCAGCGCAAGCATGCTAGCGAAGTAGATATAGCCTAGGCGCTTGTGCTTGGCCGTGCCCTTGGGGTTGGATAGCACGATGGCACCGAAAATCAGTGCCACTATGGCGCTGGCGAAGTGGAAGGCCCCCAAGGGTCCTTGTATGAATTCGTTCACAGACGGCCCCATTTCTTAGAAAGAGGCCATCTACTTTATGCAAACGACAAGGCGGCTGGCGTGATGCCCGTCACAGCCTGCGCGATTGGTCGGAAGGCTTTTCTCCTAGCCTTTTTGCTTTTTTTACCTTCTCGCCTGCCTTAGCTTTTTTCGTTTCTCTCTTAGTCCAGCGCTGGGCTAGAGGACTACAGACCCAGCACGCCTTTCGCCATCACGTTGCGCTGAATCTCATTTGAGCCACCGTAAATCGACGCGGCCCGGCTAAAGTTCATATCAGCTACCGCGCTTACCGCATAGTCTGGTCCCGGAGCCGGCAGGTTGCTTTCGCCGCGTATCAGCGATACCTCAAAGGGCAGGCTGTAGTGGCCAATGGCCTCAACCCGCAGAGCGCGCAGAGTTTGTTCTACCTCAGAGCCGATGATCTTCAGCATAGACGCTGCATCACCGGGGTTACCCGTGGCCTCCATGCTGGCGATTACCCGCGCCTCTTGGGCAGCCAACGCATTGAGCTGCACTTCCACCGCAGCCAGCCGCATCATGAAATCGGAATTCTCAGCCAGACTTTCGCCATTGCCGCCGCCTTCTTGACGCGCAATCTCTTTGAGCTGACCTACCAAGCGCTTGGATGCGGCCACATTGGCGATGCCCGCCCGTTCATTACCGAGCAAGAATTTCGCGTAGGTCCAGCCGGCATTTTCTTCGCCGATTAGATTCTCAACGGGTACCCGCACGTCTTCAAAGAACACCTGGTTGAGATGATGCATGCCGTCGATAGACACAATGGGCTTCACTTCCAGTCCAGGAGTATTCATGTCGATGAGCAAAAAGCTGATGCCGCGCTGCGCCTTGGCATCTGGGTCCGTGCGCACCAAGGCGAATATCCAATCGGCTTTGTGGGCATTGGTAGTCCAAATTTTTTGACCGTTGACCACGTAGTGATCGCCATCACGCACGGCGCTGGTTTTCAGCGAAGCCAAATCTGAACCACTACCCGGCTCAGAGTAGCCCTGACACCACCACACGCTGCCATCAAGAATACTGGGCAAATGCTGTTCTTTCTGCGCCTGAGTGCCAAAGGTATAGATCACCGGTCCGACCATGCCGATGCCAAAAGGCATGATCATTGGTGCACCAGCGAGCGCCATGGCGTCGGAGTACACCTGCTTTTCGCGAATACCCCAGCCGGTACCGCCGTATTCCACGGGCCAGTCTGGCGCCACCCACCCTTGCTGATGCACGGCCTGATGCCAGCGCGTGCCCAATTCCCGGCTAATGCCAAACCCTAGGCGGGCCCCTTCGACCATTTCCTGCGATAGGTTTTCAGCAATAAAGGTATTCACCTCGTGCTGCAGTGTGGCCGCTTTTTGCTGCGCTTCGTTCGGATGGGACATGGTGCATTCCTCGTTAATTTTTGTTGATTCTTGCTAGCTCGGTTACTGGGGTTTTTCGCCCTTTATGGTCACTCGGTGCATATGTCGTCGATGACCGTGGTAGTCGTTCAGCGCGTAATGAAAAACGCACCGATTGTCCCACATGGCCAGGGACCCTTGCCGCCATTTAAAGCGCGTCACAAATTGGTCTTGGGTCAGATGCTCGGTTAAATGACGAAATATGGGCAGGCTGTCATCGCGACTCCAGCCCTCGATGTTCACGGTATGCGCCATGCCGCAGTAGATGCTCTTAGCTCCGGTCTCCGCGTGGGTGCGAATGATTGGGTGCACCACTTCGGTCTCTGCGTAATCGTTGTCGCCGCCGTAGGAGTTACCGAGGTTCTCTTCCGCTTCTTCGCTTTTATAGAAACCACCGCTGCCGTGCACCAGCTTCGGCGAGAACACGCCGCGCCAGCGAACTAGGTTTTCCTTCATACCGTCGCTCAGCGCATCAAAGGCCGCTGTGGCATTGGCAAACTTGGTATCGCCACCCTCCTCGGGTACTTCCAAGGCGTATAGCACCGTGGCCTTTGGTGGTATGGCCTGATAAGAGCTGTCGGTATGCCAGCCGCCGCCGAAGTTCAGCGTCGCGTCCGCCTCTTTGATGATGGGAATCACGTAAGGATTCTCTTCAACCGCCTGCATAAAGCGGTATTGATCTAGCTCACCGAAATTGGCGGCGAACTGCGCCTGTGCACTTGGCGATAGGTCTTGGTCATGAAAAAACACCACATGATGATCAAGCCAAGCCTGATGAATTTCGGCAACAACCTCAGGCGCCAACGGTTTGGAAAGATCTACTCCAGATATTTCCGCCCCCACTGGCCCCAGTGAACTGTCCACTTTGATGTGCTGATAGGCCCCCATTTGCAACGCCTCCTCTCAACGAAGTTCCCTGCATTCTAGGATCAAGCGCTGCCAAACAAAACCGTCAAGACAACAATGCCTTGGGTTAGGATATTGGCGTTTCGGCCGGTCTGGAGAGAGTCTATGAGCAACAAACAAGTCGCAGTATTTTATGGGGACGATGCTTCGCCAGAGGTGATGCAACCTACCGTCGACCTGTTGCGC
>ERZ802830.1512-NODE-1512-length-22026-cov-8.18634_pt1 | contig 22026 bp, 44 predicted proteins | sample MGYA00345654_ERZ802830 | MGnify/ENA primary metagenome ERZ802830 (study PRJEB30503, sample SAMEA104212375) | marine metagenome | biome: Westerlies Biome; feature: [SRF] surface water layer (ENVO:00010504) within the epipelagic zone...; material: water...
CGCATTGATTTCGATATCCTCGTCCTTTGTTTCAAAGACAAATAGTTTAGGTCTTTCGTCGATTAAAATATCCATTATTTCTTTTTCCTCTTCTTTTTGATTGTGCCTTTAAGATTCTCTCTATACATCTCGCCTGTCATTCCGTATGGAATTTTTTCTATTACTCCGCCTTTTTTAACGAAGTCTTTCAACATCGCATCTAATTTTCTTTGTCTTTCTTCTAGCTCTAATGGGCCTACTGGTGGTTGGATTGACATTCTTGCCTTTCTGTTATTTTTAATTATTCATATACAATATAGCCTATGGCTTAGAATGTCAACTCCTAATCTAACCAATTTCAGCTTCGTCGATATCCCAGCATTTATCAAAAGGAATCGTATATTCTTTTCCTTTTGCATCGCCTTTGAGATCTTCAATTCGGAATAATTTTGTATTCAAATCTCGAACCTTAATCAATCCGAAGCTCTCATACATACCTGGACCGGCCAGTGGTGTGTCTGATAGCCCTGGTGGGCGACCGTATGTATCTAACATCATCTCTACCTTAAATTTACAGGCGTAGGACTTACCTGGTTGAATGTCTTCTGGTTTAAGCATCGTAGGCCTCCTTTTCTTCTAGCTCGATAAAAATATCTGAGTCTCTATCATAATACTTACCTTCCTGGTTGTCGTAGTATAGGACCTTTCCGGATCGTGTCATTATGGGTCCTTCCATATCAGGAATCGAATTGTATCTTTTGGTATCTATTGTCGGCAGTATTGAATATCCCATTTACTTCTCCTCAATTAGAATTAGGTGGGGGGCCTCTCCTTGAAAGTCGCCCCCCTGTGACTCGCCTAACTTAATATCTGACATAGGTGTTAGGTCTAACAGGGTTTCTACTCCACTACCGATTAAAAGTCTCCTGGTGCCACTTGCACCGCTCGAAGACCGTTCTCTCTCCACATATTCACGACAGACCTTCTATCATCAAATACCAATGTAGTGTTCCATCCTTCTGCTCGAAACTGATCTAACATATCTTTCTTCACAAAATGATCTGGACGAAAGTCTTTGTCGCTTCTCAACTTGATATCTCTGAACACCAATTTCTGTGCCATCAATTGCATCAAGGTGATTGCTCGTTGACTCTTGTTCCTCCCACTCGCGATTAAAATGTTATGTCCCTCTTTTTGCAAGGCTGTGGCTATCGCAAAGACATCTAAGTTTGGAACATCATCTTTCGTAAGCTCACGAAAGCTCTTCCAGTCTTTTGGTCGTTGCTCGACGAACTTCTTGCGATGCTCGATGTTCATCAAAGTTCCGTCAATGTCAAAAATTATATCCACTTCTGCCTCTATAGATTAATTAGTTTTCTCTTGAACTATGGTTGCTCCTTGATTGACTAGATCCTTACCTTGATCAATCACCGAGTTCAACTCACCCGGGTTTTGATAAAGATAAAAAGCCAAAGCACCTAAGCCCATAAAAATGATTGCCTTAATCATTGATAGCCTCCTTTTCTTCGTTGTTAATCATAAGTTCAAAACCTATGCTATTGCCTAAACTCTCAGCCATATGTGGCCATTTCTTAACAAGAGTCTGAACGAAATCTGCTCTCTGTTCTAAGTTCATTCTTGCTATCATTTCCACTAATTCATTTGCCATAATTTTGCCTCTTCCTTATTATTCTTATAGTATAAGGTCAGACGTCCCTAATGTCAACCATTAATTTCGATTTTTTCTACGCCGCGATCTGTTGTTCCGCTTCGGCGATGTGTCTGCAATTCCCACGAAATTGATAGCCTTTACAAGAGCAAGATGATCCCCTGCCCCCTCCGATTTGAACCTCGTATAGGCTTCCTGTCGAACCCTTAATAGAGACTCTTCGTTGTTCACTATCTTTTGATGCCGAAAGCGATTGTTGGGCGAATTTGGATTCTTCACCATTAACCTCCACAATCCTTTCCTTTTGGATACGCCTAAATGGAAATCTAGGGTCTCCGGTTGTAAGTCCAACCTCATTAGGTTTGAACCATTTTTCATATAAAATATTACCTTCAAAGTATTTGAATTCTGGTTGTGAAAAGGCATAGCGATCTCTGTAAGGCCACATGACGTTCTCTACTTTAATCTTAACGAATGTTCCTGCCTTTAATTCCATAATCGCTCCACCAATGGTGATTTTTTAATTTGTTCGAATATTGATCTGACCCTAGCATTATATCTTTCTTCGGTCAATGCTAGGTTCTTTAATTTGGATTGCCACATGGCTGTCGTCAGCTCGTCCATCTGTGGATTTCGTTCGAGAAGCCCTTCAATTGCTTTCGCTCGTTGGTATTGCTTCTCTTCTGAAAAAGGACCCATTATTGTGAGCCCTCATAAATTTCTTCGTTCAATTGGTCGATCCAATCTTTCGCACCTTGTAGGTCGCCTGAGTCGATACAATCTTTAATCATATCACAGATTCCATCAACGCCTGATATGCCGTTGAGAACGATATTTTCTAAAACTTCTCTATCCATATTAGACCTCCTCTCCTATTCCTAATTTAGTGAGGTGGTTGCCTGGTACTCTCCATTGACCCTGGGTACCACAATCTATTAAAATATATTTTTGGTTAATTTTCTTAACCTTACCTGAAACCTGGTTGCCCCTCTTACCAGTGAATCCTACGATATCACCAATCCTAAAAGATCTCACAGCCTGTTTGGCTAGGTGTGTTCTTTTCAACTTGATTGCTTCGATAACCTGGTTCAACTGATCGTTGTCCATTTGGTATATCAACTCGCTTGCCTTTGTGACTAGATTATTCATATTTTGCCTCTCTTTGTTAAATGCCTAATTATAATATTATTATAAGGTCTAATGATCTAAAGGTCAACCATTATTTTACCGATTCTGACTCCAATTTCTGCATCTTTGTGACCATGTTCATAAATTGATCCAACATTCTATCAATTTTAAGGTCTGCTTGGTCATCTCCAGCCGGGATACATATCGCCGCCATATCCTGTGTCCGAACCTGCTCAAGGGCAGTCATGCAAATCTTTTGATCTGGATAAACCATTTGAAGATTCAATGCCGCCGAAATTAAGATCCATTTCATCATTCTACCTCCCCATTTAATTTAATCAATTCGATGTTGCCATCTGCTTTCTTTGAGTGTTTCAAATACCCATTGTCGCATAGATGATCAACAACCTTTCCGGCGCCTACTTTCACGCCTTTGTCTTTACCTAAGTAATATCCACAGCCTACCAAAAGACCTGAATAAAAGACAACCTTCATTATTAGTTCAGTTTCCATTATTGTTTGGTTCCTCCTTATTCCATCTTATTAAGATTAATATTACAAGCCCATATGGTATTCCTATTACCAAGGAAAGATAAAATATGAGCATTACCCATTCAGGCATTCAACCACTTTCCTAAATAGTCCGGCTGTCTATTTCTGCCTTTGCTATGACCTAAATAGTTCGAGCCTTCATTTACTACCACTGGCTGTCCTTTTCCTCTATTGCAGACCCAACCATGTGGACCTTGCATTATTGCCTTGGCTGTGAAAGTTTGGCCTTGTGGTGTTTCATACCAAACCTTGTCGCCTTTCTGTATCTCCGAAAACATTTCATCTTTCCACATATTATATCTCCAACACTTTTTCTTTGAAGTCCTTCATTGGTGATTCTTCATGCTCGTCTGCCAAGGTATCTATTTCTACCATACCGTCCTCTTCGGCATATTCATCATCTTCATATGCAACCTTACCCAGGTATTCGGTATCTCCTGATTCATCGTAGTTGGCATCACAGATATAAGTTTCCACACCGTCTCTTTCTGTCGTTAAGTCTCTGTTGACGTTGTCGTAATTTATACCGCCACCTTCTAAGAACTTCTCTTCTGCTTCGTCCTTGTCTTTGGCCAAAACATCTTGTTCTATGCAGACCGTATAATAAGTCTTCTTCCTATATAGGTTCTTACCTAGGTCTTCCTTAAAAAACATTACCTCTGTATCTATTGTCATTAGTCTGCCCTCGATCCCATTGATGCCTTGATACCATATGCTCTTAATACATCAGCATAGGCTTGAGCACCTACTTCTTTACAATCCATTGATTGACCATTATGCTTCGCAGGATCCCACATAGTCATCGTCTTTCTCATATGTGATTTTTTGAAGCCAATTGATTCTAACATCTTTGCTTCTTTTGAATTCGTTCTTTCAACCCTTACATCAACCCAGGCAAAACCACAATACATTGGTTCACCATATTCGTTGCCACCTGTCTTCTCATTCCAATCTTGTAGGAAATCATGAACGGCTGTCTTTGCCGACATTGTCGCTTTATTGTGGATGTCTTGGATGTTTAAGTCTATTATCTGTGTCATATTTTTTTGCCTCTCTAGTTATTTGCCTAATTATTACTTTATATTAAAGCCAATCCTCTTATTTGTCAACCCCTAAGAAGTCGCTATTTTTATGGATAATATCCATAGCCCACTGGTCCCAAGGTTCAGTTTTGGTAGCCTTTAAGCAATTAAAACTGGTTTTGTAATCCTTACAAAGAACCTCAGTTTCCATCACGTCTTTAATGGTATCGATATCGCTCTTGTCGTTCGTATCAATCCATAGAGTACCATGCTCCCAATTCATATGTGGCATGGCATTTCCTTCTTTGTGAAACCTTTCTTTGATTTCAACTATCGCATGAGTTTCTAATCCCATATTATACAGCCTCCTTCCATTCTTCGAAGGTCACAATGCCTTCTAGTTTCTTAACCAACTTCCTACCATAGTCGGTAAAAAGTATTCCCTTATCCCACACCCAAGATTCTACGTCTTGTCCGTGATAGAATTTTTCATCCTGAGTCAACCATCTTAGAGCGGTCTCCTCATCACTTGCACCAAGCTCAATGGTCTCTTGGATCAGCTTCTTGAATTCTTTTTCACAATGCTCCTCCTGAGCCTTTTCCTCAGCCATTGCCGTATCGCAGGCCTTACTAATATAGTCGGCCTCATCTTTCAACTCCTGAAGAGTCATACTATTAAAGTCGTAGTGACGACCCTTACAACCAAATGCCGTCTTGTGGGCATCATAGATGTATTCCTCAAGCTCTGATCTCTCAAGAGCCTCTAAGGTTGTGATACCTCTCTCAATCCAATGAGCTTCGTCTTCTGGATAAAGACCTGCCCAACGGTTCTTAGGATCTTCTGCGACCCAAGCCTTTGTTTTAATGTTTCTGGATTTGATTTCTTTGATAAGTTTTAACATATTTTTGCCCTCTGCCTAATTCCTTATTATAATTATAGTATAAGGCCAAAGAATCAAAAAGTCAACCTTTTTTATACCTTGCAAACCATTGATTTTACTAGGTTTTTGAAAAAAGATTAAAAAAAGATTTGGCAGGCGAGCAAGGAATCGAACCTCAGTCTGCGGTTTTGGAGACCGTCATGTTGCCACTACACCACTCACCCATAATGTTCTAAAGATGTCTAATATTTAATGCCCTTGGCCCATTTTTTCTGTGAGCCCAATTCTTCGTTTGGAATGAAAGTAAAATTCTCTCCGCAGGTATAACAGACATCACCTTCCTTATCACCATAGGCGGCATTGGAGCCAGTGAGCCATTCATATTTTGGATTAGTGGCCAGTGAGTTCATTGATGAACAACCCGTAGTGACGAGGCCTAATATAATTAGTGAAATAATCTTCTTCATAATACTTAGGCCTCCTCTGCCTTAGTTTAATGGTTATCTATTGAGCCTGTTTTTGAAAAAGGTTCTTTATTGAATTCCAAGTTCTACCTAGTTGTTCTTTACTTTCAGCCCAACTCTCTTTTTGGTATGCAATAGTTTTTTCTTTCTCAGCGACAACCCAATTATTAACCTTATCTGTCATTGAATCGTGTGCCATTGCTTTCGTGGTAATCGCTACCAAAAAGATCACACAGGCAATCCAAATAATTGTTGTTGTTCTCATCATATACTTTAATATAAGCTCAGAGGACAGAAATGTCAACCGCTTTTGGTAAAATAATTTGACAGGCCGTGGAAGACTTCTCTACGGTCTATTCCGCCCATAAAATGGAAGGTTTCTTTGGATTGGCGGTCACCCTAACAGCGGGGCCTTTTGGTAAAAGTCTATTCCTGACCTGGGTAAAAAGTCTGTGTTTTCAACCACTTATCAGGTTCTACCGATTTACAAGATTCAACATGAACCAATTCAGTTTGTGGCCACTCAAACTTTTGAAGCGCCTGGCATACAAGATCTGAGTAGACATAAATTTTTTCGGGTGGTGTACCAGCAGTGACCAACTCATTAATCTTAGACAGTGAAGCTTCAGACAGTGAGGTAGTGTAGGTTTGTATAGCAGTGACCCCGTCAAATGTACTAAAGTCTTTGCTATAACGATCGCCGTGTAACCACGTGCATGGTGTTATAGGCATTGTAGATATCTTTATATCCTCAGCTACTAAACCGTGTAAACTAACGTTTGTAAAGCCCATGTCTTTTAATCTATCGTAAGTTAAAGGGCCTATACAATGCACAGGTTTGTTTAACAAGGGTACTATATCATAATCATAATGCTTTACTGCATCAATATGTGTAATTAATAGTGCTTGTTCCCAACTCTGTCGATGTTCTGTAGGTGTAGTAACCAAGCAAGGTAGCCATATATCGCCATCTGCGAGTGTTTTTGGTTCATTTATTTGTGTATAAATGTTCATAATGTAGAAATATTTAGCAGACTATATAGGCTGATCTAGTAAAATAGGTTATTTCAAAACCTTACAGCGGGGCCTATAATAAATACTATTACACTAAAGAAGATATCACGTTCCAGTGATACCGGAAGGAGAACTCCAATGACACAGTTAAGAAACCTAGCAATCAACCTAGAGGTTGGGCAAGAAATCCAGGTGGGAAAATATAATGACAAAGCAAAGATTACTAAGATCGAATATTTCGAGAAGTCAGGTGACATTTCTATTAACACAACGAAAGGTCCGAGAAAAGTGCTAACATTTAAACTATGTGACGAAGGAGACAGATACGACAACCTCGCAGACAAGTACAGATAAATACTTGTATGAAGATAATTGACATTTGTAACGAAGCAGAGACCGAAGCACAAGCCTCTGCGAAGCTATGTAGATCAAGCAGGCCTGATAGTTCCTTAGGTGCAAGTAACCTAGCGAGTTGTAAGAGCCAAGGCTTACGATCAAGAAGTGGAAAGAAGTCCCATAAGATAGGAAAGAAAAGAGTTACAGTTGGCGGAAAAAAGATTAAAGGAAAGGCTCATGGCGGACCATTACCAGACTGGAGTTAACATGGATACGATGTATAGCGGAAGGTTGTTAATAGCTGGACCTGTTTTAAACAGCAGTCCAATATTTTCACGTTCGGTAGTCTACATCTATGAACACAGAGTAGACGGTGGAGAAGTTATGGGTGTAATCTTAAATAAACCTAGTCAGTTTAGATGTTCTAGTTTAGGACTATTGAAAGATATACCTTTCGATCCTCAGCTAGAAGAAACATTTGTACACAAAGGCGGACCAGTAAATGATACTTCCGTTCTTTTGTTACACACCAACGAATGGCAGAGTACGAATACTTTACAGAGTGGCAAGGACTTGGCAATGACAAGTGATATGCTTATGATAGAGAAACTATCAACTGGTAACGTTCCCAAGGGCTGGAGAATGTTTGCTGGTATGAGTGTATGGACAGAAGACCAATTAGCAAACGAGATCAAGCAAGGGGCTTGGTTATTTGCACAGCCAAACAACCATAGTGTGTTTGACTTCAACGAAGAAGAGCAGTACTTGAAAGCACTCGAGCTTTGCAGTAAACAAACCTTTTCTAAGTACATTTAGAAAGTATACTGGAGGTATACAATGATTAGAACATTAATTATAGCAATTCTGGTGTCGTTCATATCTGTGACTGCACTAGCCGAACATGAAACACAACCACAGGCTCCTCAAGCGAGTCCGTTTAACAAATTACCTATCATGGTAGACTGTGGAACAAAGGAGGCTATCTTTGAAGTACTACGTAGATATAACGAAGAACCTGCACTATCAATGGAAGTTATTATACAAACACCTAACAGTGGAATACTAAAACAGCCGGGTATGTTGTTTGCGAATAGAGATAAAAGTACTTGGAGTCTAGTTGCATACTTCCCTGATAACGGTGGTGCGTGTATAGTTCAGAACGGTGTTAACATTACCGCCGTACAAAAACCTAGTTCTTAAACCTTATTTCGTAGTTGCCATATTACTTAAAGGATTTTCTAAAGCAAGTTTAATTTGCTTTTCAATCTTCGCTTCAAGCTCGGCCATTTCTTGTTTGATATCTTTGATTGCATCGCTGATGTCTGTATTAAGTTCTCTACTATCGTTCTTAACTCTTGATTCAACATCTTCTACGATCTTTTCGATACGTCTTACATCACCACGTAAATCATTCTTAAGCTCTTTAGCCACGTCAGCCACTAGTGTTACTTCTTCAAGTACCATGTCTAGTTCGGACTGTACAAGTGCTAACTTCTTATCAAACCCAGTAAGGTCTGGTGCTACGTAAGAGTCTATCTTCTTTTCCATCATTTGGTATCTATTGAAAAGCTCAAAGCCTCCCCATAACCCACCAATTATAGTACCAACCAATGGCAAAACTAGTAATAATTTACTGCCACCTACTTTAATACCTTTGTATTCTATCTCTGCCATTTTATGCTCCTTGTTTATATTTATTGAATCTTAACTAAAATGTAGTTAAGACTACTCGTATTGCTCCATGATCATTTCGTTCATGATCTTGTCTTGTGCCATATCATACAGTATGCCTGCTGGATCTTGTAGCATAGGCATCTCCGTATAGATCTGTGTATCTGTGTACCAATCTAATGGTAATGCGTTTTGTTTGTCTAGATATGCTTGGAAGTTCTTTGTGTCTGCTAAACTAGACATCAATGCTATCTTAGTTGTTTCGTTGATAGCACTATAAGTATCTGCCATTGCGGCAAGTATTCTAGTAGCAATCTTCTGCTTGGCTTCTGCTACCTTCTTCTCTACGTATTCCTTCTTGGCCTTCTTACTATCGGTGTTCTTTTTGCTTTTGTTTTCTTTTCCTTTGCCTTTGCTATCATTTCCGCTTTTTCCTTTAGACTCTTCTCCCCTGGAAGAAGATTCGTTGTTTTCGTTGCTGTCAGAGGATTCTGATTCTCCGCTATCACTGGCTTCGGATTCGGCTTCTGGTTCACTGGAATCTCCATCAGACTCAGCATCTCCGTCACCTGGTCCCTCACTCGAACTTTGATTTTCGTCCACTGGCTGTTCAGCATCTTGACTGGACTCTTGTACGTCTTCTGCACTTGGTTCAGTGGTTTCCGTATTCTCTGTGTCTTGTGTTTCGGACGTTGATGGTTCCGTTGGTTCCGGCTCATTAGTATTCCCTTCACTAGTACTTATTTCACTTGTGGGCTCTGGTCCTGCATCAACTTCAGGTTCGCTAGTAGTTGACTCTGTCATTCTGTTTGGTCCTGGTCCGTTACTTGGACCTGCATCAGCTATCTCTATGTTTGGTCCTGGTCCACTGTCAGTTGGCTCAGGTGCTAATTCTACGTTAGGTCCTGGTCCTGAGTCTGCCATGTTAGTGTTTGGCATTTCAAGTACTTGTGGTAAATCATCTAAAGGCATATCCATATTAGGCATATCTATTTCTATTTCTGCTATCGCATCTCCAACGGCTGTGTCAATCTGTGATCCAATGTCTGCTTCAATTGATTCAACACTTGGCATATTAACATCCATAGGACCTGTGTCCATGCTACCAAAGTCTAGGTTAAGATCTATTTCAACGATAGTTTCTATTGCAACGACGCCCGTGTCCATGTTAGTTGTTTCCATTTCAACTGTTGCCACGTTAGTTGTTTCGTCTACTTCTACACTGAATTCCATTTCAATGCCACCACCTGTTTCGTCATTTACTATTGCTATCTCAAATGACTCTACTTCTGTGAAGTCTATGTCTGGAACAGTTGCATCTGTAGTAGGGTCACCTATGAACACACTTGTTATTGTATCTTCGCTGGTATTGTAAACTGTTGTTTGATCACTTAATATGATCTGAGTTATTGTTTGTGTTATCTGTGTTACTGCATCATATGTAAGTGTCATGAAAGGATCGCTAAACACAGGACCATAGTAACCTGAGTGGTATCCTGCGTCAACTCCCCACAGTTCCATATCTCCCCATACTTCCGTTATATTATTATTAGTGAGTACCCCCGATCCAACATCACCCGTGAATGAATGTGTTTGTGTGCCGTTGTAATTCAGTGTTACGTAATTGGTGAAGGTTTGAAACTGACCTTCTCCCTGGTTTGATGTGTTCTGGCCATAAAGTTTTACAGTTATTCTAAATACATCCTTACAGTCACCACCGGTTGCTGAACACAAAGGTACAGTTACGTTTGACTTATGTGACATTACATCAACACCATAGTTTAATGTAAACCCTGCTTGTATCTCCGCGACGGTCATATCTAATCCCATTTCAAATCGTTCTGATGTTATTTGTCCACCGCCCAATGCCGTAAAGTTATAATTATTTGTGTTTGACAAAAGACTATTGTTATTATTGTGTTGGTAACCTGTACAGGCTTCACCTGCACCAACAGTTGTACTTGACCCGCTTGTTCTACATTGTGTTCCACCTTGTAACTTTATTCTACCTTCAGTTGACCAATCACTTGAATTAATAGTTGGTACAAAGTTTGAAGTTGTTGTGGCTGTTATCTGTGATGTTTGTTGTGTTGTAGTCGTAGATGTAGCAATCTCTTCAACCACTGTTTCAGTCCAGTTAGTTGTAGTTGTTGTATCTTCAAAGCCACCATTGAGTGTTACCTCTGTGTTGGTTACTACTGAGGTTAAGGTACTAGAGGTTACTGTACCACCGTTAGGTCCTGTATCGCCTACGTTATACTGTTGGGTATATGCTAGTGCTGGATTAGAGTAAGAATAACAACAGAGCACCAATACCAATGCTCCAAGTAGTTGCCTTATTCTTCCACTCTTTTTCGTATGCTTCAAGATCATTTTCTTTTAACCATTTCTCATAATCAGGACGTTTCTCTGGATTCTCAGCCCATGCTTTCGCGGCCTCAATTCCAATCTTACCTTTGTACGGACAAGGTGTACCTGCCATTTCCATGGCTTCAAATACTCTTGCATCTTGGCATAATAAAGATACTGCGGCGACCTTCATACCCATACCATATAATGATCTGGATAGTTTCAATCTTTCACAGTTTAGATCTCGTATAGTTGTTCCACCTGCAATACCAAACACCTGTGTTTGTACTGCGGCACTTGTTCCCGTTGAACAAACATCTTGATTGTTTATCATAACGTTTGGTGCTGATGCTGTTGGTGGTGTTTTATCAACCGTGGTTGTTCCTGTAACGGTTGATGTTACTGTGTTGGTTTCTGCAAGAGCAACACTCGACATTAAAACGAGAGATGCTATTGCCCCAAATATTAGCTTGTATAACTTCATATTTTTGTGTACCCCTAATCTGGTAGAGTTGTGCCCTTCGTACTAGTATTTATCAGGTGTAACTATTTTTACACCTTTTACCTAGCATTTAATTTAAATGCGTTATAAATACGCATAGCACAGGACAAGGAACGTTTAAGATGTCTAGCAACAAGGAAGAACAAGACTACCTCTTTGATACGATCGGGGAACATTTTGATAAATTTGAACAAGTAACCCTACCACAAGAGTTAGAAAAGATAGAGAGAAACTCTATATCAGAAAAGCTCGTAGAATTTAATGGTAATAGAACAAGAACGGCCAACGCACTAGGTATTGGCCGTACTAATTTAGTTAAGAAGATAAAGAAGTATTCTTTAGCTTGACTACTTGATCCAACCTATCTTTTGACCAAGTTTAGTTCTTTTGTCATGCTCTGCTATTGTGCTAGGATATCTCCAAGCCCATATTGCCACGAGTGCCATAAAGCCTCCTGACCACATAATTGCTTTTAGATTCTCTGTCATAAACCAAGTAAACACTAAAGTTGATGACATCACTAGTACCATTGCATACTTTCCTTTTTGTGGAAAGACTCTTTTCTTTACCCAGTTGGTTAAGAAAGGTCCGAACCATGGATGGTTGTATAACCACTTCTCCATCTTCGGTGAGCTTTTAGCAAAGGCCCAAGCGGCTATGACTAAAAAGATTGAAAAAGGTATTCCCGGAGTTACGAAACCCACATAGGCAATACCTACACATAGGAACCCTAAGGCCCTATATAAGTTTTTTTTGATTTCCATATATTATAATACTTTCTGTAGAGCATCGCATAAGTCATGCATCATTGCGTTTGTATGGAATGGTGTTGGTGCAAAACGTAGGCGCTCTGTTCCTACATCAACCGTTGGGTGATTTATTGCCTGACAATATATTCCATATTCGTTAATAAGCTCGTCACTTATTGCTTTACACTTCTTGGCATCTCCTATCTTGACAGGAACTATATGTGTTTCATTGTCAAAGATTTCGATGTTTCTATTTGTAAGAAGTGTTTTCAATCGTTTAGCACGTTCTTGGTGCTTCACTCTTAAATCGTTGTGATCTCGCAAGTACTTGACACTTGCAAGTGCTCCAGCACAAATGACTGGACTCATTGATGTTGTAAAAATAAAGCCTGAGGAGACAGAACGAATCGCGTCTATAACGTCAGACTTCCCTGCTATGTATCCACCCTGAACTCCAAAGGCTTTACCTAGTGTACCATTAAGTATGTCGATTTGATCCTGTGATCTCAGCTTTGCAGAATAACCTGCACCTGTTTCACCATACAGGCCAACGGCGTGGACCTCATCGAGATAAGTTATGGCATTGTACTTTTTAGCCAATGCGACAATCTCTGGTATCTTACTGACGTATCCATCCATGCTATACACAGATTCAAAGACTATGCAAGGAGTGCCTTTAACGTCTCGCAGTAGTTGTTCTAATTGCTCTAGATCATTGTGCTTGAAAATTTTCTTTTCAGCACCACTGTGTCTTATACCTTGTATTAAAGATGCATGATTCTTGCTATCACTTAGGTACACAATGTCGGGAATGATTCGTTTCAAAGCAATTAGTGACCATTCGTTTGCCACATAGGCTGATGTAAAGAGTAGGGCTGACTGTTTGCTATGCAATTTGGCAAGCTCATGCTCTAGTGCTACGTGATAATGACTTGTTCCAGCGATGTTTCTAGTTCCACCCGAACCTGCTCCGGTTTGATCAAGAGCGGTATGCATGGCATCAAGCACCACTTTGTGCTGTCCCATTCCAAGATAATCATTAGAACACCAGTTGACTATATTTTTAATAGCATACTTGCCATACCATATAGCATTGGGATAGTCTCCCCTCTCGCGAAGAATATCGTTGAAGACACGGTAGTTACCGTTATCTTTTAGTTCTTGTATCTTTTGTTTGAATTGCGTTAAGTCTATCATCTCTAGTATTTATGTGTGTAGTTTTCTTAGGGTTCAATTGGTGAACGTAACAACCCATGTGATGATAGTGTATTTGAATGCCTGCTTCTCGTAGCTCTTGGTCAACCTGTTGGCAGTTCTTAATAAATGATTTAAGCCATTTTAGCATATAGTATATATTTATACTGTCGTTGTCCACCTGATCTAAATAGGTGTAAGCGACTCTGTTGTATGTCTCTAAACACGTTTACTGACTCCTGTGGAATACGTGCATTTCGAAATCTGCCATCTATGGTAGCTATATCGTACTCCATAGCTGATACAGTTTGTTGGGTCTGGTCTTCCTCTAGTTGTATTGTATAGTTCTTTTCAACTGCATCTTTGAATTGATTAATGCTTGTTCTATCAAAGAAGTCACTAACAATAATAGTGCTATTGTACTTCTTATCAAAGAAGCCCGTTTCAAATAACAAGTGAGCTGAACAAAGAGAAAGTATGATATCGTATTCATCATCTAGTTGTTCTGCTTGTAGAAATCTTCTATTAGGATAATGTTGCCTAGCATATTCAACACACTGAGCTTCGTTGTCAATGCCTACAATGTTTGCATTGTCGTGATACTTAGAAATAATATCAACACCTCTTCCCCAACCGCAACCCATATCAACTATCTTTTTTGCACCTAGATCAATATCTTTAACTAGGTTAAGATAAGCTCTGACTTGCATTGGCCAGTCCATGTCCTCTGCCTTAACATCTATCTTAGAATCATTTAGTCCGTGATTCTGCATAGGTCTCCATGCAATATCCTTAACATGATCTTCGAACAGTTCGTTGTTGGAAAGGTTTATAGGTGGATTGTTAAGTTGTGTTTTAGTTGCTCTGATGTCTCTGACTTCTTGATTTGCAGAGGTAAGTTTGGCAAATATTTCTGATTGTTGTCTCTTGGACAATGTTGTAAGTCCGCGTGTTCCCATAGTCTAATACTTATAGAAAATTAAAGGCCTGCTCCAAATAAATGAAACAGGCCTCCCGCCTCCTATATGTTTTGTATACGGCTCTATGAGTCCGTTTGCATTATCATTACAAGGATGCCTCCCTAACCTGTTAGGTGGTATCCAGTATTGTGCGTTGTTTCTGCTTCATATCGACTTGGATCTATTTCTTGTCTTCTTGTGGGTTACCGTTAACGAAATCGTAGAACCTTTCTGCATTCTTTAGAACTTCATCTACTCCTGGTACATCTGGCATCTTTACGTCCATGATCAGTTGACCAGTTTCTTTATCACGTTTAGTAGTTGTTTCCCAGCCTAGCCACTTGTTTGAAAACTCAAACTCTGTGAACTGTTTGGCCATTCCCAATACATCTGTCCTAATTTCGTAACCGTTTTTATTGAATTGTACCTTTGGTGATACATTATCTTTTGGATTTGTCATATTTTACTCCTTTGTGTGTGTTGTGTGTGTTTTATGACGCTATCTTATATAATAGCACTTTTATTTAGTTTTTTCAAGTATTTAGATCGCCAAAAGCGGTACCTAAGACCACTTATGGTCAGTTTATTCTTAACAGTGGCTATTTAAATATTACAATGAGATTACACTTGAATAGTAATTTCATTTTATAATAGAAAGGAGATCCAAATATGGAAATCTTAACTAAAGTAAAAAAATGGGCTTCGGAGATAACCGATGTGGGTGTAAGTTTACTTGCACTTGGCATTGTACTCGAAGTGCTATTTACAGGACAGAACATTCCGTTCTGGCCAAACATTAGCGTTATATCTAACGTTCAAAATATCGTTGCAGGTTTCTCAGCACAAGGTTTAGTTGGGTTAGTTGCAGTATGGGTTCTATATTCAATTTACACAAAAAAATAATAGTATAGACAATCAATAACTAGATTGTGGCGTCTGAGTCGACGCTTTCGCCACAGTCAAAAAAATAGGGCAGTTTTATGGACTGCCCTATATTCAATTTACACAAATAAATTTATTTTTTCTTACCCGATAAGTAATCGTTTTCTTCGTCAGTATATGGCCACATCTTAAGCTACCATACCCTTCTTGCCACTCCAAGTAGCAACGGCTTTACCTCTCATGTAATGTTTAGCAGGATCGTAATCAGCTTTAAACTTTTTTCTAGTTTCTAATCTGATTAAAGCTCTTTCTTTTCTACCTTGAAGTTCTAACTTCGCTAGTAATAAAGCCTTAGCTTCATCGTGATATCCTTGTCTTGATAGCTCAGCGGCCGCTTTCGCATAGCCGGCCACAGCAAACCAATTTAAGAAACGTTTAATAATAAGCATTGTTCTGATCCTTTCCTAATATCTAACCGATTTGACTCTAGTGCCAAATGGGCCAACCTCGATCTGCCTGCGATCGAGTTGTTTAATGCGACGTTCGAGATCAACATGATCGACAGAGCGAGACAGATAGTCTTCCTCCCATCTGCGTTGATTGTAGAAAATCTTTTCGTTAAGTTTTGATAATATTTTAAGTAGAAGTTGCATTAGGCCGCCTCCTGTCTTAAAATTGTTTTCGTAGTTTTTGGTGGCTGTCCATTGGTTTGTAGCATATGATTATATGCATACTGCCAATCGTTCTTGTATTCTGTTCTAGCCCATATCTCAAACTCAGCACGGCGTCGGTCTGTGTAAGCACCTGACCCGCGATTCATCCAAGACACAAGACCACTCCAAAAGTGTGTCATTATTTTCTCCTATGTTTTGGATGCTTAAGGAAAGCAATACCCCCTGTCTTTTCAGGGCGTCAGTAGTCTTTGCTACCGTCAATGTCACTTTGGACATCGTCATTTGCTATTTAAGGAGTGCTCTCAACTCCCTGGTCTTTCCCAGTGTATGTGTGTGTCATCGGAAAGTCTTGTGAAAGTCTTTGCGTCGACATTCGTATTTATAAAATACTAACAAAACTCGAGGCCTTAATGGAGTAGATCTCCTGTACTTTTTTTGCATGGCTGTCTTGCTAAAAGGAAAAGTATTAAAGTATATGTTTGTTCGGGTAAGATACTATCTAAATAATTGTATGATCTTCAAGAAACTTAGGCGTAGAAAATTATCCCAATGGCAACGTTGGAAGAAGAAAGCCCCTAAGGTTCCTGAGATTACTTGTCCTGACATAGATGCCCTAATAGAAACATTGAACAAGTATGTAGGTAACCGTGAGTTCAGCAAGACTGCTAACAATAAGATAATACGCAAACTTGAACGATTGCGTAAGGCCAACGATGCTTTACGTGAAAGCGGACATTACTGGTACACCATTGCCAAGGATAATCTTAAATATAAAAAATAATTAGTAAAGATAGTATGTTGTACTGATTGAACCTGTGGCCCATATCTTGGCGTACTCGTCATAAGTGAATTCATGGTCGTCATCTAACATACTTTCTGTAACCAAATCATCAATACAAAACGCAATCTTGTGAGTGCCACCGTGATACTTGAATAACGGATCTTCATTTTCTCTAACAAATTCTCTTGCTCTAAATGTGCATTCTAAATAGTTTTTGGTTTTTAGATGATCTGCGTTCATAATATCGCAATAGCCTTGATCAAGGTTAGGTGGGCCACTTAACCAGCATATCATCGTTATCAATGTAAAAGGATCCGTCATAATAATATTTATGTTACAGATTTGTTACAAATTAGGTTTTGATTAATAATTTATTAAATAGTGTTATGAAGCACTTCAAGAGTATATTCATTTCAGATATACACTTAGGCACAAGAGGTTGTCAAGCAGATGCCCTTTGTGACTTTTTAAAACATCACACCGCAGATAACATATTTTTGGTAGGCGATATCATAGATGGTTGGCGTCTAAGCAAACGTTGGTACTTCCCACAGAATCATGCAAACGTAATACGTAGGTTACTCACTGCGGCCAAACGTGGTGCAAAGGTTTATTACATACTTGGTAACCACGACGAATACCTGCGTAAGTTTTTGCCATTTGATATCTCATTTGGTGCAATCAAGATACTAAACAAATATACCTACGTTACCAATGATAAGAAATATTTGGTAATACACGGTGATGTATTTGACAAGGTAATGAAGAACAGTAAATGGTTGATGCTGTTTGGTGACAATCTCTACAACTTCCTCATATGGGTCAATGTCAAGTTCAATGCGATAAGAAAGATCTGTGGCATGGATTACTGGAGTTTGAGTAAATACTTGAAAGCACAGACCAAACAGGCTTTAAATTTTATTCTTAAGTTTGAAGAAACTGTTGCACTACATTGCCATCAAAAGGGGTTTGATGGAGTTATTTGTGGACATATACATACCCCAGCGGATAAGGAATTACATGGAATACATTATATCAATACTGGAGACTGGGTGGAGTCATGTACCGCAGTGGTTGAAAAGGATCCTGGCCAGTTTGAAACGATACATTATAAAATTAGCACTGACACTGAAAGCACTGGCAATTGATTTTGCTATCGCCTTTGGATCCGTGTTTGTTTCGGTTGCAATATTCTATTCATTCGATGTACCAAGCGAATGGAAAATTCCTAACATAATAATTCCAATCATAGCAGTTTTTGTCTACAGAGTCATAGGTAGAATGTTGGCGAACCCCATACAGAAATTCAAGGACGCAGGAAAATAATGGCAAAGATTTTATTAGTGACAGATGCTTGGCATCCGCAGACCAACGGAGTAGTAACCACACTGGATCAACTGCACAGGAACGCAATCAATCACGGAGACAGGATCACAGTGATCCACCCAAAACGTTTTCGTTTGCGTTTTCCTATGCCTGGCTACACAGAAATAGATCTTGCTTTTCCTTTGCCTTGGAGTGTTAGAAAACATCTTAAGAAACAGATATGGGATCACATACACATAGCAACACCAGAAGGGCCAATTGGCATCATGTTTGCAAGGACCTGCCGAAAACTAAACATTCCCTTTTCAACAAGTTTGCACACACTATTTCCAGAATTTGTCAAAGCAAAATATCCTTTGGTGAGTTTGGATTGGGGTTGGCGTTGGATGAAGTTAAGGTACAACGATTCAACCCACATAATGACCACAACACAGAGCATGGTTGATCTACTCAAGGCCAAAGGATTCAAGCAAAAGATAATTGCTTGGACCAGAGGTGTTGACCGAGAATATTTTAAACCTGATCCAGAACGTGTTAACAATCAAAAAACCGTGCTGGTATGTGTGAGTAGGGTAAGCCATGAAAAAGGTTTAGATGATTTTTGTTCATTGAAGGTTCCCAACACAGAAAAGATCCTGGTTGGTGATGGACCATATCTAAAAGCACTGAAAAAGAAATATCATGACGTGCATTTTGTAGGCAAGAAAAAAGGAAATGACCTGGCCAAATATTATCAAGGTGCAGATGTGTTTGTGTTTCCAAGTGTGAATGATACGTTTGGTGTGGTCCAGATAGAAGCCATGGCCTGTGGTACACCTGTCGCGGCTTATCCTGTGGTAGGACCCAAGGATGTCATAGAACAGGGCGTGAACGGTTACATGGACAAGGACTTGACTGTTGCTATTGATCAGTGTACAAAACTTATACGTGCTGATGTTTATAAAAGTTCACTCAAGTGGAGTTGGGAAGAAGCATACAAACAGTTCAAATCAGTGTTGCTACCTGCAAAATAATCCTGTTCATTAGAATATAATAATATACTAAAATCCTTATAAGTGTCCATAAAATAAATGGACAAACTAAATAATAATATGCACTTGACATAATTTGTTATTGTGCTATAATCGTACTACATTGTGATTAACTATCAGGTGAAAGCCGGGAGAACACAATGAATAAACTTTTAGTAAACATAAGGTATTTCATAGCACCATTGTTGATACTTGTTACACTCGCAGGAGTGTTGGCAGGTGGAGCATGGGTATGGACAGGTGTGGGCCTATTGGGAGTAGGCATTATACTTGACACCCTTATCAACGTACAGACTCGTGGAGCAGTTGATGAGAATGGTGACACCTTAGGTATCCCCTGGTTACAGAATGCAGTAATGTATATGATGTTGCCAGTCTTTGTAGCACTTCAGTTAGCACTTGCTTACCAAATATATAATGGTATGGCAGGAGCAGAACTATTAGGTGCTGTATTATCAACAGGTATATTTGCAGGCATAGGTATAATCTATGGGCATGAACTATCGCACACCAAAGGCGTTGCATTCGTAATTAGTCGTTGGATGATGGCGTTATCAGGTTCAGCACATTTCTGTTATGCTCATGTGTACAATCATCACTTGGAATTAGCAAGTGAAGATGATCCTGCAACCGCACCTAGAGGACGTGATATCTATTCACACTATGTCAAATCACACTTAGGTCAATCTAAGTTCTTGTTTGAGATGGAGAAAGGTAGATTAAAACGTTTAGGTAAACCTTTTATATCATTTGGTAACAGATGGATTAGAGGTTATATGATGAGTGTTCCTTCACTTGCATTGTTCTTTTATGCAGGTGGTTGGTTAGGAGTTGCTTCATTGGCTCTTGTTTGGGTAATATCAAACTTTGAGTTAGAAGCACTTAACTATCTAGAACACTATGGTTTGGTACGTGTAAAAAGCGAGCCTATAGACTATAGACATTCTTGGGATAACTCAACACTATTCACTTCATGGTTCTTTATAGAAATAGGTCGTCAGGCTGATCATCATGACAGAGGCGAAACACACTTCTGGGAACTAGATGAAGTAGGTGCACCAAACACAGGAGTAGGATACTTCACGTTGTTTGCACTCGCACTAATACCTCCAGTGTTTGATGCTTTCATGAAGAAACATTTAGACAACTGGGACAAAAACTTTGCCTCAGAAGCAGAGATAGAAATAGCTAAGAAATTAGCTTAACCACTTGGGGGCTCACTTTTGGGTGAGTCCCTTTCATTTGTTCATTGTACGTTCATATCGAATATGCTATATATTAATAGTAGAATTAATTCTACTGTGGACCGCGGTCAGAAGACAACCGGCACGTAACCTTTAAACTTTTTTGGAGATTAACGATGGAATGGACTAAACCCGTGATCAAAGAAATTTCTGTTGGCTTAGAAATTAATTCTTATGCCTGTGCAGAAATATAGGTTGACATTATAATAATAATATAGTATATTATAATTTTAATCAGGAGCCAACCCAAGGGAAGGCTCCATTTTTTTTGAAAGGACCAAGGATGCAAAGTACCAAGCAACCTATGGATTGGCATATCCAAGAAGTTCTAACCTGTGAAGTTCTAAGGTTAGATCCAAACAACAAAATGCTTAATAAGTTTTTTGAAATGCAAAACCATCATGGAGCAACCATGAGAAATTTTAAAAAACAATACGACAAACACGGCACATGGAAGGAACCTTTACCTGGGAGTTTATTATAATGAAATTATATAGTTTTGAATTAGTATTATTCGGATGGTTAGCATATAACATATTTGTTGAAATCCATGATTGGGTAGCAGAATCATTTGAAGACAGTGAACAACATTCAGAAGTAGAAGCACCTGAACCAGTAGCAAAACCTTTACACATACAAGCCAATGTTGACTAAATTTATGGTAATCGTATGGTTGGGTTATAATTATGAACAACCAGTGTTAGTTGGGCAAGTGCATGACTGCGATGAAGGAAAAGTAATAGCAAGAGAATTACAACCTAATCACAAAGCCTTTGGTTGCTTTACCAAGGAACATTGGGATAAGAATAAGTTTTTTATTTTACGTTGGTAAATTAAAAGTTAAATTTGTGGAGTTTCCATACCATCAACATATTTTTTGATATGTGAAATGTAATCACCTATGTTGTGATCAGAAAAGTTATCAATCTTACCTTTTTTGATACCTCGCCACATACCTCGTAGTCTGTCTTTAGTCCTTTGCCAACCTGAAGGACTTCTGACATTACCCCATGTGTTTAGATAATGTTCTTCTCCGTGATGTGTATATCCCATTATCCATAACGGTACACGGCATACTATATCATTGTTGTTTACCCATCTATGATGTTTGATGCCAAGGCTTTTAGTGTATCCTGACCAACCAACTCTTGGTGATCCGTATGTGTAAAGTTCTTGTGGGTCTAAGGTATCTAAGTGTAATAAACATCTTGAAGCCATTATAGTTGCCATTGCGGCACCTAGGCTGTGTCCACAAAACCATAAATCTTTTTTCTTATTGACTGTACGAAACAGATCCTCAGTTATTTGTGGCCAAAGTTGATCTACTTCTGCTTTAAATCCTGCATGAACACGTGATACTGTCTCTGCAATAACTGGTAGTGCATTTGCATCAGCGGCGATATCGTTGTACTCTGTAGGTTCTGTACCCCTACAAGCAATTACAATGTCATCTTTATTCATAAATCTATAAGACTGAGCACCTTTTTGATCGTAATATTCTACAGTAGTAAATCCAATTGCTTTGCCTTTTTTAGTTGCTTCTGCTTTGGAAAGGTATGCAATAGCACTCAATTCAGCAAACAGCAATGACTTTTCTTTAAAGTTTAATTTACTGATAG
>ERZ802830.1514-NODE-1514-length-22023-cov-19.5291_pt1 | contig 22023 bp, 18 predicted proteins | sample MGYA00345654_ERZ802830 | MGnify/ENA primary metagenome ERZ802830 (study PRJEB30503, sample SAMEA104212375) | marine metagenome | biome: Westerlies Biome; feature: [SRF] surface water layer (ENVO:00010504) within the epipelagic zone...; material: water...
GAAGGAATTTTAAACTTTAGTGACCATAGTTCAATTTTATTGGAGGCTTTCCCTAATAACTTTAATCCTCACTTAAGCAAGCTAAAAGAATTGATTGAAGAGAAAATATTTGCTAAATAATCTTAAATTACATTTCTGTAAGGTTTAAATAAATTAACTTAATTCTTAGTTGTATTTATTTATCCACTTGGTTAGAATTATGACTTAATACTAATTTCTTGGGGGAAATTATGAACTTTTCAAAAATATCATATGGCTTTGTATCGGTCTTCTTTGTAACCATACTTGGTCTTAACAGCGCAAATGTATTTGCGCAAAATTCAGAGTCATTACTTGAGGAAATAGTTGTCACCGCTCAGAAAAAAGAACAGGGACTTGCTGAAGTTCCTATTTCTATTCAAGTGATATCTGGTGATAGAATGGATGATCTTGGAATTACATCATTCGATGATCTGCAAAAACATATTCCAGGTGTAATGATTAACAAAGGTGCTGCAAGTCCTAACATTTATATTAGAGGTGTTGGCTCAGGTACAAATAAAGGATTCTCTCAATCTGTAACACAATTTATAGATGGCATGCCAATTACTAGAGGTGAACAATACTCATCTCCCCTTCTGGATGTCGAAAGAGTTGAGGTTCTAAAAGGAACTCAAGGCGTGTTATTTGGTAAAAATACAATTGGTGGAGTTGTTAACTTAATTAGTAGATCGCCTGATTTAGGTGGCGATGCTAATGGAAACTTCCTACTTGAAACAGTTCCAGAATGGAATACAACTAAATTCCAAGGAGCGGCTAATATCCCAGTAAGTGATACTTTTGCGATGAGGATCGCTGCATCAGTTGAAGAAACTGATGGATGGACTTACAACGCATTACTTAAACAAGATGGTCCTCAAAATGAAAAAACTGCTATAAGAGCTACTTTTTTATGGGAGCTAGATAATCTTGAAGTAAATTTAAAAGTATCTAGCGCATCACTTGAAAGAAGAGGTCAACAAGGAACAATTCGTATTTTACGTTCACCTGTGCCTTTGGGTGTAATGGCTCAAAATGGTTTTAATGGAGCATTCATTACTCAAACCTTGCTTGCTAGAAACTTTCCAAATATTGTAGTAGGAAAACCTGGAATTACTTATCAGGACGATACGAATGCCAACACACCTACAGGTGGTGATCTGGATAATGACAGCTTTATCTTAAATATGAAATCAACTATAGGTGATTTTGAAATTAGATCTACCACCTCATTTTCAACTTATGATTATGCTTGGGGTCTAGATGCTGATTTTGGTCCATTACCCTTTCTAGCAACTGATAATTATCATGACTTTGAATCTTTAACACATGAGTTGGTAATCGTTTCTCCAGCGAGTGATTCATTTGAATACATAGCTGGTGTTTATTACGAAGACAATACATTGGACATAGACAATAATGGTCTTTTTCTGACTTCTATGGAAGGTTTAGTTGGAGGAACATTTCCTGCTCCAGATCTTTTTGCTTTAAATACTGCTGGTAGATTCTCTGCTGCAGAGTCTGGTACTCATACTATTTTTGATGAAACATCACAGAGCTTATCTGCCTTTATTGAAGGTACATGGTATGTAAATGATAAGACAACTGTCATAGCTGGTGTTAGGGTTTCTGAGGAAGATAAAGACGTTAAAGGCTCTCAAGTAAATAGCTCGTCAGCAACTGGTGGCTGGGGTGCAAACTATCCTACATTAAATCCATTTGTACGAGGTGTTCATTTTGCGTTGTTAGGAAGATTACCCTATGATTTTCCTAAACAAAACAGATCAGAAAATCACACCACTCCATCTATAAAAATGACATATGAAATGTCAGATACCACAAGATTTTATGCAAGTTATGCTGAAGGTTACAAGACTGGTGGATTTGATGGTTCTGAGAATGCAGCTCAATTAAATGCAACAACTCCTGCGCCAGCATTCCAGTTTGAGCCAGAAGAAGCAACGACTTTAGAGATTGGAGCCAAAATTGACAATCCTGAAAAGAATTTCAGATTTAATATTGCATATTTCAGTACTGATTATGAAGACATGCAGGTCTCTGCCTTTGATGGATCAGCCTTTAGAGTATCAAATGCTGCTGAAGCAGAAATTACTGGAATTGAGATTGATTCAACTTGGGCTCCATCAAGCAATCTGCTTATTGGTGCATCAGCTACAACGCTCGACTTTGAATATACCAATTTCCTAGGATCTTGTACTGGAGATCAGAATGTTGCGTATGCTATTGCTAATTCTTCACCTGGTGGTGTAGGTTGCCAACAAGACATGTCAGGTAAAGCTGGAAATTTTGCACCAGAGCTCTCTGCATCAATATTTGCTGAATACTACACAGCAATGGCTGGCAATGAACTTGTTTATTCAATAGCTGCAAACTATGTCGATGAATTTAATTCAAGCGGAACAGCAGATCCTCTTGGGAATCATGACGAGTCTACAAAAGTAGATGTAAGCGTGAAATACGTTATGGATAATGGTTTGGAACTAAAATTATTTGGAAGAAATATTACTGATGAAGTCGTCGGAACTCAAAGTATTGCTTTGCCTCTTAATGCTGGATCATTTTTCCAAATGTGGGAAAAAGGCAAAGAAGTTGGTTTAAGTGTAAGAAAAAGATTTTAATCTTTGTGACAGCACTTGGTAATTATCTCCCTAAGATTAATTTACCAAGGAAACATAGATCAAGATTGTGGGACCCCCCTCCTTCAATCTTGATCTCAGCTTTTTTGAATCGTCAAGTTTAATAAAATTATCTTAAATAATGTTTAAGGAGTAATTCGTTCACATTAGTGTAAAATAAGGGCATGGCAAAAGAAGACAATTTAGAATTTGAAGGTGAGGTAATTGAGACCCTGCCTAATACAACTTTTAAAGTTAAGTTAGAAAACGATCACATTATCGAAGCTCACATCTCTGGAAAAATGCGAAAGCATTACATCAGAATACTGACAGGTGATAAGGTTAAAGTTGAAATGACGCCTTATGATTTAACCAAAGGAAGAATTACTTTTCGAGGTCGCTAAGCTTTAGAATTAACTGTTTTCTTTTTAGCGCTAAACTTTATCTTGTTTGCAACTAAATCCACTTTAATCTGACCGCCTTTACTGAGATCTCCAAATAATACTTTATCTACTAAAGGTTTTTTAATCTGATTGGTGATAAATCTTTCCATAGGTCTTGCGCCCATTTCTTTGTTATAGCCATTCTCTGCTATCCAATTAAGAACTTTCTTAGAGTAAATAAGTTCTACATTGCGAGCATCTAACTGAGCTTGGAGTTTTGTAAGGAATTTATCAACGATCGATAGAATAACTTTCATTGGTAGGTAATTAAATTGAATAATTTCATCCAATCTATTTCTAAATTCTGGAGAAAACAGTTTTTTGAGTGACAGCAAAGCGTCAGATTCATTTGATTGATCACTAAAACCAATACTTTTCTTCTCAAGCAAATCAGCACCAGCATTTGTTGTCATTACAACAATTACATTGCGGAAGTCAGCCTTGCGTCCATTATTATCCGTTAGTACACCAGAATCCATAATTTGAAGTAAGAGATTGAAAATATCTGGATGCGCTTTCTCAATTTCATCAAGTAAAAGAACACAATGAGGATTTTGAACTACCGCTTCAGTTAAAAGACCTCCCTGATCAAAGCCAACATAGCCTGGAGGAGCACCTATAAGTCTTGATACTGTATGTCTTTCCATGTACTCGGACATGTCAAATCTAACCAACTCAATACCCATCATATTGGCTAGTTGAGTTGTAATCTCAGTCTTACCGACACCAGTTGGGCCAGCAAATAAAAATGAACCTATTGTCTTATTATCATCCCTAAGCCCTGCCCTAGATAATTTAATAGCATTAACCAAGCTCTTAATTGCTGTATCTTGACCGAATATAACTGTTTTTAGATCTGATTCTAGCTTCTTTAAATTTACAGATTCTTGCGTAGAAATTGTTTGTTCTGGTATTTTAGAAATCTTAGAAATTGTTTTCTCAATATCAATTTCTTTTACAGTGATCTTTTTAGAGTCTTTTCTCGAAATATTTAGCAAAGCACCAGTTTCATCAATTAAATCAATAGCTTTATCAGGCAAAAATCTATCATTAAGAAATCGTTTAGAGAGAGTCACTGCAGAGTTTATGGATTCATGAGAATACTTAACATTGTGATGAGATTCATAGTTATCCTTCAGACCATCGAGTATTTGAATACATTCATCAACTGATGGCTCAAGCACATCAATTTTTTGAAATCTTCTTGATAATGCTTGGTTTTGATTGAATACACCTCTGTACTCTTGAAAAGTTGTTGATCCAATACATCTTAGCTTGCCCTTACCCAATGCTGGTTTTAATAAATTAGATACATCTAGGCTGCCGCCTGAAGCAGATCCTGCTCCAATAATAGTATGTATTTCATCAATAAATAATATAGGATTTTCTTGATCATCTAAAAATTTAAGCACTGACTTAAGTCTCTTTTCAAAATCACCTCTGTATTTTGTGCCAGCTATTAAAGCGCCTATATCCAATGAATATAATTTTGACTCATGCAGGAATTCAGGCGTTTCTTTAGAATTAATTAAATGAGCCAACCCTTCAGCAATTGCAGTTTTTCCAACCCCTGACTCCCCAACTAATAAGGGATTATTTTTTGTCCTGCGAGCGAGTATTTGTATAATTCTATCCACCTCATCAATTCGCCCAATCAACTTGTCCACTTTGTTCAATTCAGCAAGTTGATTTAAATCTATTAAGAATTCAAGTTCTGTATTTGTGTTTACAACCTCAGAAGGTTCTTCAGTAGATGAGGATTCAGTCTCTTCATTTGAGCTTTCAGGTTTGCCATGAGATATGTAGGAAACAATATCAAGTCTGCCAATTCCCTGTTTAGATAAAAGGAAAACTGAGTGACATTCTTTTTCTGAAAAAATAGCTACCAATAAGTTAATTGGCTTAACTACACCTTTACCAGAAGATTGAACATGAAAAACTGCTCGTTGCAGCACTCTTTGAAAACCTAAAGTTGGTTGTACTGGTTTTTTTAAATCTACTTTTGCTGGAGTATTATCACGAACATGTTCTTCAAGGTTTTCTCGTAATGTTGCTAAGTTAACATCGTTTGTTTCAAGAGCTTGACGAACTTCATAATCAGAAATTAACATTAATAACAAATGCTCAATCGTTAGGTACTCAAGATTTTTATCTTGAGCCTGATCAAATAAATTTGCGATAGATTGTTCTAATTCTTTACTAAACATTAATCTGTTAAAGGTTCTATTTCACTTATGAGAGGATGCTCATGAGCTTTAGCCATTTCATTAATTTCATGAGATTTCATTTCTGCAATCTCCTTTGGAAATATACCACATACTCCCTTTCCTTTTGTATGAACAGATAACATTATTTGTGTGGATCTTTCATGCTCATAACCAAATATAGATTGAATTATATACACAACGAATTCCATTGGCGTGAAATCATCATTTAGCAGAACAACTTGATACATCGGTGGCTCCTTTAAATCTGGCTTGTCCTCCATGACAAGAGTACCAGTATCACCAATACCATTTGAACCGTTTGAATTTTCTGAAGACATAAGAATTCTCACATTCTTTTAATCATTTCCTTTGCAAATCCTGAGCAAGAAACTAATTTGGCATCATCCATTAATCTTTCAAAATCATAGGTGACCATTTTATCGGTAATTGCAGCTTCCATAGATGAAATGATCAAATCTGCGGCCTCAACCCATCCCATATGTCTCAACATCATCTCTGCAGAAAGAATGAGCGATCCTGGGTTCACTTTATCCTGACCAGCATATTTAGGTGCTGTTCCGTGAGTTGCTTCAAATAATGCAGACTCATCACCAATGTTTGCACCTGGCGCTATACCAATACCACCGACACATGCGGCAAGAGCATCTGAAACATAATCACCATTAAGATTCATAGTTGCAATGACATCATACTCTTTTGGTCTAGTAAGAATTTGCTGAAGAAAAGCATCACAAATAACATCCTTAATAATAATATTTTTTCCATTGTTAGGATTTTTTATAGTTACCCAAGGACCTCCATCCAAAAGCTCCCCATTGAAGGAATTCATGCTTAGTTCATATCCCCAATCCCTAAACGCACCTTCAGTAAACTTCATGATGTTACCTTTGTGAACCAGGGTTACTGAAGATCTATCATTTTTGATAGCATAATCTAGCGCTTGTTTCACAAGTCTCTCTGTACCTTGTTTGGATATAGGTTTTACACCTAGTCCAACATCTGATGGGAAACGAATTTGAGTTACGCCAAATTGTTCTTGCAAGACTTTAACCATTGCATCTGATTCAGGTGAGCCAGCCTCAAATTCAACACCAGCATAAATATCTTCGGAGTTTTCTCTAAAAATAACCATATCAACATGCGATGGATTTTTAACTGGACTAGGAACGCCTGCAAAATATCTAATTGGTCTTAGACATACATATAAATCAAGAATTTGTCGTAAAGAAACATTTAAAGATCTTATCCCTCCTCCAACTGGAGTGGTTAAAGGTCCCTTAATACTTACAATGTACTCTTTTAATGCTTCAATAGTTTCATCTGGCAACCATGTATCAGCATCGTAAACCTTTGTAGATTTTTCACCACAATACACTTCCATCCATGATATTTTTTTAGCTCCTTCATAAGCTTTTTCAACAGCATTATCAACGACATCTAACATCGCTGGAGTGATATCAATTCCAATACCATCACCTTCGATATATGGGATAATTGGATTATCAGGCACATGGAGTGCACCATCTGCTAATGTAATTTTTGAGCCTTCTTTTGGAATCTTAATGTGTTTATAACCCATGCTATCCTCTTTATAGATAAAATATGTTGTAAAATTTGCATGAATTATACTCTAAAAAAACCCTTTAAATTAGGGTTTGTAGATAAATTATGACAAATATAAATAAAACAGTTGTTGTTGGCATGTCAGGTGGCGTTGATTCATCTGTTGCGGCGTATTTACTTCAAAAGCAGGGATACAAAGTTCAAGGTTTATTTATGCAAAACTGGCAAAACGAACCAGGAGAAGTTTGTACATCTGAGGTAGATTTTCAAGATGCGTCAAAAATATGTGACCAACTTAATATTCCTCTACATAAGGCCAACTTTAGTAACGAATATTGGGATAGAGTATTTAAGGAATTTCTATCAGAGCATGAAAAAGGTAGAACACCTAATCCTGATATTTTGTGTAACAGAGAAATTAAATTCAAATCATTTTTAGATTATGCTGTCAAAATTGGGGCGGACCATATTGCAACCGGACATTATGCAAAAATTGAAAATAGAGATAATCAATTTATCTTAAAAAGATCAAAGGACTTAAATAAAGATCAAACATATTTTCTTCATGAAGTTAAAGGTAAAGATTTCGCTAAATGCATTTTTCCTTTAGAAGATTTAAGTAAGCTTGAGGTTCGCGAGATAGCTGAAAATAATAATTTCATAAATCATGACAAAAAAGATTCTGTCGGTATATGTTTTATTGGTGAAAGAAATTTAAGAGACTTTCTTAAACGATTTATTAAATTTCAAACCGGTGACATTAAAGATCAGGATGGCAATAAGGTTGGTAATCATCCAGGTGCTCTTCTTTTTACTCAAGGACAAAGACAAGGCTTAAATGTTGGTGGCGTTAAAGACAAGCCCGAACTGCCCTGGTATGTATTTGATAAAAGCATCGAGTTGAATGAAGTTTACGTTTGTCAGGGAGAATTCAATGATCTATTGATGAGTCAAGGTTTAATAATGGAAGAAATGAAATGGATCAATCCAACAATTGCTCCTAAGAAACTAGACTGCGAAGTTCAAGTAAGACACAGGGGTAAAGCAGTAAAATGTGTTGCTAACTTTAATGATAAGAATGTAAAAATAGATTTTTCAGAAAGCATCAGAGCAATTGCTCCTGGCCAATCAGCTGTTTTATATAAAAATAATGAATGTTTAGGCGGAGGGATCATAGCAAAAGCCTTAAAAGACTAGCTATAATGCATCACATGAAAATTCAAGAATTAATTTCACCTTTAGATAATCGTTATAATTTGAAGGTTGAAGATTTAGCAAATAATTTTTCAGAATCTAATTTAAATAAAATAAGATTTGAAATCGAGATAGATTGGATTATATTCCTATCATCACAATGTGGAAAAAACTTTAAGCCGCTCTCCTCTTCTGCTAAGAAGAATTTATTAAAAATTAGAAATAGCTTTGATGCAAAGTCATCCAAAAGAATTAAAGTTATTGAATCTAGAACAAATCATGATGTTAAGGCTGTAGAGTATTTTATTAGAGAGGAAATAAAGAAGTTTCCAAATTTAAAAAAATATGAATATTTAGTTCACTTTGCATTAACAAGTGAGGATGTAAATTCATTGTCATATGCAATATTGTTAAAAGAAGCTAAAGAAATTTATTTAAAGAAATTAGATTTCCTTGTCAAAGATTTAAACTCAAAATCTAAATCTTGGTCCTCGTTACCACTTCTTGCTAGAACTCACGGTCAAGCTGCATCTCCAACAACATTAGGCAAAGAACTTAAAGTGTTCCATCAACGACTATTAAGGCAAAAACATATATTGAAAAAAATGAAGCCTCTTGCAAAGTTTGGCGGAGCTACCGGAAATTTTCATACACTTGAGTTATCAGATGCGAAAGTAAATTGGCTAAGCAAAACGAATAAATTTCTATCATCTTTTGGTGTGGAGCAAAACTCTATTACTACACAAATTGAACCCCATGATGGAATAGCAGAAATTGCTCATTGCATTCAAAGAATCAACAATATAATAATTGATCTTGATCAAGATGCATGGATATACATTTCCAATGACATATTTAAATTAAAACTTAAAGAAGGAGAAGTTGGCTCTTCTACCATGCCTCATAAAGTTAATCCTATTGATTTTGAAAACTCAGAGGGAAATTTAGGTATATCTAATTCACTTATGGGATTTTTTGCTGAAAAACTTCCAAAATCAAGATTGCAGAGAGATCTATCTGATTCAACAGTATTAAGAAATCTTGGTATTGGATTTGCTTATAGTTATTTGGGTATTACCTCATGTTTAGATGGACTCAAGAAAATACAACCAAATAAAGAGGCTGCTATCCTCGAATTATCTAATAACTGGCAAGTTCTATCTGAAGCAATACAGATTGTTATGAAATTAGAAGGTTATGATGATGCATATGAAGAAATAAAATCACTTACTCGTGGTCAAAATATTAATAAAGACTCATATCATGAGCTCATTGATAATCTTCAAATTTCTAATGACTCTAAGGATAAATTAAGAAAGCTTACGCCACTAACTTACCTTGGAATAGCTTCAAAACTAGCAAAATCATAAATTTAGTAGTAAAACTACTAAAATTAGCTACTCTAGCGACTATTAATACAGTATTTATAGATATTATTGACAATTAATGTCAATTAAATTCAAATGCACTACACATATATAGGGGTTAATAATGTCGAAATCAAAGTTCACTGCTGAAGTTGAGCAATTAAATAAGATTGCAAATTTTTCAGAATCAAATTGGAATTCAATCAATCCTGAGTACGCGGCTAGAATGAGGCTTCAAAATCAGTTTAAGTCAGGTATTGATATTGCTAAGTACACCTCAGCTTTGATGAGAAAAGATATGGATGCGTATGATGCTGACTCTAGCTCATACACTCAATCGCTTGGATGTTGGCATGGATTTATTGCTCAACAGAAACTTATCTCAATTAAAAAACACTTTGGCACTACTGATAAAAAATACCTCTACCTTTCTGGATGGATGATAGCTGCATTACGATCTGAATTTGGCCCCCTTCCTGACCAGTCAATGCATGAAAAAACATCTGTAGCTGCATTAATAAAAGAGCTCTACACCTTTTTAAGGCAAGCTGATGCTAGAGAGTTAGGTGGACTATTCAGAGAGCTTGATGCAGCAAGCGTTTCTGAGAAGCCTACAATACAAGAAAAAATTGATAGCTTTGAAACTCATATTGTTCCAATAATTGCAGATATCGATGCGGGCTTTGGTAATGAAGAAGCTACATATTTGATGGCTAAACAAATGATTGAAGCTGGAGCATGTTGTATACAAATAGAAAATCAAGTCTCAGATGAGAAACAGTGTGGTCACCAAGATGGAAAAGTAACAGTTCCTCATGCTGATTTTCTAGCTAAGATTAATGCAGTTAGATATGCATTTTTAGAACTTGGTGTTGATGATGGCGTCATTGTTGCCAGAACTGATTCCTTAGGTGCAGGCTTAACCCAGAGGATTGCCATTACTCATGAAGTCGGGGATCTGGGAGATCAATATAATTCATTCCTTGATGTTGAAGAATTAGATCATGCAGAATTAAATCATGGGGACGTCCTGATTAATAAAAATGGAAAGGTTGTTAGACCCAAGCGTTTACCTAGCAATTTGTATAGATTTAAGGAAGGAACTGGTGAGGCTAGATGCATACTTGATTCAATTACTAGTTTGCAAAATGGAGCAGATTTAATATGGATTGAAACTGAAAAACCTCATATTGGTCAGATAAGCGCGATGATGAATGAGATAAAAAAAGTGGTTCCTAATGCCAAGCTTGTTTATAACAATAGTCCTTCGTTCAATTGGACTCTTAACTTTAGACAGCAAGTATTTGATTCAATGTTAGAGAGCGGATCGGATATGTCAGATTATAATCGAGACGATCTTATGAATGAGACATATGATGAAACTGAACTTGGTCTTGAGGCAGATAAAAAAATACAAACATTTCAAGCTGATGCTGCTAGAGAAGCTGGAATATTTCATCATTTAATCACTTTGCCCACTTATCATACCGCTGCTTTATCTACAGATAATTTAGCTAAAGAATATTTTGGAGAGAAAGGAATGCTTGGCTATGTTGAAGGCGTTCAAAGAAAAGAGATTCGCCAGGGAATAGCATGTGTAAAACATCAAAACATGGCCGGTTCTGATATGGGCGATGATCATAAAGAGTATTTTGCTGGTGAAGCGGCCCTTAAGGCTTCAGGCGAAGACAACACAATGAATCAATTCTAATTATTCCTCACATCCCCCTGTGGTGGTGCGTCCGCATATTTGACAAGGCGCACCATCTTCTAAGTTAGCCATGCCGCCGCAACTTCCTGCTATAGGTTTATTTTTAACAATAACACCAATCGCAATTGCCGCAAAAGAAATTGCTATTACAATAAATATTGTTATAAATTCAATCACTGTAACTCCAAGAATTCGATTTAATCAAATTATTTCCTTGCATTATATACATAACTGAAAGATCTTGTTCATTTGCAAATTCAATACCTTTATTAGGGCCCATTACATTTAGAGCAGTTGCTAGTGCATCTGCCTCCATAGATGAGTTTTTCGAAACAACTGTCACTGAATAGGATTTATTAGAGATTGATAGTTTTGATATTGGATTAAAGGTATGACTGGTCATGGCCCCATCATCATTGTATTTGAAGTTTCGGTACTCACCAGAAGTTGCAACTGCTAAAAAATTATTAGCAATGATATTAAAACTAGATGAATCATTGATGCTAGAAGGATCTTGAATACCTATAACCCAAGGTTTATTATGCTTTGATCCACTTATAATGATTTCTCCACCAATATCTATTAAAAAATTATTTTTATTTGCCTCAATTAAAATTTGGGCTATCGAATCAACAGCAAAACCTTTAGCGATAGATGAGAGATCAAATTGAAAATTATCATTTTTAATAATTGAATTATCAGAAACAAATTGAAACCTTTTTGATGATACTTGAATTGATTTATCAACCATCGGAGTGGGTGGCCCAAAACCTTCATTAATTACTAAGCTTCCAAGGGTAATATCATAAAGCCCATCAGTTTTTTTATATAGATCTTCTGCAAAACTAAGCAAAATAAACATTTCACTGGAAACGTCTATAATTTCATCAATTGGTGCTTTATTTATGAATGAGAGCTCCGACTCAGTTTTGTAATTCGATGCAATTAAATCAATTCTATTTAACTCGGTTTGGATGGATTGTTTTAATGAATCAGTAATGTATTCTGTAGATACTAACTTCCATGAACTCCCAAAAATAGGTCCAGACGATATATATGTAGCAGATTTATTATAGTTGTAAGCAAACAGGATACATACAAAGCCTACAAGTAGAGCTATTAACTTTGATAGTGCTAATCTATTCAAAAATATATTTTAACCACCAAAATCATCGAGCATTATATTTTCTGGCTCAACGCCAAGATTGATTAGCATATCTATGCATGCCTTGTTCATCATTGGTGGGCCACACATATAAAATTCACAATCTTCTGGAGCTTTATGTGATTTGAGATAATTTTCAAAAATAACTTGATGTATGAAACCAGTATGCCCATCCCAATCATCCTCGGGCTGCGGATCAGAGAGTGCAACATGCCATTCAAAATTTTCATTTGTTTCAGCTAATTTATTAAAATCATCAACATAAAACATTTCTTTTAGGCTTCTAGCACCATACCAAAATGATATTTTTCTACCACTGTTAATTCTTAGCAATTGATCGAAGATATGAGCACGCATGGGAGCCATTCCTGCTCCGCCACCAATAAAGACCATTTCTGAAGGAGTTTCCTTTGCAAAGAATTCGCCAAATGGACCAAATACTCTTACTTTATCACCAGGCTTTAGATTGAAAGTCCAAGACGACATCAAACCAGGAGGTATATCAGAAGAACCCGGTGGAGGACTTGCAACTCTAATATTAAATTTTAAGACTCCTTTTTCATCGGGGTAATTTGCCATCGAATAGGCCCTAATGATCGGCTCAGAATTATTTGCTACGTTATCCCAGATTTTAAATTTATCCCAATCTTCTCTGTATTCATCAGCAACATCAAAGGATTTGTAAGTAAGATCTTTGTAGGCAGGAGCCTCTAGCTGAACATAACCACCAGCTTTAAAATGAACATCCTCGCCCTCTGGTAACTTCAAAATAAGTTCTTTGATAAAAGTTGCAACATTGTCATTAGAAACAACTTCACACTCCCATTCTTTTACTCCAAAGACCTCTTCAGGAATGGTAATCTTTAAATCATTTTTCACTGATACCTGACAAGAAAGTCTCCAGCCATCTTTTTTTTCCTTTGAATTAAAGTGAGATTCTTCAGTCGGTAGGATAGACCCGCCGCCATCTGCTATTTGACATTTACATTGGCTGCAAGTGCCTCCACCTCCGCAAGCAGATGACAGAAAAATTTTATTTTCAGCAAGTGTTTGTAACAACTTATTACCAGATGGAACAACAATTGGATTAGACGAATCTCCGTTAATCTCAATTGACACATTGCCAGAGCTAACTAATTGGCTTCTTGCAGCAATAATGATCGCTACAAGCAGCAAAACAACCCCAGTAAATGAAATAACGCCTAAAAATAAATCGATTTGCATAATTACCTTATATAGTTCCTAAAATATGTTTTTAAAGGGATATTCCCCCAAATGACATGAAGCCAAAACTCATCAATCCAACTATTAAAAATGTTACTCCAAGACCTTGTAATCCATCGGGAATATCGGAATATTTCAGTTTTTCTCTTATGCCAGCCAGTACAACAATTGCCATTGCCCAACCAACTCCTGCACCCAGACCATAAACAACACTTTCTCCAAATTTAAGATCTTTTTCAATCATAAACAAAGATGCGCCAAGAATTGCACAATTAACTGTGATTAACGGTAAGAAGACGCCTAATGCATTGTAAAGAGCAGGAACAAATCTATCCAAGAACATTTCCAGGATTTGAACTGCTGCTGCTATTACGCCTATGTAACTTATCAATCCAACAAATTCTAAATTTACATTAGGAAGACCTGCCCATGCTAGCGCTCCCTCTTTTAAAATTGAGTTATAGATTAAATTGTTTAAAGGAACTGTTATTAGACAAACAACAATAACAGCAACACCCAATCCAAATGCTGCATCTATCTTTTTAGAAATAGCAATAAAAGTACACATTCCCAGAAATACTGACAAAGCAATATTTTCTATAAATACTGTTGTTATAAAGATACTGAGATAATGTTCAAACATTTAGCTCTCTTTTTGATAAATCAGGGGCTGTTTTATGACTGGATAATTTATATTCGTTAGGTTCAATTTGATCTGTTTTGTATGCTCTTATCCCCCAAATCATCAAGCCAATAAGGATAAATGAACTAGGTGGGAGTAACAAAAGATTATTTGCTGGATACCATCCGCCATTTGAAACAAGGGGTAAAATTTCAAAACCCATCAGTGTTCCTGCTCCAAATAATTCTCTAACAATAGCAACTGCAATTAAAATAACACTGTAACCTAAGCCATTTCCTAGACCATCTAGAAAACTTATAAATGGCTTCTCTTTCATAGCAAAGGCTTCGGCCCTTCCCATAACGATACAATTAGTAATAATAAGGCCTACAAAAACAGAAAGTTTCTTACTGGTTTCATAATCATATGCTTTAAGCAATTCATCAACCACTATCACAAGAGATGCGATGATTGTCATTTGAACAATGATTCTTACACTACTAGGGATGTAGTTTCTGATTATGCTAATAAAGAGATTAGAAAAAGATACAACGCTTGTAAGTGCAACGCACATCACCAATGTTACGGAAAGATTACTAGTTACAGCTAGCGCAGAACATATACCGAGAATTTGTAACGTAATAGGATTTTCTTCCAATAGGGGTTTCGTAAGAACCTCTTTATATTGCTTAACTTTCATAGTTAATATTTTTTAGTGTTTCTTGATAGCCACTTTGACCAAACCAGAATGCAAGCATATTCGTTACACCCCTACTAGTTAATGTGGCCCCAGAAAGTCCGTCAACTTGATAGGAAGCCATTTGATTTGATGGATCAACTTTTCCCTTGATAACAGAAATTTTAACTTCTCCATCTTTATAAATAGATTTACCATCCCATAAAGATTTCCATTTTGGATTATCTACTTCAGCACCCAAACCTGGGGTTTCTTTATGAGCGTAAAACTCTAGACCCTTGATGGTGTTAAGATCGCTATCGATCGCAATATATCCAAATAAGGTACCCCAGAGACCATAACCTCTTATTGGCAAGATAACCTTTTCAAGATTATTAGAAGAATCCTTAAGTAAGTATATTTTTCCAATATTTTCTTTGTTTTTTACAATTGCAATATCCTCTGATGGAGGAATGGGAGTTGAATGATCAGGTTGTTTTGAAAAATAAACAGGGTCATAAGTATTCAGATCATATTCACCATAGGCATCTAATAATTCACCTGAATTAAAATCAACAAATTTCGGCGTGAGTCGCAAAAATTGAGACTCAATAGTCTCATCTGCATTATAAATTGCAGCAGTTTTAAGAATTTTTATTCTTTGATCATTCAGCTTATTTAGATTTTGCATATCTCTAAGAGAAACAGCCGCATATGACACAACTAGAGAACAAAATAAACAAACAAGGAATGAAACCATAAGTGTTTTTAAAACTGAATCATTCATATGAAAGAGCCCTTTTACGTTTAGCGATGTTACTGGAAACCACCATGTGATCGATTACCGGAGCAAAAAGGTTTGCAAATAAGATGGCCAACATCATGCCTTCAGGAAATGCGGGGTTAATCACACGAATCAAAATAACTGTTACGCCAATAAGAGCGCCATATATCCATCGACCTGTATTGGTACCTGATCCAGAAACAGGCTCGGTCGCCATAAATACAAGACCAAATGCAAAACTCCCAATTACTAAATGCCAATACCAAGGCACTTGAAACATGGGATTAGTATCAGATCCAACAATATTTAGTATTGATGACATTACTATCATTCCCAACAAAGTACCCAAAATAATTCTATAAGAAGCAACGCCAGTAGCAAGCAGTATTACCATGGCTATGCCGATTGCAATGACAGAAGTTTCTCCAACTGATCCAGGGATGTGACCAAAAAACGCATCAAACCAAGAAAAGTTATTTGTTAATCCGTTCAATCCATCTTCAGCAGCGTACCCAAGAGGAGTTGCTCCACTGTATCCGGCTGGCGTTATACCGGTGTCAGATAGTCCGGCAATCCAAACTTTATCACCAGAAAGTTGTGATGGATAAGCAAAATATAGAAATGCTCTACCCGTGAGAGCTGGATTAAGGAAGTTTTTACCTGTTCCACCAAATACCTCTTTGCCAATAACAATACCAAAAGTAATACCCATTGCTGCTTGCCATAGAGGCAGGTCAGGCGGGCAGCTTAAAGCAAATAAAATTGATGAAACAAATAGACCTTCGTTTATCTCGTGCTTTCTTACCACAGCAAAAAGAATCTCCCACAAAATTCCAACAGCGAAAGTTACAGCATAAATAGGGATAAAATAAACAGCGCCAACCCACATTTTAGTTATAAAGCTATTATTTGAGTAACCAACAAAGTTTATAAATATATGATGCCAATCGTTTGTATTGTTAGAGCCAACCAAAGATAAATAATCAAGAGTTTGATTACCAATGTTATACATACCAAAAAACATAGCAGGAAACGCAGCAAGCCAAACAATAACCATGATGCGTTGAATATCAATGGAGTCTCTTACATGAATCGGATTTACAGTCTTGTGTGTTGAAGAAAATATGAAGTTTTCTATGGCATCATATATTGGAAACCATTTTGCCTGAGTTCCTCCTGGCATAAACCTAGGTTTAATGCTTGCATTCAATGTTCTAAGCCAAGCTTTCATCTAAACTCCTCATACATTTTTTCTAAGTTTAAATCTAAAATAGACTGATAATCATATTTACTCGGACACACATAACTAGCAAGGCCTAAATCTTCAGGAGCTAATTCTAATGCACCTAGTTTCTCTCCAAGCTCAATATCAAATGTAACTAAACTTTTTAACAACTGAGTTGTAAGAATATTCAATGGCATGATTTCTTGGTAAGAGGATATTGGAACAATTGCCCTATTTCCACCATTCATTGAAACATTAAAATTAAATTCTTTAGGCTTAATCCAGCTTGAAATAAATGTTGACAGCTTGGAATGAAGTTTTGCTCCCGGCATGGCCCAATTAAATAAAATATCATTTGACTCATCAGGCAATATTGATATTTGATTATCAAAGGCACCAAGATAATTCATTACATTTTCTGCAGTATGACCATTGAGAACTGAGCCTGAAATAATTCGAGAATTTTCGGAAATTTTTCCAGCAGTAACTTCTGAAAGATTTGATCCATATTTAATATTTAACACTTTTGGATCATGAACACTGGGGCCTCCAATTGAAACAAGTTTTTCAGAGCGTAATTTTTGATGCTTTAGAAGGTAGCCCAATGAAATTACCTCCTGCCATGATATTGCCCATACTGTTCTATTTTGACCCACTGGGTGAAGGAAATGTATGTGCGTGCCGACAAGGCCCGATGGATGGGGCCCATTAAATTGGGTATATCTAATGCCATCAATAGATGTATCAAAATCATTATTTTGATGAGAGCAGAAAACCTTAATTTGAGAATTAATCGATTTCATGAAATCCAAACCTTGATTAAAAAGATGTTGATTCTCTTTAATCAAAACGTGAGGATTAACTGAAAGTGGATTTGTATCACAAGCATTTACAAAAATTGCTGATGGTAAAACGTTTGGTTCTGGGATTCTGTTATAAGGTCTAGATCGAAAGTAAGACAGTGCCCCAGTATCGACTAGGAACTCAATGGAATTTGAATAGTCATTTAGATTAAATTTTGTGACATCAAGTGCTTCATCGGTATCAATTATTAAAGATAAAAATCTTCGTTTTTCACCTCTATTTATAGATTTAATAATTCCAGAGGATGGAGTTGTAATAAATGTGCCAGGATTTTTTTTGTTCTCAAATAGTTTTTGCCCTGCAAGAACGGTATCACCTTCTTCAACAAGCATGGTTGGCTTAAGTCCAACATAATCTGACCCAAGAATTGCAATCGAATTAATAGCCGTAGAGGTATCTACCACCGATGTGGGGCATCCAGATATTGGCAAATTAAGTCCTTTTGTGGTTTCTATCACATTACCCTTCAGTAAAAAGATGTGTGAATTATAAATGTAAATATCAGTCGTTTCTAGACTGAATCATCAATTGGTTTAGGAAATCTTTGAAGGTGAATTGAGGCAACTTTACGAGTAAGATTTAGAACTTGTTTGGTGTATCCGTACTCATTGTCATACCAGCAATATAAAGTAATTTGATTGCCTTCAGCAATTGTAGCTTGTGAGTCTATAGTAGTTGCATATGGGCTAGAATAAAAATCAGTTGAAACAGCTTCCGGCGAGTTTGTATAGCCAATAATTTCTCTATATTTGCTAGCAAAAGCCGATTCTTTTAAAAAGTTGTTTAATTCATCTTTATTAACAGGTGAATTTATATTTAAAACTAAGACAGCCAAACTAACATTTGGTGTTGGAACCCTGATTGCGTTTCCTGTTAATTTATCTTTGAGTTCAGGTATAGCCTTAGCAACTGCTTTTACTGCACCCGTAGATGTTATTACCATATTTAATGGAGCGCTTCTTCCTCTTCTATCACCTTTGTGGTAATTATCAATTAGATTTTGATCGTTGGTATATGAATGGACAGTCTCCATATGTCCATTTGCAATTCCATATTTATCACTAATGAGTTTAAGTACAGGCACTATGGCATTAGTGGTACACGAAGCAGCTGAAATAATATTATCTGACTCTTGCAAAGCCGAATCATTAACACCGAAAACAATATTTCTGATGTCGCCTTTAGCAGGAGCGGTAAGTATTACTTTTGACGCACCGCATGCTAGATGCTGAGACAAATCTGTTTCATCTCTCCAAATTCCAGTATTATCAATAACAATTGGGCTCTTGATGCCAAAATCTTCGTACTTAACATCTGATGGTGAGCTGGCATAGATGAATTTCACAGGATTTCCATTAACAACTAAAAGCTCATTCTCTACATCAACTCTAATTGTTCCATCAAAACGACCATGAACCGAATCTCTTCTAAGCAAGCTTGCTCGTTTGACTAAATCATTATCGCCAGTTTTTCTTACAACCACTGCTCTTAAGCGAAAATAATTACCAGGCCCGGTAGTTTGAACAAGCATACGTGCCATTAATCTTCCAATCCTACCAAAGCCATAGAGAACAATGTCTTGAGGATTCTTTGGTCTCTTGGAATTAATATTATTAACAGTTATTTGTTCGTTAAGGAAGGCATCAATCTCATCAGGATTATTTGACAAATCGTCAAAAAATGGACATCTCATAGCTAACTCGCCTATGTCTATTTCACAATCAGGCAAATCCATCTTACTGAGTTTTTCAAGCAGCGGAAAAGTCTCAAGCTCACTTAGTTCATTGCCCTCAATTTGTCGAACAAATCTATGAGAATGCATGATATCTATCGGGGATTTATTAACTAGTGAATGTCCATAAATCATTATATGGACCCCATGCCTATATAACCTGCCAACAATTGGCACCATTAACTCAGCAAGACCTTCGCGCCATTTCCAATCACCAAAGTAGTCGTCAACCTTTTCTCTAGACCTAAGGTCTGGATTTTTAGTAAGGTCACTCATTTTTATTTGGATTGATATTTATTAATATGATATTGAGTATTTCCAAACATTGAATCAATCGCTGTAAATCTTTTCAGGTAATGGCCAATGGACATTTCATTGCTAACACCCATGCCGCCATGTAACTGAACTGCATGTTGACCAATCAATCTTCCGGCTTTACCAACTTGCACTTTTAAAGCTGATATTGTGTTCACTGCATCTGGATCATCGGAGTCTAATTGAAGCGTTGCTTTGATCAATAAAGATTTGGTTAATTCGGTTTCAATAAACATATCAACCATTCGATGCTGCAATACCTGGAAATTACTTATTGGCTGAGCAAATTGTTCTCTTTCTTTGGTGTATTGAACCGTTTTAGTGTAGGAAGCGGTCATAGCACCAACAGCTTCAGCACTTATGCATAGTATTGAGATATCTACCATTTTATTAAAAAGTTTCTCAGCATCATCACCATCAGCTAATATACTTTGATCATCTATCTGGACGTTTTCAAAGGTTAACTCTCCGCACGTTTGGCCATCAAGAGTTTTGAAGCTTTGAACTGACAAACCATCAGATTGAGAATCAATTAAAACCATACATGGAGAATCATCCTTCTTAGCGAGTATTATGAACTGATCAGCATTACCTGCATTCAATACTAACGATTTAGAACCATTGAGTTTCATTCCATTATCACCATTTGAAACTGTTGTAAGGCATTCCAAAAAGTTGTAACCAATATTAGGTTCTGCATATGCAACGGATACTTGACGCTCGCCTGCAATAATCTTTTCTATAATTGATGACTTTTCTGCATGATTAGAGCCCTCTAAGACTGTTCCACTCATTACAACAGAACTTAAATAGGGCTCAACAACTAAAGCTTTACCAAATTCTTCAAATAAAACAGTTAGTTCTATAGGGCCAAAATTAAAACCACCATTATCCTCTTTAAATGGTACTGCCAACCAACCCAGATCAGCAAACTGCTTCCAATTCTCCTCACTATAACCTGTTTCAGATACTAAGATTTTTTCTCTATCTATAAAATCATAATTGGTCTCGCAAAACTTTAAGACCTGATCTCTAAGCATGTTCTGTTCATCTGAATAATTTAAATTCACACTTAAACCCCTAAAATAGCCTTAGCAATAATGTTTTTTTGAATTTCGTTACTGCCACCATAAATTGATGTTTTTCTATAGTTCAAGTATTGCGCAACCGATGAACTAGCATAATCAGGTCCAGAAGGAGTTCTATTTGACTCAAATCCATCTGGGCCTTCGTAAGGAAGAATATATTGTCCGGCTGCCTCAACAAAAAGTTCTGTAAGTCTTTGTTGAATTTCTGTGCCTCTTATTTTTAATATTGATGATTCAGCACCAGGATGACCACCCTCTGCAATTGCAGCCAAAGTTCTGAGTTCAGTGAATTCTAGGGCTTCTAAATCAATCTCTAGTTCAGCAATTTTTTTTGATAAATCTGAATCATTATAGTTAGCTGTGATTTCCTTTAGCTTTTCAATTTGGACTTTAACAACAGGAACTCCTGCTATGCCAAATCTTTCATGTGCCAATAAAAATTTAGCATAAGTCCAGCCCTTACCCTCTTCGCCAATCAATTGATCAGCCGGAACTTTAACGTCTGTAAAAAATACAGAATTAACTTCATGATCGCCATCAATTGTAATAATGGGTTTAACTTCAATTCCTGGAGTATTCATATCGATTAAAAGAAATGAAATACCCTCTTGCTTCTTCTGCGTGGTCTCGGTTCTGACTAAACAAAAAATCCAATCAGCATTTTGAGCCAACGTTGTCCATGTTTTAGAACCATTAACGATGTAATGATCGCCTTCTAAAACCGCTTTCGTTTTCAATGAGGCAAGATCTGAACCAGAACCTGGCTCAGAGTATCCTTGGCACCACCAAGTATTAAACTCAAGAATATCAGGTAAAAATCTATCCTTCTGTTCTTGATTACCAAAAGTGTATATAACAGGTCCAACCATGCTCAATCCAAAAGGAAGAATGGTCGGGCATTGAGCTGAGGCTAATTCATTTAGAAATAAATATATTTGTACAGGAGACCATCCAGTTCCACCATATTCTTCAGGCCAGTTATAACCCATCCATCCCTTGCTATGTAAAAATTTATGAAAATCAATTAGATCCTGTTTTGACAAAGCCGAGCCCTTCTCTTGTTTCTCTCTCACATGTGAGGGATACTCTTGCCCATTTAAACCTGCTCTGATTTCTTCTTGAAATTGAAGATCTTGTTCTGAAAAACTTATATCCATGTTAGTGTTCC
>ERZ802830.1516-NODE-1516-length-22007-cov-17.5168_pt1 | contig 22007 bp, 21 predicted proteins | sample MGYA00345654_ERZ802830 | MGnify/ENA primary metagenome ERZ802830 (study PRJEB30503, sample SAMEA104212375) | marine metagenome | biome: Westerlies Biome; feature: [SRF] surface water layer (ENVO:00010504) within the epipelagic zone...; material: water...
CTAAACAGAAAACGAGAATATGAATCTAGTAAAACTTATCCAATCTGGCTTGCTCGCTTGGGTTGCAAGTTGGATGTTGATGGTCGCGCCCGCGCATTCGCTCGAGAGTGTTATTACGTCCCAAGTTGAGTCCGACGAGGCTTCTGTCGAAAGCCAGAAAAAAATCGATGGATTGGCAGCGCAAGCATCGGAGGACGCGCAAAGAATCAGGTTGGCGGAGCAAAGGTTGGAGAGTCTAACGATATACAACGATCAACTCGCTCGATTGATTGACTCCCAAGAATCCGAAATAACTTCTTTGCAACGGCAGACCGAAGAGATCGACGACATAGAAACGGGCGCTTTGCCGCTTATGATCGAAATGACTGAGACCATTAAAGAGATGGTATCTAGCGATCTACCTTTTTTGCTACGTGAGCGTGAGGATAGAGCGGACAGTTTGTCTCTCTTGATCGATCGCGCCGATGTGACCGCTGGTGAGAAATTCCGGCGAATTATGGAGGCTTATCTGGTTGAATTGGACTTTGGTCGTACGATTGAAGGCTACCGTGGCGAACTGGACCTGGATAACGCGGTTAAAACGGTCAATTTCCTTCGAGTGGGCCGCCTTGGTTTGTACTATCAGACCTTGGACGGGTCAGAAAGCGGATGGTGGAACGCAGAAAGGAGCGCATTCCAGAGTCTTGGCAGTGACTCGCGCGACGAAATTCGCGCGGGATTAAGAATTGCGCGAAAACAAGCTCCGCCAGAGCTTTTGCTGCTGCCGATTGGCACTCCTGAGGGGGCACCTAAATGAACTCGGTAATGAAGCTAAGGAACGTGGCTGCATTGGCTATTTTTGCGCTCTGTACGCTACCGATATCTGTCCATGCCGCAACCCCGCTAATCGATCTATACGAAAAAGTGGAACGAGGCGCGGCCGAAACCGGGCAAAGGGACGAGCGACGAGAAGCGCGTTTCGCCTCGTCGGCACAAGAAAAGGCTCGGATGTTGAGAGATCTTGAGCGAAAAATCGCGCAAGAGGAAAAAAGAAAAGATTCTCTGAAAAACGAATTTGATGGGAATGAGGACCGGTTAGCGGAATTAACCACGCTGCTAGATCGTCGAATTGGCGACCTTGGTGAACTCTTCGGAGTGTTCAGACAGACGGCGGACGATACGCAAAACTTACTGTTCGATTCCCTCATCGGTTTAGAATTCCCGGAACGCAGAGCGATCATCGCGGAACTCGCAGAGTCGACTGATGTGCCCACCATCCCGCAAATGCGAGAGTTATGGAAACTCTTGATTCAAGAAACAGCCTATTCTGGTCAAGTATCGCGATTTGATGCGGAGGTCATAGCCCCCGCCGGCGAGGTTTACAGCGCAGAGGTCACTCGCGTGGGCGTGTTTAACGCAGTGGTCGGCGACAAGTATCTAAGTTATCTGCCCGAGCAGAATAGATTAGCGGAATTAACCAGACAGCCCGCAGGCTATGCCCGGAGCAGTGCTCAGAGCTTGTCCAGTGCTTCCGGTGCCAAGGTGGATTTTGCTTTGGATCCGTCCCGAGGAGCGCTGCTTGGTCTACTCGTTCAGTCACCAAGTCTGATAGAGCGTGTTCAGCAAGGCGCATTCGTTGGGTATGTAATCATAGCGGGCGCGCTACTGGGAATGTTGCTTGTGCTAGAGAGGGGAATGCGGTTAACGCGCATCCAAAGATCAATAGATCGGCAATTAGGGGACTTGAGTTCCGTAAGACTCGACAACCCGCTGGGGCGAATTCTCAATGCCTATGACGAAAATCAACATCTTGACGACTTAGAGACTATTTCGCGAAAACTAGAAGTGGTCGTTATCGAAGACGTTGGTGAAATATCCAAAGGCCTGCCGGTGATAAAAATCTTGGCCACTGTCGCCCCTTTAACTGGGCTACTTGGCACCGTTGTTGGGATGATAGAGACCTTCCAATCCATTACGCTTTTCGGTACCGGCGATCCAAAGTTAATGGCCGGGGGCATTTCAATGGCACTCATTACGACGGTACTCGGATTGCTGGCGGCGATACCGCTACTTATAAGCCATACGATTTTGAGTTCTAAGGCCGCTGTTTTAGCCAAGATAGTTGGCGAGCAGGCGGCGGGAGTGATGGCGCAAAAAGCTGAACAGATTGCCGTGAGCCGGGCTGCTGAAGGTTAGTGTTAGTGAACTCATTAATCCTAGATTTCATGGAGTTTATGTCGAGAGGGGGCGATGTGCTTTGGGGAATATTACTCATAACGATTATGCTTTGGTGGTGCATAGTGGAACGTTTATGGTATTTTTTTAATGAATATCCCAAGCACCGGTCTGAAAAGGTGAATCGTTGGTTAGATCGCAGTGATCGAGCCAGTTGGTACGCGGTGTGTCAGAAAAATCAAATCGTATCGGAAATTGAGTGCCTGATGATGCGAAATACGAAAACAATCCCTACGTTAATTGCGCTGCTGCCCTTGCTCGGATTATTAGGCACGGTTACCGGGATGATTCAGGTCTTTGACGTAATGGCTTCTTTGGGTTCAGGCAATCCTCGCGCAATGGCAAATGGGGTCAGTGCTGCAACCATTCCGACCATGGCGGGCATGTTGGTCGCGATCAGCGCGCTACCTTTCTGGACCTTCATAGATAGGCGGCACAAAGCAGAAAAGATCACACTCCAACAAATAATTGAGTCCGGTGCGACATGAATAAGTCTAGGTTCCTAGTGGCGGCTGAGGACGAGACGCAGGTTGATATCACGCCCATGTTGGATGTGGTCTTTATCATGCTGATTTTTTTTATTGTTACCTCGACCTTTGTTAAGGAGAGTGGTGTAGACGTGACTCGGCCTGACGCGGAGACCGCGGTCAAGACGGATGCGCTGACAATCCAAATCGGGATCACAGCCAATAACCAAATATGGTTTGATAAACGTCTGGTCGATAAACGTGCTGTGCGCGCAAATGTGGAAAAAGGGCTGGCAGAAAGTCCTGGCGCTGCCGTGATCATCGTGGCGGATGCACTTTCGAATACCGAAGCACTAATTGACGTTATGGATCAGGCGCGCCTAGCTGGTGCGCAGAGTATCTCAGTAGCGACTGATGAGCCTTGAGAGCGATGAGGCAAAGCCTGTTCGGATTCATAGCCTTAGGCTTGGCGCTGAGTTTATTTGCCGTTATGAATGTGCTGATCAGTAACGATCTAAATTACGACAAGCCAGATCGGAGCCGTGCGTATTTAAACTTTATTCGAATAGACCCCGCCGACACGATTACGAATACCAAAGATCGCCGAATTCCAGAGCCTCCACTTCCGCAAGATATGCCGGAAACACCTGATTTCTCGGCTGCAATGGATCCAATTAACTCTTCGCTTTCTATGTCCATGCCATCCATTGGCGTGCCAATAAACAGTGGCGATGGTCCTTACCTAGGGACGTTGCAGAAAGGTAGCGGTCTTGCAGGGTTCGACACTGATGTGATACCTGTTGTTCGCGTCCAGGCAGCTTATCCGCGTCGAGCGAAGCAGGCGGGAATTCAAGGCTCTGTCACTATGGAGGTGCTCATCAAACCCGATGGCACGGTATCCCAAGCGAAAGTGCTGGAATCGACCCCGCCACGAATTTTCGATCAAGCTGCGTTAGTCGCCATTCAACGGTGGAAATTTCGGCCAAAAATAGTTGACGGTACACCGGTGTCGCAAAGAGCCCGACAAACAATTCAGTTTTCGCTGGAAAAATAAGCGATGCCCACTTTTGTAGCGACGTTAAAAAGATTGCATTTTTATTTACTGGTGTTGATCACCCTCGCGTCTGGAGGATTTTATTCGGCATATTCCTTCGCCGACTCTATTACGCCTCGCACCTATAAAAAATTAATTGATGCGCAGGAATTGCTTGCGGAAGAGAACGTCGATGACGCGATTATGTCGCTGAAATCATGGCTTGAAGAATTGGACGAGGACTCCCTAGACAAAGCCCTTACCCTACAAACGTTGGGCTATGCAGAAATGAGTAAGGAACGTTTCCAAGTCGCGATCGGGTATTTGCGGGCAAGCTTGGATACCGGGAAGCTCCCTGAAAGCGTAAAATACAACGTAGGATATATGGTGGCCCAGCTCCACGCAGCTTTGGGTGAATACGACCAAGCGCTAAGTTTTGCCGAAGAATGGTTTGTCACGTTGGAGGCCCCCAGTCCGACGCAGTTTATTTTTATGGCAAATGCTTATGCGCAGACAGGCCGTTTTGAAGAGGCTATTCCCTATGCAGAGAGCGCTATCCGAGAGAGTTCGGAGCCTCGCGAGAATTGGTATCAATTGGTGGTTGCGGCACATTTCAAGTTGGAAAACTATGCCCAAGCCGCCGAAAATCTGAGAACGCTAGTAGCAACCTGGCCGGAGAGAATTAGCTATTGGGAACAGTTGGCCAGTACGTACATAGCGCTTGATGAAGAGGAGAAAGCCTTCGCGGTGCTTCGCTTAGCGTGGCTGGACGACAGGATCGAAAAAGAATCGACTCTCAAATCAATGGCACAATTGGCGCTATCGCGCGGAGTGCCAGAGCACGCAGCGTTGATCCTAGAGGCCGGCTTTGCGCGGCAAATTATTGACCGGAATGCTAGTTTAGTTGGGCTGCAAGCGCGGGCTTGGGCTGCTGCGAAAGAATATGAAGCGGCAATTAGCGGATACAGACAGTTGGCGAAAATTGAGGACTCTGGTGAACCTCTACTCAAAGCAACCCGCCTTTATCTAGAAATGGAAAAATGGAGCGACGCGGAATTGGTCATTCTTGATGCAATACAAGCAGGAATCGAAAAACCTGGAGAGGGATATTTAATGTTGGGGATGGCCTTGGCCGAGCAGAACAAGTTTGAGCAAAGTTTTGACGCGTTCGGTCGGGCAGCGAATTTTGCCGATACTAAGCGCAGAGCTAAGCAGTGGCTGCGTTACTCAGATGGTTTATTCAAACAACAACAGTGGCGTCAGTCTTTTGGGCGGTAATGAAAAGTTTGCCTTCGTAGCACCTCATGAGCTCGCAACTCAAGCGGGCTTGGCGGTATTAGAAAAAGGCGGTCATGCGGTAGACGCAATGATCTCCGCTGCCGCGATGATTGCTGTCGCCTATCCGCATATGAATAGTCTCGGCGGAGACGGGTTTTGGTTGGTACATGAGCCCGGGAAACGACCTTGGGCGGTTGACGCAAGCGGTTGTGCGGCGAAACGAGCGGATGCAGGCTGGTATAAAAACAACAATTGCGAGGTGATCCCAAGTCGTGGTCCGTTGGCAGCGCTTACGATGGCGGGAACGGTATCGGGATGGTGTGAGGCTAAGTCAAGAGCCACCAAGCATGCTCTTGATGAGTCTTGGGGCGCGCCGGACTTACCCTTGGGGGTATTGCTAGGCCCGGCGGTGGAGCGAGCCCGGAAAGGCATTTCGGTAACTAAGAGCCTCGAGATGGCGTCGGTCAAGGTCGCAAAAGAATTGCGAGACGCACCCGAATACCAGCGCATCTTCACTCGTTCTGGCGAGCCCTTGGTCTGTGGAGAACAGTTCAAGAACCCCGGGCTCGCCCATTTATTGGAGTGTCTGATCGCTGATGGGCTCGACAGTTTTTATCGAGGCCCAACTGCCCAAAATATTGGCGAATTTTTGCAAGCCGTTGGGTCTCCCATTGCGCTAGAAGACTTCGAGTCTTATGTCGCCACCGATATGCCTGTGCTAGAGGCAGAAACTCGATTTGGCACTGCATATAATTTGTCAGCACCCACGCAGGGGTTTGCTTCTCTTATGCTGCTGGGTTGTTTTGATAGCCTTTACGAGCCGAGCTGGACTGAGAGCGAAGTGGTCCATGCGTTAATCGAATGCACAAAAATTGCTTTTATCGAGCGCGATAAGCTCCTCGCGGATCCATCGAGGGTGCCGGAGTCGCTGCAAACTCTTCTATCAAAAAATACCCTGAAGGCTCGTGGTGCAGAGATCGATCTCTCAAGTGCGATGCCCTGGCCAGTCGCTGCACAGTCAGGGGATACCGTTTGGATGGGCGCTCTCGATAAGAATGGTGTAATGGTGAGCTTTATTCAAAGCATTTTCTGGGAGTTCGGATCTGGGGTGGTTGTCCCAGAGTATGGCTTAGTGTGGAATAATCGGGGTTCTAGTTTTTCTCTTAGGGAGAAAGATAGGAGATTTTTACTACCGATGACAAAACCATTTCACACGCTTAATCCGGCGATGATGTTAATGAATAACGGCGATCGCATAAGCTACGGGACCATGGGGGGCGAGGGGCAGCCGCAAACTCAAGCCGCGATGATCGCGCGTCATTTGTACCTAGATCGGTCGATCGAACAATCGGTGAGTGCGCCGCGTTGGCTTTTGGGTAGGACCTGGGGTGACGACAATAGTGACTTGAAGATTGAGGCGGACATTGACCAAGCCATTACTGAGCACCTTTCCCAGCGTGGTCAAGTCTTCAACAAGGTTACACCCGTAAACGAACTTATGGGTCACGCAGGTATGTTGCGAGACTATATGGATGCGCGCGCGCCCGGTGCCGCTTCAGACCCGCGAAGCGACGGTTTAGCTGTTGCATCGGGCAGCGGTCGATGACTTATCCTGCGTTCTTGCCTCCAGCCCGGCTACTCATGGGACCCGGCCCAATCGATGCCGACCCGCGCGTTCTCAAGGCAATGTCGAACCAGCTAATAGGCCAATTCGACCCTAAGATGACCGAGTGTATGGACGAGACGATGGCCTTGTATCGGCAAGTCTTCGATACCCAGAATCGCTGGACATTCATAGTCGACTCCACGTCTCGGGGCGCGATTGAGGCGGCAATGGTTTCTCTGCTAGAGCCTGGCGATAAAGTGCTTGTGCCCGTATTCGGCAGGTTTGGCCACTTACTGTGTGAAATCGCAGAGCGCTGTGGAGCTGAAGTGAGTGCAATCAACACGGAATGGGGCAGCGTTTTCTCTCCCGAACTTATTCAACGTGAAATAAAAACCTCACGGCCAAAGATGTTGGCAATTGTTCAAGGCGATACTTCCACCACCATGTTGCAGCCGTTGAAAGAAATCGGCGAAATCTGCCGCGAAGAGGGGGTATTGTTTTATTGCGATGCGACCGCGTCGATTGGTGGTAACGAGCTGAAAACTGATGCCTGGCATTTAGATGCTGTAACCGTGGGGTTACAAAAATGCTTATGCGGGCCCTCAGGTAGTGCGCCTATAACCCTCAGTGAGCGTGCGGTGAGTATTATTGAGGAGCGGCGACACATAGAAGCCGGAATACGCGACGGAAAGATATCAGACGGCCCGGGAAGTCGCATAGCATCTAACTACTTTGACCTGTCGATGATCATGGATTATTGGAGTGAAATGCGCCTAAACCATCACACGGAAGCTACATCGATGCTATACGGTTCGCACGAATGTGCGAGGATCCTATTGGAAGAGGGTCTAACAGAGACAATCGACCGACATCGGATAAATGGCCGCGCGCTCGCTGATGGACTGGCCAGCATGAGCTTAAAACTCTACGGTGACCAAAATAATCGCATGCACAACGTGGTAGGTGTTTACATCCCTGAAGGAGTAGAGGGGGAGCGTATACGGCACGAGATGTTGCTGGAATTCGGGATAGAAATAGGTACATCTTTTGGTCCGCTGAAAGGTGTTATTTGGCGCATCGGCACCATGGGCTACAACGCCCGACCGGACGCGGTGCTTAAGACGCTTGCATGTTTAGAGCAGTGTCTGTTGTCCGCTGGATTCGGATTGACCCCGGGCGCCGCCGTTGCTGAAGCTAGGCGGATCTATGCTGGCGCAGGCAGTTTTTGATTGTGGGATGGCGCTGGCAAATATGATTCCTCAGTTTCAGGTTGAGAAGCCCATTTACAAACATCTATGCAAAGCCGCAGCGGAGCGCGTTATGCAGCGCTGTGAGGTTCTTGCAGCAGTTTCGGAAAGCAGCGATTACATCGAACGGACCTATCTGAGCGATTCACATAAACGCGCCAACGCTATTGTTGAGGGCTGGCTTGCCGAAGCTAAAACTGAGCACTGGCAAGATGCGGTAGGCAATGTTTGGGGCCGGTTACCTGGTCTAAATGCGGACGCCAAAACACTTATCGTAGGATCTCACCTAGACACTATCGTCGACGCTGGAAAATATGATGGGATTTTAGGTGTGCTGATGGCGGTCGAATTGCTCTGCCTGCTAAGGTCGCAAGGGATAGTCTTGCCGTTCAATTTAGACGTTGTCGGATTTTGTGACGAGGAAGGGGTTCGCTTTGGTGCAACTTTACTAGGAAGCCATGCCGTTGCTAATAGGTGGAAGGACGATTGGTTGAACCTCACGGACGTTGATGGAGTATCGATCGCGGAAGCCATGGCTTCCTTTGGTTTGGACAGCACCAAGGTTTCGGATGCTGCCATACCCCCAGAAAATCTCGTTGGGTATCTCGAAGTCCACATAGAACAGGGGCCGGTTCTGGATCGTGCGAATTTGCCCGTCGGCGTAGTCACTGCAATCGCGGGCGCTCGTAGATTCAACTTTGTCATAGAGGGTGAACCAGGTCATGCGGGAACCGTTCCGATGGGCATGCGCAAAGATGCGCTGGTTGGCGCGGCCCTCTGCATACAGGAAGTCGAAAAAACGGCAAGCCTATACGACGTAGTTGCAACAGTTGGCGATATCAATTGTCATCCTGGTGCGGTAAATGTGATTCCAGGCAATGTGCAATTTTCGCTCGATATCAGAAGCGCGCGTGATAAAACTAGGGATGCAGCGTTTGCCTGGTTAACAGAACGGTTCGATTCGATTCTCCATTCGAGGGACCTAGCACTGACTTGGCAGGAGATACATACGGCTTCCTCCGTCTCATGCTCTAGCAAATGGCAACGCACACTTGAGCAATCGATAGCCAACTGCGATTTAGAAGCGCTTTCGCTTCCGAGTGGCGCAGGACATGACGCTATGGCAATGGAGGATGTGACTCCCCTGGGTATGCTTTTCGTTCGGTGCAAGGACGGTATCAGTCACCACCCAAGCGAATCCATAATGGTGCAGGACGTAGAAGTCGCGATGGAAGTTCTTATGAACGCTGTAATCGATTACGCTTTGGAAACCGAAGAAGCTTGAACTTAGCTTGTGACGTTTTTAACGCCCTCGATCACGATCAGTTTCGATGTCGCGTATTTCCTTCTCATCGCGTGAATGGGCCTTACCTCTTCGGATTCCACCCAGGCTTTAGCGCTTTTGGCATCCGGAAAAGCCATGACAACCAGACGGTCTGGTTGCCAGTCAGAGTCAGCCAATAAAATCTCTCCGGCTCGAATAACGTATTCGCCCCCGTAGTCCGCAACGGTTGGCGTGATAAGTGCTAAGTACTTAGCATACTCTTCGGGTTGATGTACTTCGTTGTCGACGACCACGTATACGGTCATAGTTATGCTCTGACTATTTGATGGCTTGAGCGCAGTTTATCGTTAATAGAACTATTGTTAAGCGGAGCTTGTGTGAAAAATCGTAGTTTCTTGTCGACCTCGAGAGCTTTGAATATTTCGCTACGGAGAACAAGATAGATGGAGCTAAAGACGCTAGATTTCGCCCACTTTGAGGCGTTCGATGCAGAAAAGATCAGACAGATGTCGGGTCTTTTAGATGCTGCTTTTAGGAGCAGTGGATTTTTGGTAGCAAGAAATTTGGGTTTTCAATCGTCGCTTGTGGACAACGTATTTGCCTGCAGTAAGTCTTTGTTTGCGCTCCCTCTTGAGAAGAAATTGCAATATAAGTTTTCGGGTCCTCAATCCAATTTTGGATACCATGGAATGGAATCGGAAGCTCTTGCATCTGGCGGCTCACCGGACCTGAAAGAGGCCTTCACCATGCGCAATGTGCTGGGTCGAGTTGACGATGAAGGTGTCTGGCCAAGCGATGAATTTCGCGATCTCAGTACGGCGTTATTTCGGTCTTGCTTTGCTGCCGCGACTGAGTTGCTGAAGGTTTGTGCAATTGCGCTTGGACAAAAAGAAAACTTTTTCCGCGAGTTGCACTCTGGTGAGAATGCGACCCTTCGGGTCCTGCATTACCCAGACCTCAGTCCAAGGCCCGACGGCGGTCAGATGGGCGCTGGCGCGCACAGCGATTACGGGTCCATCACTTTTCTGTTCCAACAAGACGTCGGCGGGCTACAAATATTGGACTCAAACAAAACGTGGCGAAATTGCCCTGCGGTGAAAGACGCGGCCATAGTAAACGTTGGTGATATGCTAGAAATATGGAGCAACGGCCTGTTTCCCTCCACAAGACATCGTGTGTTGCCGAGAACAAATACGACGGACCGTTATTCAATCGCATTTTTTATGGATCCAGACGATCAGGTAGTCGTCGAGCCTTTGACGACCTGTATAGAAGACACTGACACCGGCCGATTCGCTCCGGTGCAGGTGAGAGAGTATCTGAAGGGCAAGATCGCAGGCTCACAAGTGCGTGCCTGAGCTCACGATTCTTGGCTGTTTGGGAAGGGATAATATATCGGTAAAACCGATCTACGATTTTGGATTTCCTAGCAGGGTGCTTTCCACCAAATTTAAAAGCCGATCTGTCACTACGTCACAGCAAACAGTTGATTCGGCCACGCCTTTCCAATGGTCTTCAGCGTAATCTCGACCTGTTTGGCGCGACCAAATCGTGGCGCCCTTAGCTATCCCTGAGGTGGCTACCCTCACTGGCCCCGAAGCAACTTTAAAAAAAGTAGGCTCGATCAGGTAAGCCATTGCGGAAGCGTCGTGTACCGGAAACCCTTTGCGATACCCTATTGAGTTATAAAAACTTTGGTAAAAACGCGATATATCCGCGATGAATTCACATGCGGCATCTCCGCTATCGCGGAGTCGATTCAAACGTTGGTGGTCAAAAATGCACTTCATGGTGACGTCCAACCCAACAAAGACCGTATTCCAACCGGACACGCATACTTGATCAGCTGCGTCAGGGTCGCCATAAATATTAGCCTCAGCGCAGGGAGTTACATTGCCGCGAATCTGATCGAAGCCAAAAGCTCCCCCCATAACAACTGTTTGCTTGGTCAGGGCGGCGATGCCGGGATCTAAAGCCAGTGCGTTCGCCAGGTTGGTAAGCCTGCCTAGTGCGACTATTGAGACCTGGTGCGGGTTTGCATTGATTGTCTCCACTATAAAATTTGCCGCGGAATCCCCATCTGGATCACCGACGCTTGGTAATTTCCGTGTATCACCAAGCCCGTCTTTGCCATGGACGAAAGTCGGCAGTGGGTCTTCTGTCATCGACAGCGGTAATCGTGCGCCGACATGCACGGGAGCTTCGATTTCAAACATGTCTCGCAGGCGCACCGCGTTATCGGTTGTGGTTTCGATTGCTGCATTGCCGAAAACGCTCGTTAAGCCAATTATTTGCAGGGATGGGGACCTCGCCGCTAGCAGGATAGCCATTGCGTCGTCGATTCCAGGATCGCAATCAATGATTATCTTTTCCATGCGTAAGTTACCTTAGATGCTGATTGTTGGTTTGGTTATGGTCTTAATCTGATTAGCCAGAATCCGTATCGTATTAATCTGTATGTTTAGCAAATACCGCATTTTAATATCTAATTGGTTCAAATCCTTGCTTTGCCTGATGGACTTGGGAAGAGAGGCAAGGACTCACCACGCTCGATTATTATGCCTTGGTAAGTTGCGTTTATGGTGATTGTGCCGAGGTCGCCCCTCGACGCATTATTTCAGGGCAATTTGCCGGCAATGTTTGTGCGCAGATCTTGATGCGAGACCCCGTTGTGTTCTTTTTAATAAGGTACAATGGCTCGGGCTGTCTGGGTGACCAGCGACTTTTTAAAAGACAACGCATATGCAAAGTCTCTGGGAAATATTTTGATTGTTGAAACCATCGATTATTCATCACCGAGTCTTGGTCGCGACTTGAAAGAGTCTCTTCGCAGCAGCGGGTTTGCCGTGCTTCGAAACCAACCTATAGCTCCGGAGCGCGTCTCGGAACTTTATCTAGCTTGGGCAGAATTTTTCGCCACCGACGATAAGTTCTCATATTTGTTCGAACCATCCCGACAAGACGGATATTTTCCGCTTTACTCGGAAAATGCAAAGTCGACAGCAACTAAGGATCTGAAGGAGTTTTTTCACGTTTATTCGGACGCTCGATTGCCGCCTAATCTCGAAGTTGAAACTCGCAAGATTTTCGGAGCATTGTTGGATCTCGGCACGGAACTATTGGAGTTACTTGAAAAAGAACTGCCGAAGCGCGTTGCCAGACTTTTTAGTATCCCGATGAGTGATATGTTGAGAGGGAGTGAGCAAAATCTATTGAGGGTCGTTCATTATCCTCCGATAGACAATCCTGAAATTGGGGCAATGAGAGCCGCACCCCACGAGGATATCAACTTGATCACTCTTCTACTTCCTGGCTCTCGATCTGGCCTGCAGGCTTTAGACGCTGATGGTCAGTGGCATGATGTTCCGCATGATCCCGGTACAATTACAATCAACACTGGCGATATGCTATCGATGGCAAGCGATCATTACTTTCCGTCGACCACTCACCGAGTTGTCAATCCTAGGCCGGAGGAGAATGTTTCTCGCTATTCAATGCCCATGTTTCTGCATCCGCGCCCCGAAGTGCTTTTAAGATCGAACATGACCGCAAACGCCTACCGTCTTCAGCGACTAGAAGAAATTGGACTTGCCGGATGAGTGGACGTCCTCGCTAGCGTGTCTTCCCTAGACAGGCCTGAAACCTAAGAACAGGCAGCAATGCCGCTAACAAGCGATCGAGTATTAGGCCCTGGGCGCGCTCGAGAAAATGGCTCTTACCTAACGCTATCTTCATACTCCTTTTTTCTGAGTCGCTCGAACCATTTTTTATCAACAGGCAGCCTAGAGCTTACTTTATCGCCCGGTGCAACAGCGCGCCAAAAAGGCGTGACGTCTTTGATTTCGGCCCCGGACTCGAGCTGCTCCAGTGCGGCTTCGGCAACCACTCGTAAAAAAATCGCAGTAGACAGCGGGCAGGTGGCATCGCAATCGTTCTCAATCGCAAGATCGGCCCGAAGTTCGGGCATCGAGATAAACCGGCCAGCTGGAATCTGATTAATGTAGTCGTCAACGATTTTTGGCGTTGCGACAAACATTGAACTGCCGGCACTTAAGCCTGCAAAGTCTGTTTTTAAGATCACCCGTTTCGAAGCTTTGGCTCTATTCAGTCTTTGGGTAGCGGTCTGGGCCATGGGCTGTCCTTTATACTTTGTCGGCTCGTTGGCAACGGATGCGCGACGGTCTTTTTTTAGAACGATGACCGAAAACTCCGCAGGCAGCAACATCATGCAAATCGATGTAAGCGATCAAATTTGTATGCTGGCCATGCGATATATCCGTACAAACAGGTTACGGTTTTATTCGCGCTTTGGGAGTTGCGCAGAGATCGCTGTTGCGGCGATTAAGAATAGGCTCGATACCGCGAGACACGCGCTGATCCCATAAGCTTGGTAAACCCAACCGGAACAAATGGTACCCAGCAGACGCCCCGCTGCGTTGGCCATATAGTAGAAACCCACATCCAACGAGATACCGTCAGCGTCTGCATAAGAGACAATTAAGAATGAGTGCACGGCAGAATTCATTGCGAAGATTAGACCGAACAGGATAAGGCCGATCACCAGTGCGGCAGACGCCGCTGCTTGCATATTCACAGCGAACGCGAGCATTGCCGGCACAGCGGTGAGCCCCAAACTCCAAAAGAGGGCTGTGCGCCCATCAGGCGGATGATCGTTGGAGATTCCGGTGATATTCGGAGCGAGTGCCTGTATCAGCCCGTAGCCGATGATCCATGCAGCCAGAAAGGTGCCGACCGAAATACTAGACCACCCCAGTTCAAGTTGCAGGAACACGGGTAGGGCAACTACAAACCACACATCTCTAGAGCCGAATAAAAATAGCCTTGCTGCCGAAAGCATGTTGATTGGGGGACTCTTCGACCACAGGTTGGAAAACTTTGGTTTAAATGAAGCCTTACCCATTTCTCGATCTAAGAATACAAGAGTGGCGGCCGCGATAACGCTTAGGCCGAGTGCCATTCCAGCAATAGAAGCGCTAAAACCAAAGGCGCTTAGTGAAGCGCCGCCGGCAAAAAAACCAAGTCCTTTAAGAGCGTTCTTCGAGCCGGTGAGCCAAGCTACCCAGCGATATAGCCGGCCCTCGCTGTTGCCCACCAGTAATTTCACGCTGCTCTTGGCGCTCATTTTGTTCAGGTCCTTGGCGATCCCCGACAAAGCTTGGGCCGCCATCACATAGGCGATAGTTAGCATGCTCGCGTCGACCAATAGCATGGCAAGAGCAACCACCTGCAGCCACAATCCACCGATCAGCGTCGCGGCGAGCCCCGTTCTGGCAGCGATCCATCCGCCAAAGAGGTTAGTCACCACCCCAAATATTTCGTAAAACAAAAACAGTAGGGCTATGTCGAGCGGGCTGTACCCCAGTTCATGAAAGTACAGCACAACAAGCATTCGTAAGGCCCCGTCGGTAAGCGTAAACGCCCAATAGCTGCCGGTAATGAGAGCGTATTGGCGCATGCTTTACATCGAGTTGGCGACTTTTGTCACCAGTTCCATCATGCGTTGTACATAACCGGTTTCATTGTCGTACCAGATCAGCAACTTGACCTGTGTGCCGTCGATAACTTGGGTTGATTGAGCGTCGACAATCCCCGAACGGCTATCACCTCGGTAATCGACCGACACCAGAGGGCGATCTTCGACGCCCAAAATGCCGTGCAAATGGCCCTGACACGCATTTTTTAATACTTCATTGACCGCGTCGGCTGTAGTGCTGCGCTCTAGTTCAAATACGCAGTCGGCCAGAGAGGCATTGGCTAAGGGTACGCGCACGGCAATACCGTTGAGTTTGCCGTGTAGCTCAGGAAAGATTTCGGTGATGGCGGTGGCCGAGCCGGTAGTTGTAGGAATCAGCGACATGCTGCTGGCGCGGGCGCGACGTAGGTCTTTATGAAAATCATCCAACACGCTTTGTGTGTTCGTGATGTCATGAATTGTTGTAATCGCCCCGTGCTTTATTTTGAAATGCTCGTGGACGACGCCAATAACAGGTGCGATGCAGTTGGTGGTGCAGGATGCCGCACTGACAATATGGTCTTGCTCGCAGTCATAGAGATGGTCATTAACGCCGACGACGATATTGCGCACAGCTTCTTTAATCGGCGCTGAAACCACTACCTTTGGCACACCTTGTTGCAAATACGTTTTTAGACTGTCGTTGGTTTTGAATTTACCTGTGCAATCAACGACAACATCGACGCCGAGTTGTTGCCAAGGGGTTTCTTCTAAGGCGGTGTTTGATGAATAGGATATGCGCTGCCCATCCACTAACAAGGCATCCGCAACGGCTTCCACTGCGACATCCCAGCGGCCGTGTACCGAGTCAAATTGCAGGAGATGGGCAGCGGTGGCAGCGTCACCGGCGACCTCGTTGATATGAATTATCTGCACGTCAGGTATAGCTTGGGCCGCGCGGGTCGCCAGACGCCCAATTCTTCCGAAACCATTAATCGCTATGCGTTTGCTCAAAATTTGTCTCTTCCCTGCAATTGTGCTGTGACTGGAATACTTGGCTTTTAATATGACAGCAATTTTACACTCCGGTTCCGCCATTAATGGAACTCTCTGGCTAGGGTTTCACGCCAGAGGTGACCAGTAAAACTCTCGGCGATGGGCTGGAATATGGGATCAATTGGTTTCCGCATGAAGTGCTGGGCAGTTTGGCACCATTTATTCCAAATCGTTTAAGTCGTAGGCGAAGATCCAAATTTTCGTGGTGTTGCTCGCGAATATGTCATTGATCCAAATCATGTGAAGCAACTATGGTCTCTATCTTAGGATTCGATCGCGCGGTAACCGGGAGTTAAACCAATGACAGAGCATAAAAAGCCACTGACTGGGATTAGGGTTATTGACCTGACACAGATTTATCAGGGTCCCTATGCGGCTTTTTTATTTGCTATGGCCGGTGCTGATGTCATCAAGGTGGAGCCAGTTAAAGGAGAGCGGTTGCGTGGTGCCGGAGGAGCAAAAACGCCCTTGTCCTTCGCTATGCTGAACTCCAATAAAAAAAGCATCACGCTCAACCTGCAGGACGAAGAGGGCAAAAAGCTGCTGCGTGAACTGGTAAAAGACGCAGACGTGCTGTTAGAGAATTATGCGCCGGGCGTAATGGATCGCTTAGGCGTTGGCTGGGACGCACTAAAAGAAATTAACCCTAGACTTATTTACGGTTCAGGCACTGGCTATGGGCTGTCTGGCCCAGACCGCGACTTGCTCGCTATGGATCACACTATTCAAGCCGCCTCAGGCGTTATGAGTGCAACCGGCGATTCTGACGTGCCGCCAAGTCGTGCCGGTGGTGCGCCTTGCGACATCATGGGTGGCATTCACATATACGCGGGCGTGTTGGCCGCTTTGCAGGGCCGCGCGGTGAGCGGCCAAGGCACTCGGGTGGAAGTCTCCATGCTGGAGGCGATGTTTTTTACCTTATGCACAGAGCTGAGCATTCACCACGAAACCGGCGAGTTGCCGCCGCGCAATAGTGCCCGGTCACCCTCCAACGTTTGCCCATATGGGCGTTACCCCTGCAAAGACGGTTGGATCGTTATTATTTGTGTTGCCGAAGCCCACTGGCACAGCGTGTTAAAAGTAGTGGGCCGCACGGACCAAGCCGACAATCATGATTTCCGTAATTCTAGGGCCCGTAAAAAACGCGAGCATCTGGTAGACGCGATGATTAATGCTTGGAGTGTGGGGCGATCCAGGGAGGAAGCATACCAAGAGCTGCGCGAAAATCGTGTCCCAGTGGCGCCCATACGCACCATTGACGAGCTGCGCGATGACCCGCATCTGCATGAGAGGGGTATGTTGCGCTATAGAACCCACGAACTGTTGGGTGAAATTGTTCTGCCCACTAGCCCCATCCGTTTCTCTGATTATGACCTGACCGAGCCGGAGTTCTTTCCCGAGGTCGGTGCGCACAATGAAGAGATATACGGCGGTTTAGACCTTGGTTCAGAAGATATTCAACGGTTAAGGTCGAGTGGGGTGATTTAACGATTGCCGCAGCCGTTAACGCGTTCGTAAGCCTTCTTTTTGCAACCGCCAAAGCAATACGTCCAGTCGGTCTTGCCCAAAGAAGGGCTCTCCTTTGAACGTACAGGTCGGCACGCCCCAGTGGCCCGAATGGTCATGGTCGGCTTGGTTGGTTTCAATAATTGTATCCAAGCGCTGCGCCTCAGTGACGATCCGCTGATCCATTTCTGCAAGGTTAAGCCCGGTTTTTTCAACCGCCTGTGCGAGCAGGTCGCCCTGATCCCACCCATCGGTGCCGCCCCAAATGAGTGACGAGACCTCGTCGGCAAACTCGATCCCGCGACCCAGTTCTTCCGCCAGTGCACCGAGGCGCGTCAGCCTGTAGATGTAGGGTTGTTCAGCTCCGGTCTGGCGCCGACCCTGTTGATCGACCATTTGATTAACCGGATCAGGTTTTGCTGGGGCAAAGGGAAGATTGAGGAACTCTGCAACCCTGCGCACATCTTTAACAAAATACGTAAACCACTGAGGCTGTACTTGATCAAAGAACTCGGGCATGCGTATTGCAATCGGATACACGGCTCGCAAAGTGACGTTCAGTTGGTATTGTTCTTGCCATTTACGTAAGCGTTTGGTTGCCAGATAGGACCAGGGGCTGCGGAAAGACCAATACACGTTAATTTCCATGGGTTCGCTCATGATTTCGCTCCGAATAAAGAGTGTGCTTGTCGCCGCTGTTGTATTGCGACTAACATCTTGCTTAGCGTAGTCAATGGGCCAGCATAACGTGGTTTTGGTTAATCTTCGCGCAAGGTGCTCGGATACCTGAATTCCGCAGTGAGTTTTTGAAGCGCTTCACCCGAGACTTCCATCCTCGGGATGCTGATAATCGTCATCTGCTCGGGCGCTGGCAGGCAGATCAGGCGACCTTAGAGAACGTTTCGATTGTTTTATGGCAGGCCGCTTAATGAGGCTGTAGGGAAGAGCATGAACTGGAAAAGTAACGGCCGCGTCGCAGCAATGGTTCTGGCAGGGATGATCCCTGTGGCTGCCGTTTGCAGCGAGACCAATTCCGCTGTGGTCGCGAAGGATACTCACGCCCAAGTGGGCGAGCCATCCCCGGCAATTCTGTCGGCTTTTTTTGGACTCGATAACAAGTTGCCGTTTCGTGCAAATGTTCTCTGTCTGGGTGCATCCGGAGAGGATGGTATGCCGTTGGTGCTGACCCATACGCTTGACCCGGAATCGCTTCAGGCTGAGGACTTCAGGGTGGTTAGGCGTTCAGGCGCATCCAGCACCCCAATGTGCGTAACTCTGAGACCTGCGGCTGATATCGGCGAGCAGCGCACGGTGCTCATGATTGGTGAGTTCGGTGACGCGGACAACGACCCGCCAATGAAGGTGTCCATCGTGGATGATTTGATGTCCGATGGTGTCGACGGCCCGCAGGTGAACTTTCGTGGTGCTGAAACGTCGGTTATTCCGCTTGCTGCAGGTCCAGCATTGATTTGGGCGGAGGTGGTGCCAGAGAAAATATGGTCTCAATCCGGCCGTGGCACGGCATGCCCCGCCGATACGCGGCAAGTGGTTCGGGTGACTTGGACCGGCGGTGTCAGATTACCCAATGGCGAAGAGCCGGGAGATGCTGAGCGTAAGCTTTATCGGGTTACCTTGACCACCCCAGACGGTACGTTTGAGCACACTAGCCCTGCAGCACTCGCAGAGCTGGGCGACAGCGACAACAATCATTACCTGTGTTTGGACACTACCGTGCCTGCCACTGCAGTAGGCTTTCCAGCAGGGCATTTGGTGGACCCAAATGGTGATCTTAATGCGGAGTCTCAAATCGACGTTTCGATGCAGTTGAATTAAAGGTGTAAGGGCATGGTTAGGATCAGCGGCTAACTGGCCTGTTGTGCTATGCAAGCCAAGGGGTTTCATAACGCGTTAAGGAGCCGAGCGGGTAGGGTAGGGTAAAAAATAAAACAGTGCCGAGTTAAAAGCGAATAAGCGGGGTTGTTCATTGGTCGGACGATTATCGTCAAACACGCAACCCCCAATGAATGAACATCTGGAAAATTTGACCGTAATCAGAGCAAATTCTTGGATATAGACGAAGACATATCTAGATATTTCAGCGCGGCCCGAATCGAGTCGGTCCCTTCAGACCTCGCCGCGCCCCGATATGACCAGAGCAACTCTGGTTTTGAAGAGCGGCGCGTACGTTATGAAAGGTGTAAGGCCGCTACAGCTATTTGGAATGCGGCTGACACAAATACCGGACGTCTTCGCGCCCTGAAAAATTATCAAGCGGAAAAAGGTTCGCACGACTTTGGTGTCATCGAGCTTATGGAGCCGTTTTTGAGCAGAGCCTCCAATCGCCTCCCGCTTAGTGATATTGAAGGCGCGCTGGAAAAGCTGGGCCTGCATGAAGAGGACAATTCGGTTCTTTCGCGACCTGAAAAAGACAAGCTCGACCAAGACGGCTATCTCAACCTCGGGCCGCTTTTGACAAAAGAACAACTTGCGGAAATGCGGCGCCGCTATGACATAACGATTGAGAAGTGCGGCACTAAACCCGAGAACTTAGGTGCGAGGGGCATTGGCAAGCTCGTAGATACGGTCGTGGGACCGATTAATAGCGATGGGTTATTGGACACGATTTTTTTGCATCCTCGGTTGCTCGCAGCCGTTCGGCACATCCTCGGTACGCATTTCAAGTTCATTGGCTCCAACTACCACTGTGCGCTTCCGGGCTACGGTCACCAGGGCATCCACGCTGATTTTTTATGGGGCGTAAAAGGCACTCCCCAAGTAGTCAACGCGGTTTGGTTGATCGACGAATTTACGACAGACAATGGCTCAACGAGAGTGGTTCCCGGGACGCACCGCTCTGGCTTGCACCCCACTGCCGATTTAGTAGACGGAGAGCCTCGAGATCTTAACGGGCGTGTGGACGGTGAGATAAAACTTACTGGCCGTGCGGGATGTTGTTTTGTTTACAATGCGCACCTGTGGCATGGAGGCACCCAGAACCGCACGAGTAAATTGCGGCGCGCGCAGCATTGTTTTTTTGGTCACTCCGAAATTCCGTCCTCCACGGATGTTCCGGCCGTGATCGAAAGAGACGTTTATTTGCGGATGGGTCAAACTGAGCGGGCAATCCTCGACATCACTTAGGCCCGGGTTGGCCTCTTGGCTTCGGCAATTTCATAGCCATAGGAAAAAGATGACAACAGAGATAACCGAACAAGAACTTGCAGATGCTAGACAGATTTGGGGAGATGCTTTGATTGCGATCTCCAAAGCGTTTGAGGAGAAAGGTATCGATGCGGCTAGGGTTGTTGCTAACGACACGCTGGACGCAGCCTATGGCTTTGAGCTTGGGCAGGTTCTATTTAAGCCGACGTTTGCGCGCGGAAAGCAGACCTTCCGCACTACTCGAGACGGAGCACTTGCCTACTTTGTGGGTCATAGTGATGAGTATCCAGACGATGGCGGGTTTGGTATCAAAGGTTGGCGTTCGATTGATTCCGAAACCGCTGCCAGTTTTATTCAAGGTGATGTTGCCATGTGGATGGGTTGGGTGCTGTGTACCGACAAAAATGGAGACGTCACCAAGGTCGACAAAAGTTGGGGTTACAAAAAGGATAAGAAAGGTACACTACGCATCGTGCTGCATCACTCTTCGTTGCCTTATCAAACAGAGTGAGTTGCGACACCTCATCTAAACGAGGAAAGAGTAATAAGGGGACTTACATTGCTTTCAAACGAGAATTTTACCGTCCGGCCGCTACCAACGATTGTCTTCAATAGAGGTGCAGCCACAAACCTAAACAATCACATCCAAGCGCTTGGCAAGAGTGCGGCATTGATTGTGACTGATAAAAATCTTGCCGCGAGCGGGGTTTTGGACCCGATTTTGGAGGCGCTTCGTGCAGCGAATCTCTCAGTGGAAGTATTCGACGGCGTTGAACCTAACCCAACCGATCTAAACGTCGAAGCTGGCGCTGAAAAGCTAAAAATGCTCGGTGATGCCGTGGTAGTGCCGATTGGCGGCGGATCGTCCATGGACTGTGGTAAGTCTATTGCGCTACTAGCCTCCAACCCCGGTACGGTCGAAGAGATGCAAGGCGCTCAACCGACTCCTGCCGCTGCTCCGGTTATCGCGGTTCCCACAACCGCTGGCACGGGCTCTGAAACAAACAGCGCATGTGTGATCACGAATACTCGCCTTGGTCGCAAGACCTATGTAATGCATCCAAGCATTACGCCTGTATTCGCAGTGCTTGATCCAGACCTCACTGTTGGGCTGCCAACCTATCCAACCGCCACGTGTGGTTTTGATGTGCTCACACACGCGGTAGAGGCGTTTGTGTCGGTTGGTGCGAATGCGTATTCAGACGCCATTGCGGTTGAGGCTATTCGTAAAGTAGCTGGTAACCTACGAAAGGTCGTTGCTGACGGTCAGGATATCGAGGCACGTTCACAGATGTTGCTTGGATCTGCCATGGCAGCACAGGCGTTTAACGTCACAGGTCTTGGATCCGCGCATGGTACCGGACACGCGATTTCTGCCAGACTTAACGCGGCGCATGGACAAACTCTCGCGACGATGTTGCCCCATGTTATGGAGTACAACATGCCTGTCCGCGAAGAAAAATATGCTGAAGTCGCGAGGATCCTTGAGCCTTCAGGCCCGGCCACGGGCGCGGGCGGAATCGACGCAGTGATTAAGTTGCGAAGCGACATAGGCATCGACCGTTCCATTACTGATTTAGGTGGGGAAGGCGATTTGCGAAGCGTTCTTCTTGAAGACGCGATGGCGGACCCTGTCAACATGACAAATCCTCGTCCGGTAGATCAGGCAGGCTTTGAAAC
>ERZ802830.1518-NODE-1518-length-21987-cov-16.5136_pt1 | contig 21987 bp, 17 predicted proteins | sample MGYA00345654_ERZ802830 | MGnify/ENA primary metagenome ERZ802830 (study PRJEB30503, sample SAMEA104212375) | marine metagenome | biome: Westerlies Biome; feature: [SRF] surface water layer (ENVO:00010504) within the epipelagic zone...; material: water...
TTGGTCGCTCAAGGACCTATGAAACCAGTGTTTTCCAAAAAATTTCTGTGAAAGTACCCCCAGAATGTTTGCCCCTGTTATCCATCACGGCCAACAGGTACCACTATGGTTACGTCAAAAAAAAGCCCACCGGGAAGGTGGGCTTGGGTGGGTTTTATCCTCGATGGCATTTACTGACGTAATTATCTCCCTCCGAATGCCCGCTGTACCCATCACAAGGGCGGAGAAACTCCGCTGGGCCAAACACTCCACCGCGATAATGCCAACCTTCAAAGGCTCCACGCCTTATCATTTCCCTGAGAGCCGCCTGCATCTGCAACTGCATATCAATGGGCGGTATAGGTCTTCCAGAACCACTACTGGCATCGTTGGACTGTTCCTCCTCCGCTTTTTTCTTCATCTCCTCTATTGCTTCCTCTTCCTCTTCCGGTATCGCTTCGCACTTCGCCGACGCGACCGAATTAGCAACGGGTTGCTTGTGCCATGGCATACCGCTCACAGATCCGCGTTCGACGTGGGTTGTTATTGCTTGGTATGTGCGGTCATTCCACTCCATATTCCAACTAAACGGCCCCGCACTAATAGACAACGGTGTTGAAACAATGTGTTCTCCAGATTTTACGTGAACATGGTTACCGCCATTCTTGTTAGTCAGCGATTTATAATGACCACCGTTGCGCACTAAGTGAGCAGCACCGTACATGGCAAAGTCACTCATACGTTTGCAACCATAACAGGCGACCTCGCCGTGAAACCTCTCGGTTTGGCTCTTTTTGATAGTATATTTACACGGAGCTTGGTTACTAAAAGCCAGAGACGAGGCCAACGCAAGAGTAAGAAAAATAGAGAGCTGATTTAATTTACGCATCGATCAGCTCCCAAATGTGGGTGCTGCCGGTGGTCTCGCGCTGGATTTTAACCAGCTCCTTAAGTGTATTAGTTACCGAATCGTCGATTCCCCTAAAAATAGCCTCGGCTTCTTGCGCATCGCGAGCCACATCCTTGATGTGAGCTTGCATTTCATCGGGTCTGGCTCTTGGATCGCCAAGTAGATCGGCTAACTTGTCGAGCACCATTCGATGCGCTAAGTCGTTGATTACGTCGTCTTTTGAACGCTGGTCTCCCTCGACCGTGATTGAGCCAAACTCCCGTTGCCTCAATTCAAGTAAGGGGCCACTCTTTTCAGACAACGCAACGGCCTGAAGCGCCATACCAATCTTTAGCGGCAACTCTTCAATTTGTCGGCTTGCAAAAACAGCGGCGGCTGCGTCGTCTTCGGCAAGCTCAAGCAGAGCATCTAAATCAAGACTGGCGTATTCATGCTCCGGAAATTGCTTGATCTCTTCACATACCGAGATGAAGCCGTCCCCATTGGGGCCTACTCCGTCATAACCCGTCTGATGGTCGTAACAAACTTCATCGACCTTAGGATTAAATGGAATAACGTGCAGCTGGTTAAACGCGGCGATCTCTTGCTGCGTAAAACCTCCAAGGTGTGTTAGCCGCATTAGCATCGGATCAACGCCGTTACCAACCACGTTGGCATACCGTGCTTGCATCCCTTCCCAATCAATACTGGCCGGATCTACGTCCCCTGGGTCAATAGCGGGTTCTTGTGGTGCGGTCTGTTCACCGCTGGCTTGCGGCTGTGTGGTTTGCGCCAGTACTGGCGTATCGGGTGTGACTTGTGCGATGTCAGCGGTCGGCTCGGCGATTGAGGCGGTTTGATACCCCCCCCAATACGCAACGAGTAGACCGGCAACCACCGCAACACTTAAGGTCACGAGTTTTACGTTTTTACTCATTTCTACTTTCCTAATTGTTTTAAGTGTGTCGAGTAACGCTTAAATACGACACTCATAAACAATCAAGTTAAGTGGGTGCTTGGTAGGGCAAAGCTTCCGAAAGGTCGAAAAACACCGACGAGTGGTGTAAGCCTTTGACCATTCGCAGGCAGGGCGCAGAAGAGCAGCACTAAATTGCTAACACTTTAGGTAAGCATTATCCGCAATTAGATTGTCTGGTTGGAGAAGCTTCCGCGCCGAGGTAGCGCCAGCAAACGGGCGGGGCGCTATGTGCTAGGCAGTTTCGATCGTGCGCCGTCTGCATATTTTGCATGTCGTGGATCGCTCTATGTAGTGAAGGTAACTGGCTGTGCAGAATCAAAAAAGCAGGTTGCCACTTGACTGGATAGCGCCGTCTTGCCGAGCTTAGGTTACAAAACCTACTTTAGGCAGCCTCGACGGTTGCAGATGGCCTAACAGTAAATGTCTCTGGTTTTGGCGATTGTTTTGGCTCTTTTCAGCGCACTGAATATCCTGCAATCTCTGGCAACGGCGCTTGGCGTGGTGCTATTGGGTGCCAGTGAAAGGGCCGAAATAGGGAGTAGCGGGTGAGACGAGCGATGGTATTGGCGTTGCTGTGGCTGGTGCACTGCGCCGGGGCGTTTGCCGAGCCGCTTAATCTTAAGCCGATTCAAAATGCGGACTGGGATGCGGATAAAGTAAGGCATTTGGCTTCTCGGGCGGGCTTCGGCGCGAGCCATGATGAAATAACGGCGCTGTTAAAGCTTGGGCCGAAGGCTGCGGTGGATGCCTTTTTTACATCCCGCCCACCTGCGGAATTGGCTCAGTTTGACCACTCCGGGATCTTTGATGCGGGTTTGGATCCGTTCCCTCCAAGCCGTCCTGCCACCACTCGGCTTGCTAAACAAACCGGCTCGGCGCTGGGCATAACGGTGAAGCCCGGCGGTAATCGTCCATTGCAGCCGGTGGTTGATAAGTTTTTTTATTGGCTTCGGGCCAGTCGGTTGGAGACCGATCGGGTGGCTTATTGGTGGGCTAATCGAATGTTGCGCCAACCTTATCCGCTGGCAGAAAAGATGGCGCTGTTCTGGCATGGGCACTTTGCTGCCAACGAAGACAAAGTGCGCGACTACCGCAAGATGCTCAAGCAGTTGGAACTTTTTCAACGCGCGGGTCTAGGCTCGTTTCGCGATCTCCTTATTGGAGTGGCTCAGGATCCTGCCATGCTGGTGTTTTTAGACGCTGGGGTGAATACCAAGGATTCACCGAATGAGAATTTCGCGCGGGAAGTGATGGAGTTGTTCACGATGGGCGTGGGCAATTACAGCGAGGCGGATGTGCGTGAGGCGGCACGGGCGTTTACCGGATGGTCGGTGGACGATTTATCTTTTTATGTTGACCCGCAGCTGCATGACGGCGACAGCAAACAATTCTTAGGTTCAACCGGCGCCTTCGACGGCGTCGACATCATCGATCTTATTTTGCAGCAAGCGGTCGCGAGCGAGTTTGTCGCGGCAAAAATTTATCGGTTTTTTGTCAGTACCGAACTGTCTGAGGCCGGGGCCAAACAGTTGGGGCGGTTGTTGCGGCAAAAAGATTATGACGTTGGCGATTTTTTGCAGGTGCTTTTGCTCTCTGAGGACTTTTATGTAAACCGCGGTGTGCGCATCAAGGGTCCGGTTGAATTGGTGGTGTCGACGTATAAGAAGCTTGGTCTTGCGCAAATTCCCGGCGTGCCAGACTTCAACCAGGCCACCCAAGGGGTTGGTCAGAGGTTAATGCACCCGCCCACGGTTGCTGGGTGGTCCCATGGCAGAAGTTGGATCACGCCATCGCTGCTCTACGAGCGCGGTAATTTTGTGTTGGACGTGTTGTTCCCAGATATGAGTTTTGTGCCACCCGATCGATTTCCTGTGTTCACCCCTGAGGTGGCCAAAGTACAACAACGATTGAGGCAGGGCATGAGCATTACTGCCGCCACGCGTCCGACCGCCGTGCAACAGGGTGGCATGATGGCGCAATCCAACGCGCTTGCGGATCGCGATGAAGATTTTAATACCAGAATCGGCAGCATGCGTGGTTGGCAGATGGCCATCGAGCGGGTTAAACCGATCTTGCGTGCTCCGGCGCGGCTTCGGTTGAGTGACGAGGTGCTGGCGGCCGGATTGGCATCACCACATGACGTGGTAGAGCACTTCCATAAACAATATTTCAGTGTCGAGCTGGCGCCTGAGGTGTTGCAGGATTTGGCGCAGTCGTTCGCAGCGGATTTGGCTAGCGAAGACATAGCGGCTACTCACAGTTATTTAGAGGCGCCCTTGCGCCGGCTGCTGCATAAAATGTTGAGCCTGCCGGATTATCAGTTGGGTTAGGGGAGAAGTATCTTGTCGTTGAGGATTATCGAGTGAAACGTAGAACCGTTCTCCAGGGATTGTCGGGCGCACTGACCCTTGCGCTTGCGCCTAATGCGCTGGCGTCCGCGATAAGGAAAAAAACTTCTGGCGTCCGCAAGCCGATCCTAGTGGCCCTTGAGTTGTCTGGAGGCAATGATGGCCTCAATACCGTGGTGCCGTTCCGTAACGATGACTACTACCGGCTGAGGCCGTCAATCGGCATTCCGCCTGCAGAGCTACTGGCCTTGGATGGGGAATTTGGTTTCAATCCGGGTCTGGCGGGGTTGCAGTCGTTGTGGCGTAACGAGCAATTGGCCATCGTCCATGGATGTGGCTACTCGCAGCCGTCCTATTCGCATTTTACCTCCATGGCGTATTGGCATACCGGTTCGCCGAATCGGGGCAACGAATTTGGCTGGCTCGGTAGGGTTGCGGACAATTTGGCTAACCAGCGCCGTGACAACATGTTGGTAAACATTGGCGCGCATCAGTCATTGGCCGTTAATAGCAAGATTCATACGCCGGTGGTGTTTGATGACCCGCATAAATTTCAGCGGGATCGGTGGATGTCGGCTTCTGAATCCCCGTTAAGCAATTTCGCGGGGGCCGCGTTTGACGGGCGCTCGAATCGGGACTATCTGCATGCCATTCATGACAGTGCGGAAGCCTCGTCCAAGCTAATCCGCTCCGCTTGGCAGGCCTATACTGCTGATGCAGATTATGGCGTCGCGCCCTTTGATTTGCCGAAGGTCGCCGCGTGTATTGACGCCGAATTACCAACTCAGCTCTATCATGTTTCCGTTAGGAATAATGCCTTCGATACCCATGTGCAGCAGCCTGCCTTGCATCGGCGGTTGTTGAGCTATGTATCCGATGCGGTAACGGCGTTTATTAGAGATCTGGACGCCAAAGGGTGCGCGGATGAGGTTGTCGTGCTGCTTTATTCTGAGTTTGGCCGCCGCCCTGCTGAAAACGCTAATCAAGGCACCGATCATGGGACTGCGAATGTGATGATGCTCGCCGGCAAGCCGATTCGTGGCGGGCACTATGGCACACCAGTGGAGCTGAGTGCGCTTGGGTCAGAGGACAATCCTCGGCATAGCGTCGATTTTCGGCGTGTCTATGCCAGCCTCATTGATGGTTGGCTTGGCAGTTCGAGCCAAGTGGTGTTGGGTGAGGCCTTTTCCGGTTTTGATTTTTTTCGTGTTTGAGTAGCCGGCCTATTCAGGTGCGCTGAAGCTGAGTTCGGCGTTGCGGTCTAGGGCTCTGAGTGTTGTTTCGGTAAGGACCAGCAAATTATGTATTTTCGGGGAGAGGGGAAATGTCGGTAGCACAACCTTTGGCTGGCGTTACGGTGCTGGACTTTGGGCAAGTTTATAATGGCCCTTATTGCGGTTTTTTATTGGCCCAAGCGGGTGCGAGGGTGATCAAAGTAGAGTCGCCGAGAGGCGAAACCCTGCGTGGACGCGGCGACCCGAATTCAGTGAGCCAGCCGTTCGCTATGCTCAATGGCGGTAAGGAATGCATCACTTTGAACATCAAGAGTGAGCGAGGCCAACAACTGCTCAAACAACTGGTTATGCATGCAGACGTATTGGTAGAGAATTTTGCGCCGGGTACGTTGACAGAATATGGAGTGGGCAGTGATGAACTGCGGGCGCTTAATCCGCGTCTTATTTATGCCGCGAGCACAGGCTACGGTAGTATCGGCCCTTACCGAGATTATCTGGGTATGGACATTACTCTGCAGGCCATGAGCGGCATCATGAGCGTTACCGGAGCGGACGATGGTCCACCGATGAAAGCCGGTGTGGCATTGTGCGATTTTCTCGGTGGAGTGCACTTATACGCGGGCATTACCTCTGCGCTATATCAACGAGAACAGACGGGCTTAGGCGCGGTGCTGGATATTTCCATGCAGGATTGTGTTTTCCCAACGCTGACGACTCAGTTGGGTACGTTTTTTCAAGCCGGTAAGCAGGGGCCGCGCACGGGCAACCGTCAGGCCGGTTTGTCCACCGCGCCGTATAACGTCTATCAAGCCCGCGATGGGCATGTTGCGATGATTTGCATCCGCGAAGGCCATTGGCGCAATCTTTGTGCGGCTATGCAGCAACCGGATTTGGCGACAGATCCGCGTTTTTCTAAGGCCAGTTTGCGGACTAAAAACATCGATGAATTAGACGCCACTATTGAGGCCTGGACGCTTCAGTACGACAAAGCGGAGATTTTTGCGGTGGCTCAGCGCCACGGTGTGATCTGCGCGCCAGTGCAGGATTTGCAAGACGTGGTGAACGATCCGCATTTGCACGCTCGAGGCTCGCTGCACTGGCATGAGCACGAATCGTTGGGCAAAACCGTGTTGTTTTCTACGCCGCTGCGGTTCAAAGGCAGCGAACCACCACCGCCTCAATCGGTTGCGGGGTTAGGGGCGCATAGCGACGTAGTGTTGGCAGAGTTGCTGAAGCTATCTGGCCCGGAGATAGACACCCTCAGAGCAGAGGGCGCGATTTAGTTCGAAGGGAAGCTGCGACCGGCTGCTTGTGCTAATCTTCTGCCCCCATTTTGTTGGAACACACAGCGTGACCACTGAATTTAACACCATCGAAGAGGCTTTAACTGCGATCCGCAACGGCGAAATGATCGTGGTGGTGGATGATGATGATCGTGAAAACGAAGGCGATCTGATTATGGCGGCCAGCAAGGCAACGCCTGAAGCGGTCGCGTTCATGATCCGGCACACCAGCGGCATTTTGTGTACGCCGATTCTTCAGGAGCAGGCCACAGCGTTGCATCTGGAACCGATGGTCGGGCGCAATGATGCGCCTATGAGTACCGCATTCACTGTGTCGATTGACTACAAGCAAGGCCTGACCACCGGTATCTCTGCAGAAGAGCGGGCGGCTACGGTAGTGGCGCTGACATCGAGTAATGTTGCCGCGGATGATTTTGTACGACCGGGTCATATTTTCCCATTGGTTGCCCGTCAAGGTGGAGTGCTGGTGCGCTCAGGGCATACCGAAGCCGGCACCGATCTGGCCAGTTTGGCGGGCTTACCCCCTGTTGGCTTGCTAGCAGAATTGGTTAACGACAATGGCACCGTTCAACGCTTGCCCGAATTGGTAGAGTTTGCGGCAACGCATAAGCTCAAAATAATCACCATTGCAGATTTAATTGCCTACCGACAGCAGCGCGAAAAACTCGTGGAGCGCAGTTATGAATTTGCCGTTAAAACGTCAATCGGCGACGCCAAGGCGTTTGCTTACCGCACTCAATTTGAAGATGCAGAGCACGTTGCTGTGGTTTTTGGTGATATTGCTGCAATGGATTCGGTGCCGGTGCGCATCCACCGCGAAAAATTGGTTGAGGATATCTTTGGCGCCCAGGGTGAACACCAGACGAATGTTCTGCAAGCGGCACAAAACCGTATTGAGAAGTTGGGCGGCGGCGTGTTGATTTATTTGCGCACGGGTTTTGTCGGGGTGCCGCATGAAAATCTGGCATCTCAAAGCAAAGAAGAAGAACGTCGCAGCGAATGGCTTGAAGTCGGTGTAGGCGCACAAATTCTGCGTGATTTAGGCGTCAGCAATATTCGTCTAATCGCGGGCCGCGAAGTGGACTATGTGGGCGTCGAGGGCTTTGGCTTGACCCTGTTGTCTACCGAGATTTTATAGAACACTGGCGCGATCAGCGCCGATACTGGAATACCACCCGCTTATCTGGTGGACCCACAAAAACGATGCGCAGATCTTGGCCGCGAATGTTGCAGCTGGTGCAGCGCAGTTTTGCTCTCAACTCGGTGATCGGGAAGTCGTCGCCGAGTCGCTCGATCAATTTTTCAAGGTTCAACTGCATACTGCGCTGACAGCGCTCGCATTCCGCATAAAGATGGAATGACTCCAGTAAATCGTTCAGGCTATGCATCGGTACTGCAGATGCTTGGCGCGTTAGCGCGGCTCCAGAACATACAAAAATACTGTATAAATGTACACTATAAGTTGACAGTTCAGGCGGGCGCGTGTGTATCGTCAGTAACAACTGCTGGGAGGATGATTGTGTTGAAACCGATAGCTATTACCTTGGGTGATCCAGCTGGCATCGGCCCAGAGGTGGTGCTGAAGACGTTGCTCAAGCACCCGCAGCCGCGACATCCATGGGTCTTAGTTGGTGCGCGTTGGAGTTTGCAGCGTAGCGCAGCAGCACTTGGGCTGGCCGTGCCTGCCGTCGATACAATAAAGGCCTTCAATCAAGCGACGGCTGCGGTCAGTATTCTCGAGCCAACGGCTGCCGCCGCCCCTGCAGACTTCTGTTTTGGTCAGGTTCAAGCTGCCTGTGGTGATGTGGCTGTGCGTTCAATCGAGCTTGCCGCTGCTGGCTGTCTCGCTGCGGAAGTTGCGGCGATGGTGACCGCTCCGATTAACAAAGAGGCGATTCATGCGGCGGGTTATGTGAACGATATTGGTCACCAAGAGATACTTGCACGCGTCTCGGGTGTCAACCGGACTGCGACTATGTTGATGACACCTGGGCTCAAGGTCGTACATCTGTCGACTCATAAATCTCTAGCGCGCGCCGTGGAATACGTACGGTACAGCACGGTGTTGGACAAGCTGCAGTTGATGCATGACACACTCACCCGTTGGGGCATGCAACAGCCGCGTATTGCGCTGGCGGCATTGAATCCGCATGGGGGCGAGGGTGGATTGCTCGGCCAAGAGGAAGTTGAGGAACTCATTCCGGCAGTCGCCGAGGCGCAAAATTTAGGCATTGATGTGACCGGCCCAGTACCGGCAGATTCGGTATTTAATCGGGCGATTAACGGCGAGTTTGATGTGGTCTTGGCGCTTTACCATGATCAGGGCCATATCGCGATCAAGGTGCATAATTTCCATCAGTCCACTACAGCAACGCTGGGGATTCCCTTTGTTCGTACCTCTGTCGACCACGGCACGGCATTTGATATCGCTGGCAAAGGGCTGGCTGACCCTACTGGTTTGTTGGCCGCGGCAGAGGCGGCAGAGGCTATTGTGGATGGCCGCCTGACCTGACTGCGGCGCTTGAGTTGCGCTGTCGCTGCGGCTTCTTCTGCGCACGGCCATCGTTCAGAACTGCCCGGTTGCTGTCTATGCCCACGCATGGCTCTGTGGCACACTCAAGCGCAAAGATGCGCTCAAATCAGTGCCAGCTCATGGGGAGAGAGTAATGAAAGCAGCAGTATTTCGTGAAGTTAACGTGCCGATGCAGATCGAGGAAATCTCGGTTGCTAAACCCGGCCCTAGAGAGGTCCTTATTCGCACGATGGCCGCAGGGATTTGCCACAGTGATATGCATTTTTGGAATGGCAGTTATCCTGGCAGAGTGCCAATGGTGTTGGGCCATGAAAGCGCCGGCATTGTCGAGCAAGTCGGCAGCGACGTGCACTACGTCAAACCTGGCGACCACGTCATTACCTGTTTGTCGGTGTTTTGTGGTCATTGTGAGCAATGTGTAACGGGTCATTTGTCTTTGTGCCAGGAACCGGAAACTAACCGCGGCTCTGAAGAACAGCCGCGGCTAAGCCAAAATGATGAAGTGCTCACGCAGTTCGCGCAGTTGGGGTCGTTTGCCGAAATGATGCTGGTGCATGAACATGCACTAGTAAAAATCCGCGAAGACATGCCAATGGCACAGGCCGCTTTGATCGGCTGCGGTGTTACTACAGGTGTGGGTTCTGTTATCCACACTGCTAACGTAGAAACCGGTGCCACGGTAGCCGTTATCGGTTGTGGTGGTATTGGCTTGTCCGCTATTAACGGCGCAGCAATTGCTGGTGCGTCCCGAATCATTGCGGTAGATATGGTGGCATCTAAACTCGACCTAGCGCGCAAGTTCGGCGCAACAGATGTGGTGGATGCCAGTGATGGTGACGCCGTGGCTAAGGTCATCGAGATGACCGGCGGCGGGGTACATTACTCGTTTGAAGCGATTGGTCTCAAAGCGACCGCTGAGCAGGCCTTCCAAATGTTGCGTCGGGGTGGCACAGCGACGGTTATTGGCATGATTCCGCCGGGGCAAATGGTTTCGCTGCATGGCGTTGACTTTTTGTCCGAGAAAAAGATTCAAGGCTCTATGATGGGGTCAAACCGGTTTCGGGTGGATATGCCACGGTTTGTGGATTTTTATTTGCAAGGCCGCCTGCATTTGGATGATTTGATCTCCAGACGTATTGGCTTAGAAGATATAAACGAGGGGATGGCCGCTTTGAACACCGGAGAAATCGCGCGTAGCGTGATCATGTTCGACTAGGCGTCAGTTTGCGAGGAGGAGATTATGCGCTGGTTATCATTTTACCGCTCGGCACCCGATCTCAGCGAGGGATCGAGGTATACCCAAGCGACTTTCGGCTACATTGTCCCGGCGGGGACTGCAAGTGACGGGCAAGAAGGGGTCGTAGATGCGGGCGCGCGGAGCGAGTTCAGCACATTGCGTGAAGCGATTGCCGCGGACGCCTTGGATAATTTAGTTGAGCAGTGTGGTGACCAGGCAGATGTGCCTTTACAGGGGTTGCACTTTGCACCAACCATTACCGATCCAAAAAAAATTCTCTGTGTAGGTCTCAACTATAGAGCCCACCAAGAAGAAACAGGCCGCGGTGGTGAGGGCGTACCAACAGTATTTGTGCGCTTCGCTGCGGCACAGATGGGCCATGGGGAGGCTATGGTGCGGCCACGCGAATCGGCGAGTTTAGATTTCGAAGGCGAGATCGCAATGATCATTGGTCGCGGCGGCCGGCGCATTGCACGTCAAAGTGCGATGGATCATGTCGCCGGTTTTGGCATATATAACGATGGTAGTGTGCGCGAGTTCCAGCGTCAGACCAGCCAATTCACTCCGGGTAAGAACTTTGCCAATACCGGAGGTTTCGGTCCTTGGATGATGACTCCGGATGAGATTGGCGATTTGTCGCAAATGGAAATAACCACACGCTTAAATGGTGAGGTTATGCAAAATGCTACTGCAGATTTGTTAGTGCATGACTTTGCTGAACTGATCGAATTTTGTTCCACCTTTATCGAGCTGGAGCCGGGGGATGTGATCGTAACCGGTACCCCAGGGGGCGTTGGTGCTGCGCGCACGCCGCCGGTGTTCATGGACCAAGGGGATGTGATTGAAGTGCACGTTAAGCCGATTGGTACTTTGACAAACCCGGTTGTTAACGATCTGCAGCCGTAGCGGGTGAGTTGGCGAAATAAAATTTAGATACTGCGAACGCCGGGCACGTAGCAATGCTGTGGCGTTTCGCGGCATTCGAACGAAGGGTACTGAGATGACCCCGTTGCACGTGACGCTGTTGCAGCGGTCGTAAAACGAACACAATCAGAGAATAGGGGGCGGTATGAGCAGTGAATTTACCGGAGCGGATCTTATCGCGGATGCGTTGGCGCAGTTGGGCGTAGAGCATGTCTTTGCCATCGTCAGTATTCATAACATGCCCATTCTTGACGCGCTTAATCGGCTGGGCAAAACCAAGATTATTGACGTGCGGCATGAACAGGCAGGCACTCACGCGGCGGACGGTTACGCTCGGGCGAGTGGCAAGTTGGGGGTCATGATTGCGTCGACAGGCCCTGGCACATCCAATACGGTCACTGGTTTATACGAGGCGCAGTATGGGTCGTCTAGGGTGTTAGTCATCACCGGGCAAGCGGAAACGGCGTTTTACGGTAAGGGTCTGAGTTACGTTCATGAAGCCGAAAATCAGGTGGCGATGCTCGCCAGTGTGTGTCGCCGAGTGGAAAGCCCGCGCCATATTGATCAATTGGGCAAGGCGTTCAATGCGGTGGTTAATGACATGTTTACTGGGCGCGGCGCTCCCGGTGCGTTGGAAATTCCTATAGACATCCAATATGCCGCAGCAGCGCCCACGGAAGTTATATTGCCTAAGACTGAACTGTTTCAACCGGATGCTGATGGTCTGGCTAAAGTAGTCGAAAAATTCGCCAGCGCGCGTAAGCGCATTATTATCGCTGGTGGTGGCGTGATCGCCGCGAGTGCGGCCAAAGAGCTCCAGGCCTTAGCGGAAAAGTTAGAAATACCGGTACTGACAACCGTTGACGGGCGGGGTGTTATTCCGGAGACCCATCCGCTGTGCATCGGCAATTACTACAATTCTGCGGGCATGTATAACGCGCTGCTGGATGCGGATGTCACCCTCGCGATTGGTACTAAGTTTGCTGTCGGCGTTGGGGGCCAGTTTGCCGCTCAGACGCCGCCAGGTGACCTGATTCATATCGACATCGATGGCAACATGATTGGCCGCACCCATACAGCTCAGCTTGGATTAATTGCCGACGCCAAAGCAGCGTTGCTGGGTATAACCGCCCAACTGCAGGAGCCGTCGCCTAATGACAGTCAGTTTAACGACGGTGTTTGGCAGGCCAGAGACGGTGTTCGCGACGCCATGCGCGCACGTTTAGGGGACGACTGGCCTCAGGTTATGGACTGTATTCGTGACAAGTTACCGGCCGACAGTGTATTCGTGCGCGATCAAACGATCTCTGCATACAACTGGGGTAATCAACAATTCCCAATTCTTGAACCGCGGACGTCGATTAACCCAACTTCGGGAGCGATTGGGCCGGGATTCCCGATGAGTGTAGGAGCGGCTATCGCGAGTCAGCGCAAGACGTTGGTGATCCACGGCGATGGCGGCTTTATGTTCCATGCCACAGAATTGGCGACCTGCGCTCAGTATCAGGTACCGCTAATTATTTGTGTGTTTAACGATTCAGGATATGGGGTGTTGCGCTGGTTGCAGCAAAATCAGTTTGGGCGCATAAACGAAACCGATCTGGGCAAAGTTGCTTTTGCTCAGATGGCTCAAAGTATGGGTGTGCCGGGCCAGCGCGTTGCCAGTGTTGATGAGTTTGCCGCAGCGATGGATATGGCGATGGCGGCACAAGGCCCGTATTTGATTGACATTGATATGGAGCATTTTGCGCCTATGGAAATTTCGGTAATGCCCAAGCGCAAGTCAGAAGTAGACATAAAGAGCTAAGGGTGGGCTTACGCTTAGACAAGCCATGGTTGTCCAGCGAGCAAGTTTTGGCAAAGGTGCGCGGCCAGATGGGGGTCTATCAATTCGCCAATGAAGCGGGCGAAGTGGTTTATATGAGCTACGCCGGTGGACGCAGCCTAGGTGGACTTCGCGGCGAAATCTCTCGCAGTCTGACCGAGCAGAGCGACGCCACTCAAGTGCGTTATGAGATAACTACCAGCTACTTGAGTCGCTACAAAGAGTTATTGATGCTGCATCAGGCAGATTATGGCGGTCTGCCGACTCATCATCCAAGCATTAGGTTGGGCCGGCTAAGTCCCGCAGGAGGCACTAATGGATCTTAATCTAACGCCGGAACAAGATTTAATTATTGGCATGGTTCGGCGTTTTGTGCGCGATGAAATAGTGCCGTTAGAGCAGAATTTGGATCCTGATGCCGATGAGTTGGAAGACGAGGACCGATTGCGATTGGTGGCGAAGACCAAGGAGATGGGCCTCTATGGTTTAGATATACCCCCCGAGTATGGTGGGCCTGACATCGATCTGGTGACGCGAACCTTACTTGCGGTTGAGATGTCGCAACATCGAGCAGGCTTGTATGCGCCCTGCTATGGCACGTTTGGCGGAGCGGGTTTGGCGCAGCTGTTTGAAGCCACGGAGCCGCAAAAGGAAAAATATTTATATCCTACTTTGCGTGGCGAGAAACGCGGCTTCTTTGGGTTGTCCGAACCTTCCGGAGGATCTGATCCGGCTCGCGCGATTCAAACTAAGGCTGTGCGTGATGGTGACGACTGGGTGATTAACGGCGGCAAATTATGGATCAGCGGAGCCGATAAAGCCGACTTTGGGTTGGTCTTTGCACGCACCGACAGTGACCAAGGCCGTAATGGGGTGACCTGTTTTATTGTCGACACGGATCAACCTGGATTTCATGTGCGTCGCATAGTACACACGCTGCGGTCCGCGCATTACGCCACCGAGCTGCAATTTGAAGATCTTCGAGTGTCTAACGACAACATTCTGGGTCAGCTCAATAAAGGTTTTGCTATTGCCAACGATCGTCTGACGCGGCAGCGCATTCCCTATGCCGCGGGCTGTATTGGCGTGGCCATTAAAGCTCAGGAAATGGCCTTAGAATATGTGCCACAGCGCGAAACATTCGGCGCGCCGCTGTCCACACGGCAATCGATTCAATGGATGCTGGTGGATAACGATATAGACATAAGGCAATCGTTGTGGATTACCGTAGAAGCGGCGAGCAAGGCCCAGCAAGGGGAATCGTTCCGTAAAGAAGCGGCCATGGCGAAGCTGGTGGCAACAGAGGCCGGCGGTCGTGTTGTGGATCGGTGTATGCAGATGTTCGGTGGCTTAGGTGTTGCCAAAGACCTGCCGTTCGAGCGCTGGTATCGAGAGATGCGAATCCGCAGAATCGGCGAGGGCCCTAGTGAGGTTCAGCGCCATGTCATCGCCCGTGAGCTTCTAGGAGCGTCGCTGCGTTAGGACGCTGGTGTCTGTGCGGTCGGGATTGCCGTGACACGGTAAACAACGCCGGCTTTGTCATCCGAAATCAGCAGTGCCCCATCTGGGCTGATCAATACGTCATTAGGGCGGCCCCAGGCTTTCTCTCCTTGGAGCCACCCCGTAATAAACGGTTGGTAGTCGGGCTGGCCATTGCGATCGAAGGTCGCGACGCTGACTTGGTAGCCAACTTTTTTGCTGCGATTCCAGGAGCCATGCTCTGCAACGAATAAGGCATTTTGGAAACGAGCTGGGAAGCTGTCGCCCCGATAAAAGCTCATGCCGAGCACTGCGGCGTGAGCCTGCACGCGGATCGCCGGATCTACAAAAATGAGCCCTTGAGACGCTGAATGGTCACCGAATTTAGGGTCGCTAATGCGGCTGCCGTCAGCAGCCGAATGGACAAACGGGTAGCCGTAATGAGGTGCGTTTTTGGCGCCTGCTGGAATGACATTGATCTCGTCACTGGGAATGTCGTCTCCCATCATGTCGCGGCCGTTGTTACTGACCCAGAGATCGCCAGTGCTGGGCTGCCAGTCGAACCCTACGGAATTACGAATGCCATGGCCGATAATCGTTGTCGCACCGGTGGCCGGGTCTAGCCGCAGCATGGTGGCGAAACGCGGGTCATCTGACAGGCAGATGTTGCAGGGCGCGCCAACCGGCAAATACAGCTGCTTATCAGGACCTGCCTTTAGGTATTTCCAGCCGTGGTGTCGCTTTTTGGGCAGACGATCGGTAATGATCGTCTTTGCTGGATTGGGCCGCAATTGCTGGTCAATATTCGCAACTTTATACACTGTGGATACGGCCGCTATATATAGATCACTGCCGAGGATAGCGACGCCACTCGGCATGTTGAGGCCTTTGACTAAAGTGATCACCCGGGCGCTGTCGGTGAAGGGGTTCAGTACCGCATAGACCTTACCTGCTTTGCGGGTGCCGACGATTAAAGTGCCATTTGCCGTCAGAGCCATTTGGCGGGCATTGGGTACAGAAAATGGCAGAGTTTCTAGGACGAAACCTCGCGCAGGTGTCAGCCGGGTGTCGGCGGTCACAGCGCCGGTTAGCGTCAGTAAAACAAATGCGGTCAAGAGTTGGATAATTCTCTGCATTAACACACTGTCGCAGAATGGCGGGTTTCGCTCAACGTAAAGAAGGTGGCGGTTTATTCGTGTCAAAATACGATCCAAGCACCATATAAGCTGCTTTTGCTTGGCTTGACGTACACTTTGTCGCACAGTTGCAACCATGAGCCAAGGGTTACTTACAGACCAAATAAAGGACGCCATTCAGAGCGCCTATCGCACTTGGCTTGGCGCTCGAGAGTTTAAACCGCGCCGTGGTCAGCGCGAGATGATCGCCCAGATCGCGCGTACTCTAAGTCAGAATGAGCCGAGAATATGCGCAATTGAGGCAGGCACGGGTACCGGTAAAACGGCGGCCTATTGTCTTGCCAGTATTCCATTGGCTAAACATATTGGCAAAACAGTCGTGCTCAGCACGGCGACGGTCGCTTTGCAAGAACAGGTGGTGATACAAGATCTGCCGGATTTAAAGCAGCGCGCGGGTTTGAACTTTAGCGTTAGTTTGGCGAAAGGGCGGGGGCGCTATATGTGCTTGAAACGCCTCGATGATCACCTGAAATACCAAAACCAACAGGAAATCCCCATATTCGACGCCAGTGGTGAAGATTTCTCAGTATTGTATCAAGAGATGCTTAATCGATACTCCCAAGGTGGTTGGGATGGCGAGCTGGACAGTTGGGTTGAGCCACTACCGGATGGCGCTTGGGCCGGCGTAACGACAGACCATCGGGGTTGCAGTAACAATCGCTGCTCCTATTTTAAGCAGTGTGCGTTTTTTCGAGCGCGCAATAGTTTAGAGGGTGCAGACGTTATTGTTGCTAACCATGATCTGGTACTGGCGGACTTAGCTCTTGGCGGCGGCGCCGTGTTGCCGGTGCCAGAGGATTGCATATACATCCTAGACGAGGCCCACCATCTGGCCGAGAAGACGCAAAATCACTTCGCCAGTTCGGCCAGAATTCAGGGCACACTGCAGTGGTTTGAGAACGTTAACAACGTACTCGGCACGGCCACCCAGCGCTTCGCCCGACCGGCCAATCTTGTAGGCTTAAGCACAAATGTAGCCGCTGAAACCGCAGCCTTGGGCGATAGTTTCACCGCATTGTCTCAAGCGTTGGCGATTCTACCCTTGGAGCCGCGCGATGAAGATCGGGAGATTTATCGCTTTCCCCTCGGCGAGGTGCCGGCGACCATTGCTGATTTGTGCGGGACCGCTTTGCCGGGTATGGATCGACTCTGTGACAACATTGAGCGGTTCCATGACCTGCTTAGCGATGCAGTCGCCGGTAATCAGGACTGGGAAAAAGCGTTTGAGGCTGAGGACTGGCTGCTCCCAGTCGGGCAGTTACAAAACCGTGCGTTAGCGACTCGGGCACTCTTGCAAGATTACGCGTTGGGCGTTGAGCAAACTCACCGTTGTGCCCGCTGGGTTAGCCGCAATCAATACGATGTCGATATGGTCAGCGCACCGATTGAGCCCGGGCACATATTGCGCGAAGTGCTTTGGCAGCGCTGCTATGGCGCGGTATGTACGTCTGCAACGCTCACAGCCCTAGGCCGCTTTGAGCGGTTTCTTGAGCGATCAGGGTTGCCCCCTGAAACGCCGACCACGAGTATTGTTAGCCCGTTTAACTATCCTGAGATAGCGACGTTTCACGTACCGTCTATGCGATCTGATCCGAGAGATTTCGACGCGCATAGCGACGAGGTCACGCGCTTATTGCCCGAGCTTCTCACTCGTGAGCGATCGGCCTTGGTGTTGTTTACGTCATGGCGGCAGCTCAACGCGGTGACTAAGGCGCTCCCTGAGGACGTGGTAGATGGGCTATTAGTGCAGGGTGATGGCAGCAAGCAGGCATTGATACTCGAACATCGCCGGCGCATCGATGAAGGAGAATGTTCTCATCTTGTGGGTCTTGCGAGTTTTTCGGAGGGGCTGGATTTACCCGGTGATTACTGTCGTCATGTGGTGATTGTTAAGTTGCCCTTTGCGGTGCCAGATGACCCTGTGGATCAGGCGATTGCGGAGTGGGCGGAAGCTCAGGGCCGCAACCCGTTTTACGAAATTTCAGTGCCAGATGCGGCGCTGAAACTTGTGCAGGCCTGTGGTCGCTTGATCCGCAACGAGCGCGACTATGGCACGGTAACCATGCTGGATAAGCGTATTGTTACCCAGCGCTACGGCCAAGCCTTGATCGACTCGTTGCCACCGTTTCGATTAGATATTGCGCCGCTGCGATGAATCGATTATCTGGCCACAGTAGATTCGAGTAACCGCCCATTGGTCGGCACCTCGGCGAACTTACCACTGCTGTATATCAATATGCTTTGTTCTTGCAGGCGGCGTTGTAGGTCTTTAAAGAATGCCAACATGTCTGCTTTGCTTAGATTGCTCACTTCGCCAGCAAGTTGTTGCAGACTGTCTAAAGAGTAATGTTCATCGTATATGTCACGCCAATAACGTTGACTGCGCTCGCCAAGGTTTTTATCTGATTCGGTTAAGCGGCTGATGAGTCCACTTTTCTGCTGACGGAATTCCGCATCGCTCAGGTCTGGCCAGGCATCAATATACTCTTGTACGAATTTCAATGATGCGTCTTCTACCGCTTTGGCGCTGGCCACAGGGGATTGCACAAGGAACAGGTTGCCACCGCGTTTATCCATGCGTCGAGCCCCAGCACTGACCACGTAACCCAGTTGCTGGTCGGTGCGCAGGCTCGAAAAATAAGCCGAACGCAGTAATTGTCCAGCCAAACCGCTTCTTGCGCGGCTGGCGAAACTGTTATCAGGATCCTGAACGTAAATCAGCAGGGTTGAATCGTCATGATCAACTGCTAAGTCCAGACGCAAGGTTTCTTTGAGTTCCGTTACTCGCGTGCGTTGGCGGACGACGCTCTTGGGTTTTATCGTCTCGTTAATAAACCTGTGTAATTGCTCTGCCTCAGAGGCGGTAACGTTCCCATGTAATGCAGCAATCACGCCGACATCCTGAAACTGGTCAAAACGCCATTGCAGCAAGCCTTCCACGGTGATTGGCTCCAAAGCATCTGCCAGCGTATCGGCCGACCAGCTTGCTGATAAGAGTGTGTCGTTCAGCGCCCCTAGCGCCTGTTCATAGGGTTTATCTTTGCGGCTGTTACGCCAATCCTTTATCAAACTGGCTTTAATGGTGATAAATCGATCGGTGCTGATCTCTGCATTGAGCAGTTTTTCCGCGACGGTATCGAGTAGGGCCATTTGTTTGTCTTGATAACCGCTGACGGAAATTGCGAAGCCGCTGTCGGCCACGTCGATAGAATATCCCAAGCCCGCCAGATAAGCGGGGTAGATCGTGGCACTCAAGGCGTCATTGACTAATCGTTGATACAACCAAGCTTGCGCTCGATCCGCTGCGCCCAATAAACCGTTTGGCGTTAGGAATCCTACCGTCATATTGGCCCTAGGCGTGCCGAATTCGACATCGGTATCTAGCCACAGCTCGAGTTCGGGTTGGTCGATCATGCGTCGCATGATTAGTTCGTCCGCAGCCACCAATTCGAGTTTTTCTGGCAAATAGGGATTAACGTCGGGTAAGCGCAATGTTGCATTTGAAACCGCCTCCCTGGGCAAGGGTGCTTGGTTAAGTGTAAAAGGCACCTCGAACCAGGGTTCAACTTGGTCGGTGACTGAATCAGGAGCGGTGACCTCAAGTAACACGTTATCAGGGCGTAAGTAGCCTAGAAAATTTTCGATCAGAGCGGGGTCGAATGCTTCCATTAAATATGGAGCGACCAGCAAATCTTCGGCTGGGTAAAGGTCCAGACTTGGCGCCATTTGGTATACAAAGCCAGCAGTTGAGCCTTTTTCCTGAAAACGAAAGCTCAGTTCCGCCACCTTTGCCTGTTCCTGATAGAGCCAGTCTTGCGGCGGCTGTGCGCGTAGCATTTCGAAGTATTGGAACAATAGGTCGGTAATTTCATTCACGTGACTGCGCCCAGCTTCCGTCAGCTCGATATTTACCGTGAGCAAGCTGTTGTTGCGGTCAAGGTCCTGACTGCCCGCTCCGAGACCTTCGATCCAGCCTCTGGCATTCAGCGTGTGGTGCAAGCTACCCTCGCCCTCATGACCAATGAGGTTGCTCAGATATTGCTCCGGTTTGTTTCGGTATACCTGCAGCGTGCTTGGAATCGGAAAATTATAGGCGAGTCCGTAATTGTCCTTCAGTGTTTGAGAGGTTAGTACCGCAGGCAACTGTTGATCGGAAAATGCAGGTTCGCTGGGGTAACTTGGGCCGATGTCAGCATTGCGGATTTGATTGAAGATAGGCGTCACTAAGGCTTCAAGTTGATCAAGGCTTTGATTGGCTAATACCACAAGACCCATTTGGTCTGCGGAGTAGTGGTCGGCGAAGAATTGCATTAAATCGGTGCGCACATCGCCCTTCAGCGTTTCCAGCGAGCCGATGGTGAAGCGCGAGCCAGGGTGTTTAGGGTTTAGCGCCAGCTTGCTTACCATGTAGCCGCGCCAGCCATCGTCTTTGATCTGCATCTGGTATTCAGAATGCACAGCATTTTTCTCGCGTTCGACATACTCGGCTGAAAGAAGTGGGTCGATAAAAAAGTGGCCGAAGCGGTCCAAGCCTTCGTTGAAAGCCGAATTTTGAATGTCGAAAAAATAGTTGGTGTGATCGGGAGCGGTGTAGGCATTAGACGAGCCGCCGTTGGCGGTAATGTGTTGTTGGAAGCTATCCACTTCCGGGTATTTTTCGGTGCCGATAAATAACATATGTTCCAGAAAATGGGCGAGGCCTGGGCGGTCTTCCGGTTCGTGGAAACTGCCGCGGTAGACCGATAAAGCGGCGGCAGCTTTGTCGGTTTCCGGATCGGATACCAGCAATACACGCATTTTGTTCGCCAGTACCAGATATCGATACTCACGAGCATCATTGGGACTCTTGCGTAAGGATAGGCGTTCTGCAATCGCGTTTGCGCTGTCCGTTGAAGCTAGATCCGGAGCAACAGATTGGCAGCCGATAACAGCTAGAAGTACTACGGCTGCGACAATTGAAGGTCGCAGAAACATGAGCGTGTTTAAAGTCATTGGAATTCCTTGTGGCCAACGAACGTCTGAGGACGTGTAGTAATGAGACATTTTAAACAATCATGGAGTGATTGAAATGTGTTGCCGATAGACGGTCGACTTATCCGCCTTAACAACCCCTCCGGATAGGCTAAACTTATGCCTCTTAACTGGGTGGCTCTGATGAATCCGCAACAACTTATCGCTCTGCTAAGCCCACATGCGTGGACTGGCTATGCTCAGGAGATCAATGCAGCGGATGTGGATGCCCAACAGCCGTTTTGGCAGTGGTCGCTAACGGCGAGTGCTCTGGCACCAACCTTGCTGGCGCGCGCCAGCCGTATAGTCACGATCACCGGCAGTCAGGGATCCGGGAAGTCGACGTTCGCACGCATTCTAGTGCAGCGCCTCAAAGATCTTGGTGTGCGGGCGGCCTGCGTATCCTTGGACGACTTTTATCTTTCGAAAAGAAAACGTATGCAGTTAGCGAATCAGGTACATCCGTTGTTAGCGACTCGAGGCGTGCCGGGCACACACGAGACTTGTCGACTGCGCGATGTACTCGAACAGCTTGCCCACGGCACAGGGGTTGTGAACTTATCGTTGCCACAGTTCGATAAAGGCGCGGATGATCGAATAGACGATATCCATATTTCTGCTGAGGTTTTGGTGTTTGAGGGTTGGTGTTTGGGGGTCCAGTCGCAGTCCCCGGAGTTGCTGAAGAATCCTGTTAACGAGTTAGAACAGGTGGAAGATTCGCAAGGCATTTGGCGGCACTGGTGTAATGAGCAGATTCATCAGCATTACCAGCCTTTATGGGCGTTGGTAGATGCTTGGACCTTGTTGCAACCGCCCGAGTTTGCTCAGGTTATCGAGTGGCGAAGACAGCAAGAGCAGGAATTGCCGCCCGCTCGGCGCATGAGTGAAGTGGCGTTACAAAGATTTATTCAACATTACGAGCGGCTAACTCGTTGGCAATGGCAGCAACCGATTGTTGGTCAAGGACTGGCGGTTGATCTCACTGCAGCACACGACATCGCGGCGATTCGATCGTTATCACCCCTAAACTGATTGTTCAGCCTGGGTTC
>ERZ802830.1519-NODE-1519-length-21969-cov-9.37652_pt1 | contig 21969 bp, 17 predicted proteins | sample MGYA00345654_ERZ802830 | MGnify/ENA primary metagenome ERZ802830 (study PRJEB30503, sample SAMEA104212375) | marine metagenome | biome: Westerlies Biome; feature: [SRF] surface water layer (ENVO:00010504) within the epipelagic zone...; material: water...
GCCCACCTCGCTTTCCGATGCGACGGCCTTGGCGCCCTTCCCGGATGCCGGTCCAGCGACGAAGACGTCGAAAGCCGCCCGGGTGAACACAACGCGGTCGTTAACCAGGACGTCGTAAGTGTTCAACTGATCCGGTGCGACCACCATGACCTCCGGCAGGTTGCGAAGGCTGAGCCACGATGCCTCCTCGTCACGGGTGACGACGGCCAGGCAGCCACCCTCAACCCCGACTGCAGCGAGCGCTGCCACCGCGGCCTTGGTGGACGGGGCGTCCTCAGACGCAAAAGTCGTGACCAGGTGCACAAGTCCGTCCCTGGCCCTATCGGACAGCGCGCCGCGAAGGGCGGCCGTCTTCATCTTCTTGGGAGTGCGTTGGGTGTAGTCACGCGGGGATGGCCCGTGCACGATGCCACCGCCGGTGAACTGCGGCGCCCGGATAGACCCTTGACGGGCACGGCCCGTTCCCTTCTGCTTGTACGGCTTGCGTCCACCACCGCGGACCTCCGCCCGCGTTTTGGTGTTGTGCGACCCCTGTCGCGCTGCAGCGAGCTGGGCGACGACCACCTGATGGATAAGGGGGACGTTGACCTGAACGTCGAAGACCTCCGCGGGGAGATCGACCGAGCCCGACTTCTTACCTGCCGGGTCGAGAACATCTACCGACGTCATGCGCTGACCTCCTTCATAGCTTCCTTGGCGGCCGTCGTGACGAGAACGAGACCACCCTTGGGGCCCGGGACGGCGCCCTTGAGCAGCAGCAGACCTTTCTCGGTGTCCACTCCAGCAACCGTCAGGTTTTGCGTGGTCTGACGATCAGAGCCCATGCGACCAGCCATCCGCATGCCCTTGAAGACACGCCCCGGAGTCGCGCAGCCGCCGATGGAACCCGGTGAGCGGTGCTTGCGTTGCACGCCGTGCGACGCGCGCAACCCGTGGAAGCCATGCCGCTTCATGACACCGGCAAAACCTTTGCCCTTGGTTGTCCCGACAACGTCGACTCGCTGCCCGGCCTCGAAGGTGTCTGCGCCGAGTTCTTGACCGAGGGTGTATTCGGACGCATCGGCGGTGCGCAGCTCGACGAGATGGCGCCGCGGGGTCACGCCAGCTTTCGAGAAGTGACCGCTCATCGGCTTGTTCACCTTGCGCGGATCGATGGCCCCAAAACCCAACTGCACGGCGTCGTACCCGTCCGTTTCCGGGGTACGAACCTGCGTCACGACACACGGTCCAACCTGAACGACGGTGACTGGGACGACACGGTTGTTGTCATCCCAGATCTGCGTCATACCGAGCTTGGAGCCCAGGACGCCCTTGATTGTTCTCGACATGACCTATCCCCTACAGCTTGATCTCGATATCGACACCAGCCGGCAGGTCGAGGCGCATAAGTGAATCAACGGTCTTCGGTGTCGGGTCTAAAATGTCGATGAGTCGCTTGTGCGTTCGCATCTCGAAGTGTTCGCGAGAGTCCTTGTACTTGTGAGGAGAGCGGATAACGCAGTAAACGTTCTTCTCGGTCGGTAGCGGCACCGGTCCAGCCACCTGCGCACCGGTACGGGTAACCGTCTCGACGATCTTCTTCGCCGAGGAGTCGATTACCTCGTGGTCATAGGCCTTGAGCCTGATGCGGATCTTCTGTGCCGCCATGGTGGCTTGCCGTCCTTCTTCTCGTTCGTGCGTCGATGTCTGGTGCCTCAAATAAGCGAGCTGGCTCTTGCTGGTGCCGAATGCCGTGGTGGGCGGTGGGTCGCACCGCCCACCACGAAGCGGCGGCGGCCTCCTAGTTCAGGATCTTCGTGACGCGGCCAGCACCGACGGTGCGGCCACCTTCACGGATCGCGAACCGCAGACCCTCGTCCATAGCGACGGGCTGAATCAGCTCGACGCGCATGTCCGTGTTGTCACCCGGCATAACCATGTCCTTGCCCTCGGGCAGGTGCACGACACCGGTGACGTCGGTCGTCCGGAAGTAGAACTGCGGACGGTAGTTGTTGAAGAACGGAGTGTGCCGTCCACCCTCATCCTTAGAAAGGATGTAGGCCTGCGCCTCGAACTCCGTGTGCGGGGTGATCGAACCGGGCTTGCAGCAGACCTGACCGCGCTCAACGTCCTCGCGCTTGGTGCCACGCAGCAGCAAGCCGACGTTCTCGCCCGCTTGGCCCTCGTCGAGCAACTTGCGGAACATCTCGACGCCGGTGACTATCGTCTTCTGCGCCTCGCCTGGGCGAATGCCGACGATCTCAATCTCCTCGTTCACCTTGACCATGCCACGCTCGATACGACCCGTGACAACGGTGCCGCGACCGGTGATCGTAAAGACATCCTCGATCGGCATCAAGAACGGCATGTCGATCTCGCGCTCGGGAGTGGCGATGTACTCATCGACCGCACCCATGAGCTCCATGATCGACTCGGCCCACTTCTCGTCTCCCTGGAGAGCCGGGAAGGCAGCGACGCGGATCACGGGGACATCGTCACCGGGGAATTCGTAGCTGCTGAGGAGCTCGCGAACCTCCATCTCGACGAGCTCGATGAGCTCCTCGTCGTCCACCATGTCGCACTTGTTCAGTGCAACAACGATGGCCGGCACGCCCACCTGACGGGCAAGAAGCACGTGCTCCTTGGTCTGGGGCATCGGTCCGTCCGTGGCCGCGACCACGAGGATGGCGCCGTCCATCTGCGCAGCGCCGGTGATCATGTTCTTGATGTAGTCGGCGTGACCGGGGCAGTCCACGTGTGCGTAGTGGCGAGCCTCTGTCTCGTACTCGACGTGCGCGATCGAAATGGTGATACCGCGCTGCCGCTCCTCCGGAGCCTTATCGATCTCATCGAAAGGTGTGAAGGGGTTGACATCGGGGTAGCGGTCATGCAGCACCTTCGTGATGGCTGCAGTCAGCGTCGTCTTGCCATGGTCAATATGACCGATGGTGCCGATGTTGATATGCGGCTTGGTCCGCTCGAACTTGGCCTTGGCCACGTGCGTTCTCCCTTGTCTTATGCCGTCCGGCGTTGCGCGGATCGGTTATTACGGTTTGTTCTCTTCTTTTATTGTGATCCGCGACTATTCGCCGCGAGCCTTCGCGATGATCTCCGTTGCTACGGCCTGGGGGACCTGAGCGTAGGAGTCGAATTGCATGCTGTAACTCGCCCGACCCTGAGTGCGACTGCGAAGATCGCCCACATAGCCGAACATCTCCGACAGCGGAACGAGTGCCGTGACGACGCGAGCGCCCGAACGCTCCTCCATCGCCTGCACTTGACCACGTCGGGAGTTCAGATCACCGATGACGTCGCCCATGAAGTCCTCTGGTGTGGTGACTTCGACGGCCATCATCGGTTCAAGGAGCGCCGGCTTGGCGCGGTTGGCTGCGTCCTTGAACGCCATGGATCCGGCGATCTTGAACGCGAGTTCAGAGGAGTCGACGTCGTGGTACGCGCCGTCGAGGAGAGTGACCTTGACATCGACCATGGGATATCCAGCGAGAACACCGTTCTCCATCGCCTCTTGGCAGCCAGCATCCACCGAGGGGATGTACTCCCGCGGGATGCGCCCACCGGTCACCTTGTTCTCGAACAGGTAACCGCCACCTTCTTCGTTGTTGGGCTCGACGGCAATGATGACCCGGCCGAACTGTCCTGAGCCACCGGTCTGCTTCTTGTGCGTGTACTCGACCTTGGCGACCGGCTTGGTGAGTGTTTCCCGGTAGGCGACCTGCGGCTTACCGACGTTCGCCTCGACTTTGAACTCGCGCTTCATGCGGTCGACAAGCACCTCGAGGTGGAGCTCGCCCATACCCTCGATGATCGTTTGGCCGGTCTCCTCGTTGGTGCTGACGCGGAACGTCGGATCCTCTTCCGCGAGTCGCTGGATGGCCGTGCCGAGCTTCTCTTGGTCGGACTTGGTCTTCGGCTCGATCGCCACGGAGATAACCGGCTCCGGGAAGGTCATCGACTCCAGTACGACGGGATTACCCGAATCGCACAGGGTGTCTCCTGTGGTGGTGTCCTTCAGCCCCATGACAGCGACGATGTCGCCGGCGCCCGTGGCGTCGATCTCCTCGCGCTTGTTGGCGTGCATTCGGTAGATCTTTCCGATCCGCTCCTTGCGGTCCTTGGTGCTATTGAGGACCTGGGTTCCGGTCTGCAGCGATCCGGAGTAGACACGTACGTAGGTGAGCTTGCCGAGGTGGGGATCGGACATGATCTTGAAGGCCAGGGCGCTGAACGGTTCGTCCTCGCTGGGCTTGCGGGTCATCAACTCTTCCTCGTTGCCCATCTTGTGGCCTTCGACAGCCTCGACGTCGATGGGGGAAGGAAGGAAGTCGAGCACCGCGTCGAGCATGGGCTGGACACCCTTGTTCTTGAATGCCGTTCCCGTCAGGACCGGGGTGACGGAGGCGGCCAGGGTGGCGCGGCGGATTCCGTCCTTGATCTCCTGCTCGGAAAGCTCTTCGCCCTCGAGGTACTTCTCCATGACTGCGTCGTCATTCTCGGACAGCGTTTCCAGCAACTTCTCGCGCCACTCGTCGGCCTTGGCCTGCATATCGGCGGGGATTTCCTCCACCGCGTAGTCCTCGCCGAGGGCGGTTTCTCCACGCCACGTCAGGGCGCGCATGCCGACCAGGTCGACCACGCCGATGAAGTCGGCTTCGTTGCCGATTGGCAGCTGCAATACGAGCGGGACTGCATTCAGGCGGGAGATGATCATGTCGACGCACATGTAGAAGTCGGCTCCGGTGCGGTCAAGCTTGTTGATGAAGCACATCCGCGGAACGCTGTAGCGGTCGGCCTGACGCCAGACCGTCTCCGACTGCGGTTCCACTCCGGCGACGCCATCGAAAACGGCGACCGCACCGTCGAGGACACGAAGCGAACGCTCCACCTCAACCGTGAAGTCCACGTGCCCTGGGGTGTCGATGATGTTGATCGTGTGGTCTTTCCACTGGCAGGTGGTGGCAGCCGAAGTAATCGTGATGCCGCGCTCCTGCTCTTGCTCCATCCAGTCCATCGTGGCCGCGCCATCGTGAACTTCACCGATCTTGTAGTTGATCCCCGTGTAATACAGGATCCGCTCGGTGGTTGTGGTCTTGCCAGCATCGATGTGCGCCATGATGCCGATGTTGCGGACCCTGGCGAGGTCGATACCTAGTGCGGTGGACACGATGAACTCCGTTGCTTTCTCAGGCCTTGTGGGCGATTACCAGCGATAGTGAGCGAAGGCCTTGTTGGACTCCGCCATCTTGTGTATGTCTTCGCGCTTCTTGACGCTGGCGCCCAGGCCGTTAGAAGCATCGAGGATTTCGTTCATGAGACGTTCCGTCATGGTCTTCTCGCGGCGCTGCCGGGAGAAAGCGATCAACCAGCGCATGGCCAGAGTGGTGCTGCGAACGGGCTTCACCTCTACCGGGACCTGGTAGGTGGCGCCGCCGACGCGACGTGAGCGCACCTCGAGAGTGGGACGAACGTTGTCAAGCGCTCGCTTGAGGGTTTGGACCGGGTCGGTGCCGGTCTTCTCGCGGCATCCTTCGAGTGCGCCGTAGACGACCGACTCGGCCTTGGAACGCTTGCCGTCGAGAAGCACCTTGTTGATGAGTTGGGTGACAACCGGCGATCCGTACACCGGATCGTTGACGATCGGCCGCTTACCCGCGGGACCTTTGCGCGGCATTAGCCCTTCTCCTTCTTCGCGCCATAGTGAGACCGGGCTTGCTTGCGGTTCTTCACGCCCTGGGTGTCGAGGGCGCCCCGGACCACCTTGTAGCGGACACCGGGAAGATCACGGACTCGACCTCCGCGGACCAGGACGATGGAGTGTTCTTGCAGGTTGTGCCCGACACCGGGGATGTACGCGGTGATTTCGATACCCGAGGTGAGGCGGACGCGGGCGACCTTGCGGAGAGCGGAGTTTGGCTTCTTTGGTGTCGTCGTGTAGACGCGCGTGCACACGCCGCGACGCTGCGGACTGCCCTTCAGGGCAGGTGCCTTGGTCTTGGAGACCTTGTCCTGGCGGCCCTTGCGGACCAGCTGCTGGATGGTGGGCACGTGGCGCCTCTCCTAGCTCTTCGTTCCTTGTTTTGCCTCCTGCGGGTCCGACCCACGCGGTCGGGTGTGTCGCGCCTTGTGAACGCAGGACAAAACCGACTCATCGTGGTTGGATCCCGTCTCCCGAGCTACCGCCCAGGGAGCCCGCGCACCTCTTCAAGGGGAAGCAGCACGCAGCAGGATGTGCCCGGGGCCGGGCACGGGGAGAAACAGTACCCGGGGGTGGATTTCCCGTCAAAACCGGGGTCCCCTACCCCCTCTTTCCACGTAGCGCGCCGCCCCCGCTCCGGCGGGGTGAGGTCTGAGGCCTGGGTCTCGTTCCCGGGTCCGGGTGTCCGTCAGGACGTGTTGAAGGCCCCGGTGATCAGGGCGATGACGAGGATGAAGATCCAGATGATCGTCACCGCCGCCCAGAATCCGATATTGATCCAGGCGACGATTTTCGCGGAGGTGACAAGGCCGGTTCCGGTCACCCAGCCGTTGCTGGCGAGGATCTCCCGGCGGGCCTTGCTGGCGAAAACCAGAGCGATGATCGCTGGGATGATCGGGCAGAACACCCACGACACGATCGACAGGACGAGCCCGGCGACCGCGTTGTTCGAGGTCTTTGGCGCCGGCCCGTACGCAGGCGGCGGCGGGTAGGGCGGGTACGGCGGGTACTCGGGTTGGCTCGGCTGGGCCGAGTATCCAGGATCACCAGCGGAACCGGTCTCGCCCGGTCCAGACGGCGACGATGGCCACTGGGGAGTTGCCGCCGGGAGTCCTTGTTCATCTCCGGAACTCGATGAATCTGGAATGGGCTGTTCGTTGGGATTATCGCTACCGGACTCAGGAGGCTGGGTCATGAATCAAGCATGACATGGAAAGTCCCCGGTTGGTATAGGCAACGTTTGAATAGGGAAGAAATCGGACCGACAACAATGTCTCCATGACGCGTTGGCCGGCCGCACTCCTGTTCGACATGGACGGGACCTTGATCGCGTCCCATGCGAATGTCGACCGTGCGTGGGCCACGTGGGCGACTATGCACGGTCTCGACCCAGAGCCGGTGCTGGCTGAGGTCCATGGCTTGCCCGCAGACGTCACCGTTGCACGGTGGTTTCCGCACGCATCACCCGACGACGTCGCCTCGTTGGCGGCCGAGCAACTTCGCTTGCAGTACGACGATGTGGAGGGCATTGAGCCCAGGGAGGGAGTACGTGATCTTCTTGCCTTCCTCGACGTGCAGTCGTGGCCGTGGGCCATCTACACCAGCGCCGACGCCGAATTGACTCGCGTCCGTCTCGCGGCCGCCGGCGTGAAGCCGCCGGTTCTGGTCACCCGCGACCAGGTCGCCGACGGCAAACCGGCCCCTGACGGTTACCTGCGCGCCGCGGATTTGCTCGACATCCCGGCCGACGGTTGCATCGTCATCGAGGACACCGACGTGGGTCTCGCTGCGGGCCGCGCCGCGGGCATGAGCACAATCGGGGTGCGAGGAGCCTTTGGCGATCTTCCCGTTCGCTCCATCAGCGAACTGCACCGGTGGCTAAACGCCGGCAACTAACCCGCAGGAGATGCTCCGAGGAGACTTAGTATCCGCGGAAGTTGAATTCCTCGAGCGGAACAGCAGCTCCACCCGTGGTTCCGAACGCGGCGTAGTCCATCTCGTCGTAGCCGGTGAAGGTCGCGTACATCGCCGCCTTCGCTTCTTCGGTCGGCTCGACCCGGATGTTGCGGTACTGCGGCATGCCCGTCCCCGCGGGGATCAGCTTTCCCAGAATGACGTTTTCCTTCAGGCCGAGCAGCGAATCGGATCGCGCGTGGATCGCGGCATCCGTTAGCACGCGGGTCGTCTCCTGGAAGGAAGCGGCCGACAACCACGACTCTGTCGCGAGGCTGGCCTTGGTGATCCCCATCAACTCGGGACGTCCCGAAGCAGGCGTTCCGCCTTCCGCCACGACACGGCGGTTTTGCGCCTCAAAGACACTCCGCTCGACGAGTTCTCCAGCAAGGAAAGGCGCGTCCGCAGAATCGATGATCGTGATCCGCTTCAGCATCTGGCGCACGATGACCTCGATGTGCTTGTCGTGGATGGACACGCCCTGCGAGCGATACACCTCCTGGACCTGGTCCACGAGGTGCCACTGCACCTGCCGAGGGCCGAGGATGCGCAGCACCTGCTTGGGGTCGACAGCTCCCACCGTCAACTGTTCGCCAACCTCAACGTGGGCGCCATCCTCGGTCAGCAGACGCGCACGCTTGCTGACCTGCTGGGCAACTTCCTCAGCGCCGTCATCGGGGACGACGATGATCTTGCGCGCCTTCTCGGTGTCCTCGATTCGAACCCGTCCGCTGACTTCGGCGATCGGCGCCACACCCTTGGGCGTGCGAGCCTCGAAGAGTTCGACCACGCGGGGAAGGCCGTGCGTGATGTCCTCACCCGCGACACCACCGGTATGGAAGGTACGCATAGTCAGCTGGGTTCCCGGCTCGCCAATGGACTGCGCCGCGATGATGCCGACTGCTTCACCGACGTCCACCAACTTGCCGGTCGCCATCGACAATCCGTAGCACATCGCGCAGGTTCCGACCGAGCTCTCGCAGTTGAGTACGGTGCGAACCCGGATGGTCTCAGCGCCACTAGCGACGAGAGCTTCGAGGCGAGGCACGTCGAGCTGCTCCCCCGCGTTTCCCACAATGGTTCCGTCAACCTCCACGTCGCGCGCGAGAACTCGCGTGGCGGCAGACGTGTCAAGGTTGTCCACGGGTCGCAGGACTCCGTCGACCTTCTCGCCGATGACGATCTCGCTACCCCGCTCGGTGCCGCAGTCCACCTCGCGAACGATGACGTCCTGAGAAACGTCCACGAGACGGCGTGTCAGGTATCCCGAGTCCGCGGTACGCAAAGCAGTGTCGGCGAGACCCTTGCGGGCACCGTGTGTGGAGATGAAGTACTCCAAGACGGACAGTCCTTCGCGGAAATTGGACTTAATCGGGCGGGGAATGATCTCGCCCTTCGGGTTGGCCACGAGTCCGCGCATTCCGGCGATCTGTCGAACCTGCATGTAGTTACCACGCGCCCCGGAGTCCACCATCATGTGGACGGGGTTCGTCTCGGGGAAGTTCTCCTGCATGGCGCGGGCAACTTCGTCGGTCGCCCGGGTCCAGATCTCGATCAGCTCCTGGCGGCGCTCAGAGTCGGTGATTAGGCCGCGCTCGTACTGCTGCTGCACCTTGCTTGCCTTTTCCTCCGCCGAAGCGAGAAGCTCGGCCTTGACAGGAGGAGCGACGACGTCGGAAAAGGAGATCGTGACACCAGAGCGAGTCGCCCAACGGAACCCAAGCGCCTTGAGCTCATCGAGGGTCTCAGCGACCTCCACCTTGGAGTACCGCTCGGCGAGTCGGTTGACCGTGGCGCCCAGGAGCTTCTTGTCCACTTGGTCGTTCACAAAGGGGTAGTCCGCCGGGAGTGCCTCGTTGAGCAGGGCCCGCCCGAGGGTAGTGATGAGGGTGAAGGGCTGTCCGGCTTCCCAGCCTTCGGGGACCGGCCACCCGTGCGGCGGCTCGGTGTTCTCAATCCTGATCTTGACGCGTGCCTGCAGATCCAGCGCGCCCGCGTCGAAGGCCATCAACGCTTCGGCGACGCTCGCGTACGAGGGGAGCTCTTCATCCTTCGTCGAGGCATTCGCTCCGCTCTGGGTCGTCAGGAAGTAGATGCCCAGCACCATGTCCTGGGTCGGCGTGGCGATCGGTCGCCCGTTCGCCGGAGACAGGATGTTGTTCGTGGACAGCATGAGAAGGCGAGCCTCGGCCTGGGCTTCTGCCGACAGCGGGAGGTGAACTGCCATCTGGTCGCCGTCAAAGTCCGCGTTGAACGCGGTGCAGACCAGCGGATGAATCTGGATGGCCTTGCCCTCGATCAGTTGCGGCTCGAAAGCCTGGATTCCTAAACGGTGCAACGTTGGCGCACGGTTCAACAGCACCGGATGCTCGGCGATGACCTCTTCCAAGACATCCCACACGATCGAACGAGACCGTTCGACCATGCGCTTCGCGCTCTTGATGTTCTGTGCGTGGTTGAGGTCGACAAGACGCTTCATGACGAACGGCTTAAAGAGCTCAAGTGCCATCTGCTTGGGCAGACCGCATTGATGGAGCTTCAACTGCGGCCCAACGACGATGACAGATCGGCCTGAGTAGTCGACGCGCTTACCGAGCAGGTTCTGGCGGAATCGACCCTGCTTGCCCTTGAGCATGTCGGACAGCGACTTCAGGGCACGATTACCCGGACCCGTCACCGGACGGCCGCGACGGCCGTTGTCGAACAGCGCATCCACGGACTCCTGCAACATGCGCTTCTCGTTGTTGACGATGATCTCCGGCGCGCCGAGATCCAACAGCCTCTTCAACCGGTTGTTGCGGTTAATTACCCGACGGTAGAGATCGTTGAGGTCCGACGTTGCGAATCGACCGCCGTCAAGTTGAACCATCGGGCGCAGATCCGGAGGGATTACCGGCACGGCGTCAAGAACCATGCCGCGGGGCGAATTGGTCGTGTTCAAGAACGCGGCAACGACTTTCAGGCGCTTGAGCGCACGGGTCTTCTTTTGACCTTTGCCGTTCGTGACGATCTCCTTCAGCGCAGCCGCTTCACCGGCAAGGTCGAAGGAATCAAGGCGCTTTTGAATTGCCTCGGCACCCATGCCGCCGTCGAACCAGCGTCCGTAGCGATCACGCATCTCCCGGAACAACATCTCGTCACCCTCGAGGTCCTGGACCTTTAGGGTGCGGAAACGATCGAAGATCCGATCTAGGCGATCAATCTCCTGATCGGCTCGCCGGCGGGTAGCCGCCATCTCCCGCTCGCCGGATTCGCGCACCTTGCGGCGGACATCTGACTTGGCGCCCTCTGCTTCGAGTTCGGCGAGGTCGGCTTCCAACTTCTGCTGCCGAGCCTCGACGTCGGAGTCCCGACGTGAGGCGATCTGCTTCTTTTCGACACCCAACTGCTTCTCGAGATTCGGCAGCGCCTCGTGACGCCCCTCGTCGTCCACCCAGGTGATCATGTAAGCGGCGAAGTAGATGACCTTCTCCAAGTCCTTCGGAGCGAGATCCAGGAGGTAGCCCAGGCGACTCGGGACACCCTTGAAGTACCAGATGTGAGTGACCGGAGCAGCAAGTTCGACGTGTCCCATGCGCTCACGACGGACCTTGGCGCGCGTCACTTCAACGCCGCAACGCTCGCAGATGATGCCCTTGAAGCGCACCCGCTTGTACTTCCCGCAGTAGCACTCCCAGTCCCGCGTGGGCCCGAAGATCTTCTCGCAGAACAGGCCGTCCTTTTCCGGCTTCAGTGTTCGGTAGTTGATGGTCTCCGGCTTCTTGACCTCGCCGTGGGACCAGGTGCGAATGTCATCCGCCGTTGCGAGGCCGATACGCAGATCATCGAAGAAGTTGACGTCAAGCACGTGGATTTCCTTCGTTAGTTTCCGGTCGTCAATGTGTTGTCGCGTCTAGAGTTCTTCGACGCTGCTGGGCTCGCGGCGGGAGAGGTCGATGCCGAGTTCCTCCGCCGCACGGAAGACGTCGTCGTCGCTGTCCTTCATCTCGATGGCGACACCATCGCTCGAGAGAACCTCGACGTTCAGGCACAAGGACTGCATTTCCTTGACCAGCACCTTGAACGATTCGGGGATGCCGGGCTCGGGAATGTTTTCGCCCTTAACGATCGCCTCGTAGAGCTTGACTCGACCCAAGACGTCGTCAGACTTGATGGTGAGCAGTTCCTGAAGAGCGTATGCAGCGCCGTAAGCCTCGAGCGCCCACACTTCCATCTCACCGAAGCGCTGGCCCCCGAACTGGGCCTTACCTCCGAGCGGTTGCTGCGTGATCATCGAGTAGGGCCCGGTGGATCGTGCGTGAATCTTGTCATCCACCAGGTGCAGCAATTTCAGGATATAGATGTAGCCAACGGCGATCTCCCCCGGGATTGGCTCTCCGGATCGACCGTCGAACAAGCTGGCCTTCCCGTTGGCGTTCACTAGGTGCAGGCCATCCGCTGTCGGACGCGTCGACTCCAAGATCGTGGACAGTTCGTCCTCGCGCGCCCCGTCGAAGACCGGGGTGGCGATGCGCGATCGTGGTTCCACGGACTGGACTTCCTTGGGCAGCTTCGCCACCCGTGGATCGGACGCGTCGACTTCCCATCCGGCGGCGGCCGCCCAACCGAGGTGTGTCTCCAGAACTTGGCCGACGTTCATGCGGCCGGGCACACCGAGCGGGTTGAGCACAATGTCGACCGGCGTTCCGTCGTTCATGAACGGCATGTCTTCGACGGGAAGGATCTTGGCGATGACGCCCTTGTTGCCATGACGGCCGGCGAGTTTGTCGCCTTCGGTGATCTTCCGCTTTTGCGCGATGTACACCCGCACGAGGCGATTCACGCCCGGCGGGAGCTCGTCGCCTTCATCGATGTCGAAGACGCGAACGCCGATAATCTTCCCGGACTCACCGTGCGGCACCTTCAGTGATGTGTCACGAACCTCGCGGGCCTTCTCGCCGAAGATCGCCCGGAGCAGCCGCTCCTCCGGGGTCAGTTCAGTCTCACCCTTCGGCGTCACCTTGCCGACGAGTATGTCGCCGGGGAGAACGTCGGCGCCGATGCGAATGATGCCGCGCTCGTCGAGGTCGGCGAGGACCTCTTCGGACACATTCGGGATGTCTCTAGTGATTTCCTCCGGTCCGAGCTTGGTGTCCCGGGCATCGATTTCTTGCTCTTCGATGTGAATGCTGGAGAGCACATCGTCTTGCACGAGTCGCTGGGAAAGGATGATGGCGTCTTCGTAGTTGTGGCCTTCCCACGACATGAAGGCAACCAGCAGGTTCTTGCCGAGGGCGAGTTCACCTTGATCGGTGGACGGTCCGTCCGCCAGTACCTGGCCCACCTCGATGCGCTGACCCTCCGTCACGATCGGGCGCTGGTTGATTGATGTTCCCTGGTTGGAGCGCGTGAACTTGTCCAGCGCGTACGTCGTGTACTCGCCGTCGTCTTCCGCGACGGTGATCAGTTCCGAGGAGACCTCGGTGACCGCGCCGGCCTTGGTTGCCAGAACCATGTCGCCCGCGTCGTAGGCGGCCCGGAATTCCATACCGGTGCCGACAAGCGGAGCCTCGGCTCTCAGGAGCGGCACAGCCTGGCGCTGCATGTTCGAGCCCATCAGCGCGCGGTTGGCGTCATCGTGCTCAAGGAAAGGAATCATTGCGGTGGCCACGGACCACAACTGGCGCGGCGAAACGTCCATGTAGTCGACGTCGTTGGGCTTCACGTACTCAACTTCGCCACCCTTAATTCGAACAAGGACGCGATCCTCAGACATCGCGCCAGTGTCCTTCAGCGGCGTATTCGCCTGTGCGATGACGAAACGGTCCTCCTCATCGGCGGTGAGGTAGTCGACCTGGTCACTCACCTTGCCGTTCACGACCTTGCGGTAGGGAGTCTCGACGAAACCGAAGGCGTTGATGCGACCGTAGGTGGCCAGTGAGCCGATAAGGCCAATATTCGGGCCTTCGGGCGTCTCGATCGGACACATGCGGCCGTAGTGGGATGGGTGAACGTCGCGCACTTCGAACCCGGCGCGCTCGCGTGAGAGGCCACCAGGCCCCAACGCAGAAAGCCGGCGCTTGTGCGTCAACCCCGCCAACGGGTTCGTCTGGTCCATGAACTGCGAGAGCTGGCTGGTGCCGAAGAACTCCTTGATGGCCGCGACAACGGGGCGGATATTGATCAACGTCTGCGGCGTGATGGCTTCGACGTCCTGTGTGGTCATACGCTCGCGAACGACTCGCTCCATTCGGGAAAGGCCCGTACGGATTTGATTTTGGATCAACTCGCCAACGGTGCGAAGACGACGGTTGCCGAAGTGGTCAATATCGTCGGTCTCGACGACGACTTCACCGCGCGGCCCTTCAATGGTCGGCATGTCTGCGTGCAGACGCAGGATGTATTCAATCGTCGCGAGGACGTCGTCGAGGGTCAGGACGCTCTGATCCAGCGGAAGGTTGAGACCGAGCTTCCGGTTGACTTTGTATCGACCGACCTTCGCGAGGTCGTACCTCTTAGTGTTGAAATAGAAGTTATCGATCAGGTTGCGTGCATTCTCCAACGTGGGCGGCTCACCTGGACGCAACTTGCGATAGATGTCCAGTAGCGCATCGTCCTGGCTGTCTATCGTGTCCTTCTCCAGCGTTGCCATGAAAATCTCGTACTGGCCGAAGCGTTCCCGGATCTCGTCGGTGGTCATGCCTAATGCCTTCAGCAACACAGACACGGGCTGCTTACGCTTACGGTCGACGCGAACGGCAACGAGATCCTTCTTGTCGATCTCGAACTCGAGCCACGCTCCGCGGCTGGGAATGATCTTGGCCGTGAAGACGTCCTTGTCGGTCGTCTTGTCGATGGAGCGCTCGAAGTACGCCCCGGGGGAGCGCACGAGCTGCGAGACAACGACGCGCTCTGTGCCGTTGATGACAAACGTTCCCTTATCCGTCATCAGAGGGAAGTCGCCCATGAAGACCGTCTGCGACTTGATCTCACCGGTTTCGTTGTTCATGAACTCGGCGGTCACGAACAGCGGCGCGGAGTACGTGAAATCCTTGTCCTTGCACTGCTCGACGGTGTACTTCGAAGGCTCGAAACGATGATCGCGGAAGGACAGCGACATCATTCCGGCGAGATCCTCGATGGGGCTGATCTCCTCGAAGATCTCGGAGAGGCCGGACATTTGAGGAATCTCAGTATTGCCGGCGGCGATCTCCGCCGCGATCTTCGCCCGCCAATCCTCACGACCTAGAAGCCAGTCGAAGCTGGCTTTTTGCAGTGCGAGTAGATCGGGTACCGCGAGGGGCTCGCGGATTTTCGCGAACGAGTGACGGGCTAAGCCCGGGGACAAAGGGGTGCTGACCGAAGTCTTTGCTGCCAAGACGTTTCCTTCCGGGGCGCTGCTGCGTCGTCCGCGCCGACCCCGAGCACGTCTGGAGGTTCCGGCCTGTCAAATTCACACGCGAGTGCGAACGATCAGCCGGAGTCCGGGAGTAGTGAGGGCAGCGCGAAGTAGCAGCATACCCACGGGGCACGCCGCTGTCTAACCCGGGGAGACCCCGACGGTCCCTCGACCGGATCGGTCCCTGATGAGGGGTGACAGCGAACCGCTCCCCTGCGGGCCCCGACTCGATCCTCGTCCCGACGGATCCGCACCGGGTGTGTGCGTGCATAGATCGTGGCCCGGTATCGGCAAAAGGTCAAGCAGGCAAGGGGCGGGTGAGGGGATTTGTGTCCTGGCCGTGACTGAATTCGCTTAAATCCGGACATACAACGGGGGGCCGAGTTGTCTTCGGCCCCCCGTTGAGGGATTGGTGCTGGAGAGATCTACGCGAGGGAAACCGTCGCGCCGGCGCCTTCAAGGGCGGCCTTCGCCTCTTCGGCCTTCTCCTTGTTGACCTTCTCCAAGATGGGCTTCGGAGCGCTTTCCACGAGGTCCTTGGCCTCCTTGAGTCCGAGGCTGGTGAGTCCGCGGACCTCCTTGATGACGGCGATCTTGTTCCCGCCATCGGCTTCGAGGATGACGTCGAACTCGTCCTTCTCCTCAGCGGCGGCCGCTCCAGCATCTCCTCCGCCGGCCGCGGGGGCCGCGGCTGCAGCAACCGCTACCGGAGCGGCAGCGGTGACGTCGAAGGTCTCTTCGAAGGCCTTGACGAACTCGCTGAGTTCGAGCAAGGACATCTCTTTGAATGCGTCCAACATTTCTTCGGTGCTCATCTTCGCCATGGTGGCGTCCTTTCGGTCATTCCGGCCGAGGGCCGGGTGGGCATCAGCCCTCGGTTGTCTCCTCCGCCTCGGCGGCCGGCTCAGCGTCGGCCTCCGGTGCGTCGGGGTTTGGTGAACTGTCGTGCGAGATCGCGTCTTCCTGACTGGCTTCTTCCTGAACGGCGTCCCCTTGGTCAGCCACGTCTTGGCCATCAGCGGAAGTGTCCTCCGCCGCTGGGGCCTCGGCGGCTGGGGCCTCGGCAGTCGACCCTGAGGTCGGCGCGTCGGCTTCGACCTTGGCCTGGAGTGCGCCGAGCGCTCGAGCTGCCTGCGCGAGCGGGGCAGCGAACAAAGATGCGGCCTGGGATTGCTTCGCCTTCATCATGCCGGCCAACTTGGCCAGGAGCACCTCGCGGGATTCCAGATCCGCGAACTTCGCGAAGTCTTGGGGTGTGAGGATTGCTCCGTCCATGTAGCCGCCCTTGACGACCAGATCCGGGTTGTCCTTGGCGAAATCGCGAATTCCCTTCGCTGCCTCGACCGGATCGCCGTCGACGAAAGCGATGGCGCTGGGACCTACGAGCAAGTCCTCGAAGCCCTCAATGCCTGCCTCGGCAGCCGCCCTTCTGGTCAGCGTGTTCTTGACGACCGAGAAGGTCACCGCTCCACCCAGTGAGCGACGAAGCTCTTTCAACTGGGCAACGGACAGTCCTCGGTAATCGGTGAGCACGGCAGCGGCAGAGGATCGGAATCGATCGGTGATCTCGGCGACGGTGTCGACCTTGTCTTGCCGGGCCATCAGATCTCCCTCCTTGTTCGGACCGAACTCAGGAACCGAGAGAGGGGCGCGGCATGCGCACGCGAGCGGCAACTAACTGCCAACACTCACCTGCGCGGGCCGCCCGCCTCTGCGGGGCCTTCGACTCGATCGGGTGATCGAGCAACCTGCGGTCTTCGGCATGCCGAACGGTACGGCACGGAGTTGAGGCAGAAGCATGGGGGGCCTTCTGACAGGCACGCAGACGGACCGCCCAACAGCGACCACCGAACTCGTTTATTTCGGAAGGGTTCCGCTGGGACACCCGCGCTCTCAAAGTATCAAGGCAAAGTCTTGAAGACATCAAGTTCTCTCGAGCGCTCATCAAGTCCGAATTGCGATCACCGAATGGAGCAGACCTACCTGAGGGACATTTAGGGGAAGCGCGGCGATCCGAGTAGTGCATTCCAATAAATACGCTGGACTGTTAAAGCATCTTGTCGAGACTGTGCCTCTGCCAGCTCAACACCATCAACTCTGGTGCACGCCTCGCTGAGCATCTCTATGGTTTCGATGCTGCGCGCGACTGCCGCGACCGGATTCTCTCGGAAGGGAAACTGATCCAGAAGCAACGGATCTTTCCATTCGATTGACTTTAAGGCCAACAGGTACTCCATTGTTTCGAAGAGATGCACCGATGCGACTGGAAGATCATCATCCCAATCTCGCCAATTATCGTTCAACTCCGCTGATACAAGTTTCTCGTAGCGATTAATCATCAAGAGTGATTCGGTGGGTGATTCACCAGCCATTAGTGAATGTCCGAAGTCCATGACAATCCCCAGATTATCTACGCCGGTCTCCTGGATAGCGAGAAGTGTCTTTGGCGCATTCGCCAGGGTCATTCGAACACGAGGTTCTTTGGGCTTGTATTCAATCGCAAATTGAACGTCGCTGTGTTTCTCACAGATTTCTCTCATTGCATTTACGGTGTACCCCCAAATCTGCTCGTAATCCACCTGGCCCGGATAGTCATATCCATCTTGTCCAGGCCAAAACTTCACGTAGCCGGCATCGAGCACGGCCGCGGCTTCAACAGCCTCCTCTACACGATTACGTGTGCGCAGGCGAAGCTCGGAGTCCGGATTGGTGAACGCACCCCGCGAGTATTCGCGCATATAGATGTGTGGAGTAGTAGCACGACACTTTAAGCCGCGATCGTCAAGCATGGTCTTGACATCATGTGCATTGAGTGAATCGGTGGCAAAGGGCACGTTGATATCCAGATAGGTCAGGCCCTGCACTTGCGCCGCCGCGTCGAGCATTTCCTCGGTCGAACGTGGTGGTCCGTAACCATCACCGGCATAGCGATCGACGAATTGCCCAAAGGCCCAAATACCTGTTCCATACTCAAAGGCAGTCATTTTCCTCTCCTGTCGTATCCGTATTCCCGGGATCGTTGCACGGCTATTTTCCACTTCGCGCGCTTGTCTTGACGTACATCGGCAGATTGCTCAGGTTCAATGCGCCTGTACGTCGACTGTCGACGGTTCAGGTCATTAATCGTCCATAGCCCTACACTCAGGCCAGCGAGCTCCGCAGCACCCACAGCAGAAGCATGAGCAGCGTCGGCGACCAAAACACTTGCGCCAGACGCGTTTGCAATCGCACGCACCAAGGACGTATTTCGCGCCATACCGCCGTCAACGAGAGTCTCCGTCATAACCACGCCGGCTTGATTGAGAGCCTCAAAGACATCTGCTATCTGCATAGCCACAGAGTCCAGTGCCGCCCGTGCCAGGTCAGCCCGTTCAGTGGACAGCGAGAGTTGAGAGACGGTTGCGACAGCCGTGTCATCCCAGTAGGGAGCACCGAGGCCGCCAAAGGCAGGAACGAAGACCACATCGGTCGACGACTTGGCTTCGTCCGCGAGTGCCGCAGGGGTCACGTTCAGAAGACCGGCGAGCCACGACAAGGTGGCACCAGCCGCCAGGATGTTGGCCTCAAGCGCAAGACTCGGTCCGTCGTCCGTCAGTTGCCAGCTGATCGTGCGACACAACCCGGAGTCTCCTACCCCTTCGGGGGCCGTCGTCATCACGGAAGATCCTGTGCCCACGGTTACCTTGGTGGTCCCAGGCTTCCATCCTTTGTGAGAAAAGAGCGCGGCGTGAGAGTCACCAACCAAAGCGCCAAGCGGCCGACCGGCAAGTTGGCCACTGGTGATCGCTAAGTCTGATCGAACCGATGGGCCGATAAAAGGTAGGCACTCACGTGGCACATCAAAAATTTCTAGAAGTTCCGCACTCCATTGGCCAGTCTCAATATCAAGCAGGCTCATACGTGAAGCGTTGCCGATGTCTGTCGTGCAACTGCCAGTCAGGTTCCATGCGATCCAAGAGTCAACGGTGCCCATCACAAGTTCACCGGCCCTCGCACGAGCGCGTTTCGGATCATACGTGTTGAGAAGCCACGTAGCTTTCACCGCAGAGAACATCGGATCCAGCGGAAGCCCACTGATTCGTCGGACTGTCTCGCCGTACCCTTGATCTAGCAGGGTCCTGGCAATCGATCGTGTTCGGCGATCTTGCCAACTCAATAAAGGTGATAGTGGTTCACCGCTCTCTCGGTCCCATAAGACCAGTGATTCACGTTGATTACTGACGCCTAGGGCCACCACGCTCTTTGAAGACACCTGCTCCAGTAAGTCATCAAGTGCGACCATCGCACTCTTGACTACTTCATACGGCTCCTGCTCTACCCATCCGGGCCGGGGCGTGTACAGCGCGAGCGGAGCACTCGACTCCGCAACTACTTCACCATCATGATTAAGTGCAATAGCCTTTGTCGAACTCGTGCCGCAATCCAGTGCGGCAACGAGTTCTTCAGCGGGCAAGAACTTCCCTAAGTGAGTCTGCGATCTGCTCCGCTCCCAGCCCGAAATGTTCGTATAAATCTTCAACCGAGGCAGTTGGCGCGAAGGCCTCGGTCCCTAGCATCCGCATCGGCACTGGCGTATTCGCGACCACCACTTCAGCGACTGCACCTCCGAGGCCTCCGCGCGGAACCGACTCTTCCACTGTCACGATGGCAGCTGTCTCTTCGGCAGCGCGAATAACCGTATCCGCGTCGATCGGTGCAAGGGACGCCATATTGATAACGCGCGTCTTGAGCCCCTCATCCGACAAAATCTTCGCGGCCTGCAGCGCACGCCACACCACGGTCCCGCAGGCAATCAAGGTGGCGTCGTTTCCAAGGCGTAACGTCTGCGCTCGGCCTGGCTCGAAGATCTCAGAAGCATCTGTCACATCTGGGACCGGAGTCCGCGAGATTCTCAGGAAAGCCGGACTCGGTGCATCGGCTGCCCACCGCACGGCTGCCGTGGTCTGACGGGCGTCCGCGGGAACAACGATCTTCAAGCCATCGATGGCCCGAAGCCAAGCAATGTCCTCAATCGAATGGTGTGTGGCACCCAATTCACCGTACGCAAAACCTGGGCTCATGCCGCACAACTTCACGTTTGCAGCGCTGTATGCGACATCTGCCTTGATCTGCTCAAGGGCGCGTCCAGTCAAGAAGGGGGATGCAGCACAGACGAAAGGAATGAGGCCGGCGTTGGCCAACCCTGCACCGACGCCGACCATATTCTGCTCAGCAATACCGACATTGATTAGCCGCTCAGGGAAAAGTTCTTTGAATTCGCCGAGGAAACTTGACCCGACTGAGTCATTGCACACTGCAACAATGCGATCATCTTTACCAGCCAATTCGACAAGCGTAGCGGCGAAGGGCTTCCGGCAATCGATCGCATTTTCAGTCGTCATCTGGTTGCACTCACCTCCGCGAGCGCCTGGGCGAATTGATCGGCGCTCGGTACTTTGTGGTGCCACACGGCCTGGTTCTCCATGAAGGAGACACCCTTGCCCTTCGTTGTTTCAGCGATGACTACTCGTGGCTTCGCGCCCGCGGCCAAGATTGCTTCGCGCAGCGCGTCGTGATCATGACCATTGATAACAGTGGCATCCCAACCAAAAGCTTCGAATTTTGCATCCAGTGGATCGAGGCTATTTGTTTCTTCGGTCAAAGCTCCTTGTTGCAATCGATTGCGGTCAACGATGCATGTCAAGCCACTCAATTGTTGGTGTCCGGCAAACATAATTGCCTCCCAATTGCTGCCTTCCTGAAGCTCGCCGTCCCCGGTGACAACGTAGGTCTTCCAATCGGCATTTACGATTCTCGCTCCAACCGCCATTCCCACGGATACCGGCAAACCATGCCCGAGTGGCCCAGTACACGTTTCAATACCGGGAAGTTTGGCGCGGGCAGGGTGACCGTTGAGACGGGAATCACGTTGCGCAAAAGTCATCAGCTCGTCATGCGTCAGGAAGCCATTCAGAGTCATCGTCGAATACAACGCCACCGCCGCGTGACCCTTACTCACGATCAACCGATCACGATCGGGCCACTGCGGTCTTTCGGGATCTAGGTGAAGGACGTCGGTGTATAGCACCGCCAGAATGTCCGTGACCGACAGATCACTCCCAATGTGGCCTAGACCAGCAACAGAGATTGTCTCCAGGATCAACTGCCGAATAGATCGGGCCTGCTCTTCACTATTCACGAAAGACCGTGCGTCCGAAGGTATTTCATGTTTCAAGGCTTCCAGCACCCAACCTGCACTGCAACCGACCCAGGAAATTCATGCACAAAATTATTGACGGCTGCCCCACTTATCCCCCTGGTTTCCAACCTGCCATGCGACACTGCCGCGTCCGGAACACTAAAGGCGTCACTTTTTTCCCGTGATCGTCAGGCCAGACTCGACGAATCCTGAATGCCGGAAAGACAATGCTAAACATAGGTCGAATCCACGACATACGTAACTTCTTTCTTTGACACTCTTCGCGACGACCTTGAAACCAACCTTTCGGTTTGCAACTGAGCTCCGTCGCTTTTGGCCAGTGCGTCGGGGGACCCGGATCGTTGCGGTGCCTGGAGAATCGAGATTGCCCCAGCGGCGCGAGGGGGGCCCGATCCACGCGGATCGGGCCCCCCTCGGGTGTCGCGTGTTCTAGCCGACGGTCGCAGCGGGGTCTTGCGGGGGTAGAGGCCGGTACTGCCGGTCCCGCTTGACACCCGGCACCGGGTAGCCGAGGCGCCTGGCCGCGGTCACTCCGGTAGCGGAATCCGCCTTCGCAAGTGCCTCCATGGCCTTAACGGCGGCAACCGTCTGGTCGGTGGTGAACGGGCAACTGCCCACACCTGAGCCGCCGAGCTTCAGGGCAGAAAGCGCAGCACTCGGAGACTTCGCCCCGGGCTCGAAGGACGTCCACCCATCTGCCGGTGGCACAGAGTAGTAGGCAACAGCCTTCAACATGCCCTTCTTGTC
>ERZ802830.1522-NODE-1522-length-21949-cov-10.7736_pt1 | contig 21949 bp, 22 predicted proteins | sample MGYA00345654_ERZ802830 | MGnify/ENA primary metagenome ERZ802830 (study PRJEB30503, sample SAMEA104212375) | marine metagenome | biome: Westerlies Biome; feature: [SRF] surface water layer (ENVO:00010504) within the epipelagic zone...; material: water...
ATCTTATAGGTATTCTAATAAAAGGCAATTACTAGTTTATTGTACAAAAGATAAAAAAAATAATTTAGAAAATTACTGCAAAATAAATAATTATTTAAATTTAAATAAAATTAAAGCACCAAGAACAATTAAGAAAAATATAAAAAATAATTATATTATTATTGAGGATCTAGGGAACAATCTAATAAAAAATATAATAAAAAAAAAAATAAATAAATCTTTCTATTTTAAGAAAATTATAAATGAACTTTCAAAGCTACAAAAAATTAAACATAATAAAATTTTACCAAATTACACTAAAAAATTAATGATAAGCGAGCTCAATTTATTTTATAAGTGGTATCTACCAGAGTTTTTTAGCATAACAAAGATTAAAAAAATTAAAAATGAAATAAATTTAATTCTAATTAATCATATAGAAAAAATTGTTAAGTTTAATAAAGTTTTTGTGCATCGAGATTTTCATATTGAAAACTTAATATTATTTAAAAATAGAATATGTTTTCTCGATAGTCAGGATGCAGTAATTGGACATCCAGGCTATGATTTAATGTCCTTAATAGATGATGTAAGGATTAATTTAAAAGAAAAGGAACAGCAAAAAATTTATGACTACTACGTCTCAAAAAATAAAAAAAAAACTAATGAATTTAATTTTCATTTTCATGTACTTTCAATTCAAAGATTATTAAAAATTTTAGGTATATTTTTAAGACTATATAGAAGAGATAAGAAAAAAAAATATTTACAATATTTAGGCAGAACCTGGGATCTCATTGAACTACGCTTAAATCACAAAAAATTAAAAGATTTAAATACTCTGTTTAATAAATATTTTACAAAAGATATACGTAAGAAAAAATGGATTTAAAAAAAGCAATTATTCTATGTGCAGGATTTGGTAAAAGAGTATTACCGTTGACCAAAACTTTACCCAAGCCTTTATTGAAAGTTAATCAAGTTCCTCTTATTGAATATTCTATAAGAATTTTAAAAGAACTTGGAATACAGGAAATTGCCGTTAACGTACATCATCTAAAAGATAAAATTATAGAGTATTTGGATAGTTATCATCCTAATATAAAAATTTTTAATGAAGAAATCATTCTGGATACAGGTGGAGCATTAGTAAATGCAAAAAGCTTTTTATCTGAAGATTATTTTGTGATCTTAAACTCAGATACAATTTGGCAAAAAAATTATATTCCTTATATGAAATCATTAATTCACAAAACAATTAAAAATAGTTTTAATGCTGGATTACTATTAGCTAGAAAGCAAAATAGCTTTGACGAAAATTTAAATCCTGATTTCTCATTAAACGATAATCTTTTAGTGGATAAAAAAGATCACATATACACTGGTTTTCAAATTATGAGATCTAATTTATTAGAAAAAAGAAAATTGGAACCTTTTTCTGTTAAAAAAATTTGGGATGATTTAATAATTGAAAAAAAAATTACGGGTGAAGTATTTGAAGAAACTTTTTACCATACTACTGATTTTCAAATTTATAATAAACTTAAAAAAATGAATATTATTTTTTAATAATAAAATTTTTTGCGCGAGTTTGATCTAAATATTTACAATTCTTAAGTTTCAAATTCTTTTCAAATTGAATATGAATGGGATTGCCAGTTGGTATTTCTAGCTTAACTATCATCTCGTCAGAAATTTCTAAAATTTTTTTACATAGCGCCCTTAAACTATTTCCATGCGCAGAAATTAAAACATTTTCTGATTTTTTTAGTAATGGTTCGATGTGTTGATCATAGTAAGGAACAGCACGTTCGTATGTATCTTTTAAAGATTCACAGTCAGGAATTAATTTTGGATCTATATCTTTATATAATTTTGAATTTACTGGGTGCTCAGGATCATTTTTGTTTTGAGGAGGAGGAGGAGTGTCATAACTTCTTCTCCAAATCATAACTTGTTCCATGCCATGTTTTTTTGCAGTTTCTTCCTTATTTAAACCTTGTAGGCCACCGTAATGTCTTTCGTTCAACTGCCATGCCTTAATAACATTTGAGATTTCAATATTCGAAGTTTCTAGAATAGCTTCAAAAGTTTTTATCGCTCTAGTTTGATATGAAGTAAAACCGTAATTAAAGTTTAGACCTAAGCTCTTAATTAATGAGCCCGCTTTCTCAGCTTCCACGACTCCTGCCTTGGTTAATGCAGCATCGTACCAACCAGTAAATCTATTTTCTAGATTCCATTGACTTTGCCCATGTCTTACTAAAATTAAATTTATCATAAAATTTTATTATTATGATAGTTAATCAATATGAGCAATTATAAACTTTTGTACATAACATGTGGATCAAAAAATGAAGCTGTTAATTTAGGAAAACTAATAGTTAAAAACAAACTTGCTGCATGTACTAATATATTTTCTAATATTAATTCAATTTTCAATTGGAATAATAAAGTTAGTCAATCCAAGGAAACTATATTAGTTGGTAAAACACAAAAAAAAAATATCACTAAAATAATCAAATTGATTGAAAGTAGACATTCTTATGATTGTCCGTGCATTCTTTTTTTTGATATTGAAAAAGGAAACAAAAAATTTTTATCATGGATCAGAAAAAATTCATAATTTTTAGCAAAACAATCTTTTTTTGTTGGTTACTATTTATTTTTTTGGTTTCTATTTACCCCGGAAATTTAATTAAATTAGTTTTAACTGGTGATCCGTCCACATATCCTGGTGGTGATAAAGTTAGCCATTTTTTAACATATTTTATTTTAGGACTTTTTTTCTACCTGTCCTTTAAAAATGATAGTTCTTTTAAAATTATTGCAATTTTTTTAATTTTTTTTTCTTTATTAATGGAAATAATTCACTTAGGTATACCAAATCGCTTTTACGAGAATTTTGACTTGTTAATGAATTTTTTAGGTTTAATACTAGGAATGTATATTTCTCGTATTTACAGATTATTTAGTAGATCTTAACTGTTTCTGCAATTCAATTTCAACAGCATCAATTCTTTTTGTATTTTTACCAATTAAAAGATAAATTGTAGGTATTACATACAAAGTAAAAAAAGTTGAAAAAATCATGCCAGAAAAAATTACTACTCCAACGGTTAAGCGGCTAGCTTCCCCTGGTCCAGATCCTATTATTAAAGGAGTTACACCTGCAATTGTTGACAATGAAGTCATTAAAATTGGTCTCAATCTTATTTTTGCAGCTTCAAGAATTGCCCTCTCTATCTCCTTTCCTTCAGAACGAAGTTGATTAGCAAACTCTACTATCAAAATACCATTTTTTGCTGAGAGACCGATTAGTATAATTAATCCAATTTGGCTGTATATATTCAGTGAACTACCTGCAACAAGTAACCCAATGATTCCACCAAAAATAGCAAGAGGCACGGTTAGCATAATCGTAAACGGGTGTCTCCAACTTTCAAATTGTGCTGCCAGCGAAAGATAAGCTGTTACCAAAGCCAGCACAAAAATTAAGTATATGCCTACATTAGTTTTTTTATATTCTTCAGACTCACCTTTGTAATCGACACGAACTTCATCAGGAAGTTTATCTTCCACAATATTATTTAAATAATGAAGTGCCTCTCCAATTGTATAGTTACCGATTAATCTTGCTGATATTGTTATTGCTTTCTGTCTTTGGTATCGACTTAAAAAAGGAGCAGCCGCACTTTCTGAAATTTTTATTACATTAGAAAGCGGTATAAGTTTTTTTGTTATTTCCGACCTCACATAGACTTTATTTAAATTAGCAGGTTCTGTTCTATCTTTTAAATCTGCTTGTAAAACAATTGAGTATTCTTTACCATTATTAGTAAATTTGGTGACTTTTCTTGATCCGAAAATGGTCTCAATAGTTCTGCCAATTTGTTCAATTGATACACCAAGGTCTGCAGCTTTTTCGTTATTTATTTCAACCTTTAGTTCTGGTTTCGTAAGTTCATAATCATCACTGATGTTAATTATTTTTCCGTTTTTTCTGGCTTCATTTTTTAAAATATTTTTCCATTTTTCTAATTTTTCATATGTGCTACCTAGTAAAACAAATTGAACAGGCTTTTCTACACCTCCTCCTCTAATAGATTGAGGCATAACTGGAAAAGCTCTTACACCTGGTACAGAAGTTATGATACCAAAAGACTCTCTTAAAATACGTTGGCCACTTCTCTTTCTTTTCGACCAATCTTCTAAAAGAACAATAATAAAAGCCGAGTTAAGTTGCTTACTTCTTTTTCCAAAACCTGGAACTCTTAATAATAATCTCCTGATTTCACCTTTGCCAACTTTTGGTAAAAATTTACTTTCAATATCTAGAGCTTTTTCAGCGGTATAATTAAAACCAGAGCCTTCTGGTGCTTGTATAATTACAAAAAAAACACCCCTATCTTCTTTTGGCATTAACTCTTTTTTTGTAAATTTAAATAATAAAAGAATACTTATTAAAATAAATATTAAAAAAATAAAAATACTCTTTCTTCTTTTAAGCATGTAATTTAATGTTTCTTCATAAAATTTTTGAAATTGATTTAAATATTTTGAAAATGATTTAATTGGCTTTGGCTTATTTTTACTTATCTTTAAAAATTTAGATCCTATCATTGGCGAGAGACTTAATGCTACAAAACTCGAAATAACCACAGCAAAAGATAGTGTCAAAGCCATTTCCGAAAATAATTTACCTATTAAGCCTTTAATAAAAATTAGTGGAATAAAAACTGATACAAGCACAACTGTAGTTGCTATAATCGCGAAAGCAACTTGTCTTGATCCACGATATGCGGCAACAAGTGAAGTCTCCCCCTTTTCAAGTCTTCTCGAAATATTTTCTCCCATTACAATTGCATCATCAACAACAATTCCTATTGCAAGAACCAAAGCCATTAATGTAAACAAATTTAGGGTAAAACCAGCAAGATATATTGCGAGAAAAGTAGATATCAAGGCTACAGGAATTGCAACAGCAGGTATAATTACACCTGTGATATTACCTAAAAATAAGTAGATAATAAGAATGACCAAAATTATTGCAATAAACAACGTTTTGTAAACTTCATAAATTGCAGTTTCGATATAAGTTGATCTATCGAAAGATATAGTCAATGTAGAATCTTCAGGTAGAGAGGGTTTTATCTCTTTAACTTTTTTTTTAATTGCCTTAGCAACTTCAATAGTATTAGCAGTTGATTGTTGGTAAATTCCAATACCTACTGTTTGATTTCCGTTTCCCTTAAACAATGTATTCGAATTTAAGGCTCCAAATTCCAACCTTGCTATATCACCAAGTTTAATTAATGAACCATCATTAGCTCTTTTCAAAACAAGGTTTTTATAATCCCCAAGTTTTTTGTAGGCTTTTTCAACTTTTATTACCAAGTCAATATACTTTGACTCAATTTTTCCAGCAGGAAATTCAACATTTTCTTTTTTAAGAATAGACTCAAGCTCTAACACTGTTATGTTTCTTGCAGCCATTGCAATAGGATCTAGCCAGATTCTTAACGAAAATTCTCTTTCCCCACCAAGTCTTATATTTCCAACTCCTGGAACTGTAGAAAATAAATCTTTTAAGTATCTATCGGCGTAATCTGTTAATTCAAGATCTGTCATGCTGGGGCTCTGAAAAGCAAGCCACATAGTTGTAGTTCGAGTTGCTGAAGATTTATAAATTTCCGGAGGTTCTGCTCCATCAGGTAGATTATCTACAATTCTAGCTAATTTTTCCCTTACGTCATTTGCAGCAACATCTAAATCAACGTTAAGATCAAATTCCAATGTAATGGAAGACCTTCCATCTTCACTCGTAGAATTAATAGTAACAATCCCAGGCGTTCCTCCAATACGGTCTTCAATTTTTTGAGTAATCTGTGTATCAATGATTACAGCGGAGGCACCTGTATAATCTGTTCTTATATTTATTTTAGCAGAATCAACATCAGGTAATTCTCTTAAAGGAATTTTATTGAAAGTTACTAAACCAAAAATAACTAGTACTAAGCTCATCACGGTTGCAACAACCGGTCTTTTAATTGATAAATCTGTTAAATACATAATTCAGGAATTACTTTTTAATTTTTACCTTAGCTTTGTTTCTTACTTTATTAGTTCCTTCGGCAACAATTTTGTCGCCAATTTCAAGTCCTGATAAAACCTCAACTTTTCCAAAGTTTCTTAAACCAATTTTTATGTTTTGTCTTTTAAGAACATTATTATCAATTAAATATACAAATTTATTATCACCTTGGATGATCAAAGATTCTTCAGGAATAGATAATGATTTTCTTTGGTCGTAAATTACTTTAATATTCAGTAGAATACCTGGGATCAGCTCTAGTCTTGGGTTAAGCACTTCTATTTGCGCAAGAATAGATCTTGAAGTAGGATCAACTCTAGAACTAATTGTTTTTACTTCACCATTAAATATTTTATTAAACGCATCGGTTGTTGCCTGTACTTTTAATCCATTCTTTAAAATACCGACATAATTTTCAGGTAACTTAATATCAACTTTCAATTTTGTACTATCATCAAGTGTGGCAATTATAGAATTATTATTCCCAAGTATACCAGGTGTGATCTCTCTTTTCCCAAGTCGCCCTTCAAATGGAGCTACTACATTTCTATCTTTTAATGATGCTATAATTGAACCTTTTTTTATTATTTGTTGTTTATTAAAATCTATAGATTTTATAATATCTTCTTTTTTAATTCTTATTGAAAATGATTTGTTAGCTATAGCTGTACCAAAAGTTTCAATACTCTGATAAAAGTCAGATTCTTTGACTGTGTACGATATTACACTAATTGGTCTACTCTTAGCTTTTTTAATAGCTTTATCAATTTTGGAATTAATAAAAGCTCTGGCACCAATTATTGATACAATTATTAGAAAAAAAATTGATAGAAAAATTATAATTTTATTTTTAGTTTTCATTTGGCGCTATTTAACAGCTTTTAAAATAAAAGGCATTAGATAAAACGTATTTAATTTTTTAAATTATTACGCAAAGCCCACTCTGTCCATGATCCGTCAAAAAGATCAAAGCCATCTTCATGAATTAAAGTATTATAAGCCGAACCAACGACACATGCAGCGACTCCAGAGCCGCAAGAAAAAACAATATCATCCATTTCTTTAACTTGATTTTTATCAAATATTTTCGCGAGTTCTTCATGATCTTTAAAGCATCCTGTTTCTGAATTTATAACTGAACTAAAGGGTATATTGATGCTATCTTTAATATTTCCACTTTTAATTTCAATTCTTGGTTCTGGATCGATTCCGTTAAATCGTCCGCTAGGTCTAGCATCAATTAATTTAAATTTTTTATGTTTGATATTATTTTCTATATCCTCAAATCTTTTGATTTTAGAGCGGTCCAGTTTTGCAATATATTGCGATTTTTTATTCTTTTGTGGCTCAGAGGTTTCTAATTTTTTGTTATTTAATTTCCAATATTTCAGACCACCATTTAAAATAGAAATTTTTTTATGACTAAATTGTTTAAACATCCAATAAACACGGGCAGAGCTAAAAACACCCAGTGTATCATAAGTAATAATATGATGATTATTTAAAATTCCTAACTCACTTACTTTTTGTGAAAAGTAATTTTCATCTGGAATCATATGTGGATATGGACTTTTTTTGTCACAAATTTCATCTATATCAAAAAAAATTGCGCTCGGTATTCGTTCTTTTAAAAATTCTTGAGTTCCAGAACGGTTTGTATTTGGTAAATGCCAGCTACAATCTAAGATAATGACTTCACTATTTTCAAGGTTTTTCTCTAACCAATCTATGCTTACTATATTCATGATTTTTATAACTTAACATGATACTAAATTTTTTATGATCAGTAAAAACCAAATCGGTATGATTTACATGATTTTTAGTGTTATTAGCTTTTCTTTGATGGATATATCTGTAAAATTAATGTCATCAAATTATCCAATAGGTCAATTAGTATTTTATCGAGGATTTTTAGGTTTGATACCTCTTCTATTTATTATACCGATTAGCAGATACAAAAATCTCTTGGTCACTACAAAATTAAAATTACATATTGGAAGAGCAGTAGCCGGAACATTTGCAATGATAAATCTTTATCTAGGATTAAAGTTTTTACCCATTGCTGATGCCATTACAATAAGTTTCGCAGCACCAATATTTGCTACAATATTTTCTATAATATTTTTAAAAGAAATTGTTCGTTTTTATAGATGGTTTGCCATTATAATTGGCGTGATTGGTTTAATAGTAGTTTTAAAACCTGGCACAGGAATGTTTAGTTATTATTCATTTTTTCCTATATTATTTTGTATTGGTTTCGCAACAATATCAATTTTAATAAAGAAACTTTCAAAAACAGAGCCTGATTATTTAATATCAATGTATTTTACAATTGTTTTAATTTTAACAGGTGGTGTTTCATATTTTTTTGGATGGAACGAGATAAATAGTAAAGATATTATTTACTTATTTGCAATTGGTATTTTTGGATCTATAGGTAATATTTTATTAACTATGTCAATACGTAAAGCTGATGTCTCCTTAGTAACACCTATAAAATATCTTAGTCTTATTTTTGCAATAATTTCAGGAATTTTTATTTTTGAAGAAGTCGTGTCATATTCTACATTATTTGGTGCTTTTTTAATAATTATTAGTACTGCAATTATTTTTAGAAGGGAAGCAGTAAAAAAAGTGAAAACAACCATTGTGAGACAGATATAATGACAAAACCAAAATATTGGAAACAAGCAAAAATCTTTTTATCAAAAAAAGATAAGGTTCTTAAAAAATTAATTCTAAAATACAAAGGATCTCTTAAAACTAGAAAAGATCCATTCTTCTCATTATGCAAATCTATAGTTGGTCAACAAATATCAGTTCAGGCAGCTAATTCTGTTTGGAGAAAATTGGAAAAAAAAGCAAAGAAGATTGTTCCAAAAAATATAAGCAAATTAAATAATCGTCAACTTTCTTCATGCGGCCTTTCAAGACAAAAAATTTCATATCTTAAAATTTTAGCAAAAAAATTTATAACTAAAGAGTTGGAAATTAAAAAGATGAAAAAAATGTCTGATAAAGATGCAATAAAATATCTAACGCAAGTCAAAGGTATAGGAGTTTGGACAGCAGAGATGTTCCTTTTTTTTAATTTGATGAGATCTAACATTTTTCCTGTTCAGGATATTGGGTTACTTCGGGGTATCTCTGTGAATTATAAAACTAAATATCCACCTTCTGAATTACAGTTAAAAAGATTTAAAAATAAGTGGTCTCCTTATTGCACCGTTGCAACATGGTATCTTTGGCGTAGTATTGATCCAGAACCTGTAAGTTATTAAATATTGAACAAATAGTACTATTTAATTTAAAGCTTTCATTTACTTATATCTTTTTTTAATTATCTATAGTGCATGAGTAATAAATTAATTATTAGCTGGGATGAATACAATAAAACAGTAGAAGAATTAGCGCTTAAAGTTCATAACTCTGGTTTTAAGGTAGATTTACTCATTGGTATAATGAGAGGTGGCGCTCCAATAATAGACGTTTTGAGTAGGATTTTTAAAATTAAATGTGCATACATGGCTGTGGAATCTTATTCAGGTGAAGAAATTGAAGACCAGCAAGGTGATATTATTTTTTCAAGAGAATTAAGTTCTACAGCCCATTCTCTTGGTGGCAATATTTTATTATGTGATGATTTATCTGACACAGGCCTTACATTGAATAAAAGTATTGAGTGGTTAAAGCAATATCGACCCATAAGAGACAATATCAAGGAAATTAGAACAGCTATTTTATGGAAAAAATCGCAATCAACTTTTGAGCCAGACTATTGTGCTAAAAAACTTAAAGATAGTCCTTGGATTATTCAGCCATTTGAAAAATATGAAGAAATAAGAATTGAAGATTTAAAAAAAAACCGGGACTAATTAATCCCGGTTTTTTTAAATAAGTTTTATAAAACTAGAAAACTTAACAAACTTAAAATTGCAACTACCCATATAGCTGGATTTACTTTTGCAGCCTTACCACTAGCCAATTTAATTAAAGCATAAGATAAAAAAGCCAGGGCAATTCCATGACTTATACTATAGGTCAATGGCATTGTTATCATTGCTAGAACCGCAGGACCTGCTTCAGCTATATCATCCCATTCAATATCAGTGATGTTTCTTACGAATAATATAGATACATAAACTAATGCAGCGCCATCAATTTGTTTTGGCAATGAAGTTGCAAGTGGAGCAAAAAATAAACAGACTAAAAATAATACACCAATCACAAGTGATGTCATTCCTGTTTTTCCTCCAGCCTTAATACCAGATCCTGATTCAATATAACTTGTAACAGTTGTTGTGCCCATTACTGCTCCAGCTACTGTCCCAACACTGTCTGATAGCATTGCTTTTTCAATATCTTTTACTTTACCGTTTGAATCAACTTTTCCTGCAACGTTTGCTACAGAAGTTAACGTTCCAGCAGTATCAAAGAAATCTACAAAGAATAATGTAAAGATTACAGAAATCATACCACCAGTCATACCGGCTTTGAAATCAAAACTCATCAAATGTGTCATTGGTTCTATGTTACCTACAACACCATTAAATTTACTCAGTCCTGCAACCCAAGCAACAATACTAAAAGCAAGAATACCAATAATGATATTACCTTTAACATTAAGCTTTTCTAAAACAATCATTGTTACAAATGCTAGACAAGCTAAAATAATAATTGGGTCCTTAAGATTTCCTAACTTTACAAGTGTTGCAGGACTGTCAACGACAACTCCCATAATTTGTAAACCGATTATTGCTAAAAACAATCCAATACCAGCACCTATTCCAAGCTTTAGACTTTTTGGAATTGAGTTGATTATCCATGCTCTCAACGGCGTCAGTGATATTGCTAAGAAAACTACACCAGCAACTAGTACAGCACCTAAAGCTTGGTCTGGACTATAGCCAAGAGTTTTGCATACATAATAAGCTACAAATGCGTTAAGACCCATACCTGGTGCAAGTCCAACAGGCCAGGTTTTTCCGTAAAAAGCCATTATGAAGCATGCCAAAGCTGATGCCAAAATTGTAGCAGTATAAACACCGCCAAAATCAAAACCACCATCTTTTAGAATAGTAGGATTCAAAAACATAATATATGCCATCGTTAAAAATGTAGTAACGCCAGCTAAAATTTCAGTTCTTAAATCTGTTTTATTTTTTTTAAATTCAAAATATTTTTCAAACATATTTTCCCTCCGACTCACCATATATTCCAATTTGCCTTATTTTTTACTTTTTTAAATTTACGAATGTGGATCTTTTTGGGTTTATATTAAAAATTTTCTAGAGTAGATTGAAATTTCAATGTTATCGAAAGAAAATTTAATTAACTATTTTTCTGATGGAGAAAAAAAGGAAGAAAACTTTAAAATTGGAACAGAACATGAAAAGTTTCTTTTTAACCTTGAAACAAAAAAGCCAGTAGATTTTTCTGAAAAAGGTATCAAAGGAATTTTTAATATCTTGAAACAAAATGGTTGGAATGAAATTAAAGAAAACGACAATATTATCGGTTTAAAAAAAGATAATCTATCCATAACATTAGAGCCAGGATTGCAAATTGAATTATCAGGCGCACCGTGTCGCAATATTCATGAAACTTGCAAAGAAGTTAATTTATATCTTAAAGAGTTAAAGCAAGCCTGTTCTAAATTTAACATTGGGGTAATTGGAATTGGTCTTATACCAAATGCAAAATTTGATGAAATAAATCAACTTGAGAAAAAAAGATATACGATCATGCGTAATTATATGACATCTGTAGGTTCGTTAGGACTTGATATGATGCACAGAACTGCAGCAACCCAAGTTAATTTTGATTTTGCATCTGAAGAAGATTTTAAAAAAAAAACTAAAGTTGCAAGCTGCTTGGTACCGATTGCAGTATCACTTTTTTCAAACTCTCCAATTCTAGAGGGAAAATTAAATGGGTTTGTTGGTTATAGAACTCACATATGGCAGCATACCGATTTTAAAAGATCAGGCTTAATACCCTTTTTTTTTGACAGATCAAATTCATATGAGCAATACTGTGATTTTGCATTAAATGTACCCATGTACTTTGCCAGCAGGAATGATGAAATTTTTGATTGTGCAGGCAAAGATTTTAAAAATTTTATACAGGGGGAATTAAGTGAGGTCAATGAAGAGGCAAACATTGAAGATTGGGCCAATCACCTCTCTACAATTTTTACAGAAGTTAGAGTTAAACAGTATTTAGAAATACGACCAGCTGACTCCTGCTCTTGGTCAGGAATTTGTTCTATACCAGCTTTTTGGACAGGCATATTGTATGATGAAAAAATTTTAAATGAATGTTTTGAAATATTTAAAAATTGGAAATATGAAGAGGTCAATGAAGCTTATGCACAAAGTGCGAAAAAAGGTTTTGATGCTGAACTTTATGGAAAAAAAATGATAGATCATGCTAAATTTTTTTTAAACCTTTCTAAAAGAGGTTTAGAAAATAGAGATGTAATGAACTCAAATAATGAGGATGAAAGTATTTTTTTAAAGGAATTAAATAATTTTATCACAAATAAAAAAAATTTATCTAATAAATTAATCGATGACTTCAACAAAAAATATACAAATAATCTTGATTTAATCTTTGATGAAAAAGCGTTTTAATATTGCAATCCAAATGGATCCTCTTGAGAAGATTAACCCAAATGAGGACAGTACCTTTGTAATTGCAAAAGAGGCCCAATCTCGTGGACACAAAACATTCCATTATTTGCCAAAAGATATATCTCTTAAAAATAACAGAATAATAGCTAAAGGTTATTATTTTAAAATAATTAATTCAAATAAAAAATTTTTTAAAAGGGAAAAAAAGCAATCAGTAAACTTGAACAACTTTAATTGTGTTTTAATAAGACAGGATCCGCCATTTAATATGAGGTATATTACTGCTACGTATTTTCTGGAAATGCTTAATAAAAAAGTAATAGTGATCAATAATCCGTCCGAGATCAGAAATAATCCAGAAAAGCTATCAATGTTCAAATTTAAAAATATAATTCCCCAAACTCTTATCTCAGAAAATTTGGTTGAAATTGAGAATTTTGTTAAAAAAAATCAATATACGATTTTAAAACCGATGTATGGAAATGGTGGCGAAGGTATAGAAAAGGTTAAAAAAGGCTCTTCGCAAAATAAAAAAATCATTAAAAAAATGATTAAAAAATATAAAGGAGCTATTATCGTACAAAAATTTATCAAAGAAATTAATAAAGGTGATAGAAGAATAATTTTAATTGACGGTGATTATGTAGGTTCAGTCTCTAGAATACCAAAAAAGGGCAGTATAAAAGCAAACTTTCATGCAGGTGGATTAGCACAAAAAACTGGTTTAGTTTTTAAAGATAAAAAAATTTGTCAAATACTTAAACCCTATTTAAAGAAAAAAGGCTTATTTTTTACCGGTATAGATGTTATCGGAAATTATTTAACTGAAATTAATGTAACGTCTCCAACGGGTATCCAGGAAATTAATAAACTTAATTCTGTTAAATTAGAAAAAATATTTTGGGATAAGTTAGAGAAAAAAATTTATAATTAGTTTAGAGGCGACATATGCCGCCTCTACCTATATTATATTATTATTTTATTTCAATTTGCCTAGGTTTTTTTGTCTCTGGTATAATTCTTTCCAAAGAAACTTTTAAAAGACCGTCTTTTAATTCAGCGTCTTTTACTTCTGTATCATCTGCAATTGTGAAAGATTTTCTAAAAAACCTTTTTGAGATGCCCTGATGAATAATGTTTCCATTTTCATCTTTAGATTCTGAATTATCTTTAACAGATTTAATAGTCAAAAGGTTATCAGCATATTCAATTGATATATCCTTTTTGTTATAGCCTGCTAATGCCACTTCAACATTGTATTGATTCTCACCTGTTTTAACAATATTATACGGTGGATAATTTACTGAAGGCGATTTAAAAAAATCATCTTCGAACATTTTTTCAAAATGATCAAAAATATTATCATAACCAACAGTAACAGGTCTTAGTTGATTAAATATAGATAAAGTATTACTCATTTTTTTCCTCCTTTGTTAAGCAAGTACTTTTAATAGGTCCTAACATTAAGCAACCTATAATAATTAAATAGTAATGAAGTTAAATTTTTCAAGGCAAAATCTTTTTAGAAATTTTTAATGCAAAAATATATGTTAGCGCAATTTCTTTTAAATAATCATACCGTCCACTTGCACCACTATGTCCTGCTTCCATATTCATATCCAGTACAATTAAGTTTTTATCTGTTTTAAAATCTCTTAGCTTCGCAATCCACTTTGTCATTTCCCAATAAGTAACTCTTGGATCGGTAATACCACCTGTGATTAGCATATTGGGATAGTTTTGCTTTTTAACATTATCATATGGCGAGTAGCTTTTAATGTATTTAAAAGCTTCCTGGTCATTCTTCATATCCCCCCATTCAGGTATTTCTGTTACTGTTAAGGGTAATTCTTCATCTAACATTGTGTTACAGATATCTACAAATGGTACTTGGGCTATAATTCCTAAAAATAACTCTGGTCTTTCATTGGATATATAACCCATGAGTAAACCACCTGCTGATCCACCTTGTGCAATAATTTGTCCTTTAGATGTATATTTATTTTTGCAAAGATACTCAGCACAAGAAATAAAATCTAAAAAAGTATTTTTTTTATTCATAAGTTTTCCATTTTCATACCACTCTTGACCTTTTTCACGCCCTCCTCGTATATGTGCAATGGCATAAATAAAGCCGCGATTAATTAACGAAAATCTATTTGATGAAAAATTATCAGGTATTGTAATTCCATAACTTCCATAACCGTATAGTAGCAAAGGTGCTTTGCCATCTATTTTTGTATTTTTATGGTGAATAATAGTGAGGGGTATTTCTTCTTGATCGTGAGCTGTCACCATAACTCTTTTACAAATATAATCTTTACTATTATGGCCTGATGGAATTTCTTGTGTTTTCCTATGAATTTTTTTTCTTAGATAACAGTTGTAATCATAAATTGTTGATGGCGTGACTGGTGAGCTATATGAGATTCTTATTAAATCAGTATCAAATTCATATTGTCCTGATAGTGATAATTCATAGGTTTCGTCATCAAATTTAATTAGATGCTCTTCCAAACTATCTAAACTTTTAATTAGAATTTGATTTAATCCATTAACTCTTTGTAATAAAATAAACCATTTCTTCAGAACCGTGAAATCAAGCAGGAGGTGTCTTGGATTATACTCAATAAAGTCCTTCCACTCATTAATATTATTTATTTTTGTAGTTGAAACTTTAAAATTTCTACATTGATCAAGGTTACTAAGAATATAAAAAAAATCGTTTGCATGATCAATTTCATATTCTTCCTTTGCTTTTCTTTTTCTAAAACACTTAATATTTTCAAAATCATCTATAGGACTAAACCAATACTCTGATGTTTGGTGATCCCCAGTTCTAATGAAAAGATATTTTTTACTTTGGCTGATTGAAGGGGAGCAAAAATATGCAGCGTCTTTCTCTTCAAATATACACTTATCATTTTTAGGATCACTTCCGATTTTATGAGCAAATATTTTATTAGGTCTATGGTTACCATCTAACGCAGTATAAAAAATTATATTATTGTTTGGATGCCACACAATTTCTCCAGTAGTATTTTCTATTTTTTTTGTAATAATTTTCTTTGTTGAAATTTCCTCAACACTTAGATCGCAATATTCACTTCCATTAGTATCGACGTTGTATGCTAGGTATTGATGGTTATGACTGTGACTGACAGAGTTAAGGTTGAAAAATTTAAAGTTTTTAGATTTTATATTGGCATCAAAAATAATTTCTACATCTTTTTTTTTATTTACTCTTAGAAACTGGGGATATTCTGAGTTTTCTATGTATTTGGTGTAATATGAAAACTGACCATCTTTAACAGGAACAGATGTATCTTTATCTTTAATTCTTCCTTTTAATTCTTCAAATATTTTTTTTTTAAAAGTGTCTAAATCTTTAAGCTTTTCAGATTTGTAATTATTTTCTTCATTTATGTACTTTAATACCTCCTTATTTAGTTTTGATGGATCTTTAAGGACTGATTGCCAATCTTCTTGTTTAATCCAAGCATATTCATCAATTAATTTATCCTGGTGAATATTTATCACCTTTTTTTCTTTTCTTAATTTAGGTACTAAGTTCATTAATGAATTTGATAATTTTAAGCTTAGTTATTTTTATTATCTTATATGGTGCTCTTTGGCTAATTTCCAATATGGATAAAAAAACTTTTTCAGGAATGTTTAAATTTGGAATTGTTCTTGTCTCAATATTGTCAATTATCTTACTTATTTTAGCCGGTAGATACTTATTGTCACTACCGTTTTTTGCTGTCCTAGGAACAGCCTTAAAACGAAGTTTATTCAATTTTATTAATATAATTTATTTATACCGCCTTATTGCTACCATTTTAAGAATAAGAAATGCTAGACCAAACAATTCATTCGGGTCATCGGTAAGTGAGATAAATGATGCTTACAAGACATTAGAATTAGCTAGAAACTGTAGCCGAAAAGATATTATTAATGCGCACAAAGAAAAAATAAAAAAGGCTCATCCTGATAAATCAGGTAGCACTGAACTGGCCAGTAAAATCAACCGAGCTAGAGATATACTTCTTGAAATACATAAATGAAAAAAAATAAGATCTTTTTAGGAATTATTGATTATTTTTTTATTAAAAATAAAATTATTGGTTTTATTATTATTTTAATAATTGCTATGATAATCTATTTATTATTATTATTATGAAAAAAGTTTTTCTTTTATTTCTAATAATCGGCGGTATTTACGTCACTTCAGAAATTATTGTAGATAATTTTGCTAAAAAATATATTGAGAAAAAAATTTCAAAAATAGCTGAAAGAAAATTTATTATTGATGAATTTAAAATAAATTTTTTGAACGAAGAAATTATTTTAGAAAATATTACAGTTCAAAATAATAATAATTTTCCTGGAGATTTATTAAAAATTAAAAAGATCAAAATTTTAATTGATTTTAATACACTCTTGAACAAAACTATTGAGGCAAAAATTGTTGAAATTGATGGAGTGAATTTTTACTATCAGGTTTTAATTGAAAATGGGAAAATAATTGACAATTTATCATTAATTAATCAGGCTTTTAAGGGTGTTGATAAAAGTGGAATGGATAATGCGAAGATATTTTCATCAAAGAAAAGTGATAAAAATTTTATAATAAAGAAATTAGTTTTTTTAAATTCAAAAGCCAATGTAATATCCGATGATTTGAAAATCAATACTAAAACTAAATTAAGCAATATGGAGTTTTTAAACGTTGGAAATTCTAAAAATGCTAATCATTTCAAAGACGTTTTTACTATGATATTGACAAATGTAATTAGCAAAGTTCAAAGTGATATTTTAACTCAAAAAGTTCGCCAAAAGTTTGATAAAAATTTACAAAATTTAAAAAAAGATATTTTAAAGGATCTTTTAAAAGACAATCCAAAAGATTTATTAAAAAAATTTGATAAACTTTTTAAATAAGATACCAATTTATTATGAAAAATAAAAAAAATAAATTTAAAGAGAATATTCTTAAAAAAGAAAAGCAAATTGGTATTTGGAGCTGTTTAACAAACAATACAGTCGCAGAAATTATATCTGTTACAGGTTTTGACTGGTCTGTTATTGATATGGAACATTCTCCAAATGATATTCAAGAGGTTCTTACACAATTACAAGTCATGGAAGGCTACAATACTGAGCCAGTTGTAAGAGTACCATGGAATGAGCCTGTGATAGTAAAAAGAGTCTTAGATATGGGCGCTCAAACGATACTATATCCGTTTGTTCAAAATAAAGATGAAGCCAAGGCTGCTGTAGAAGCAACCAGATATCCACCCAAGGGTGTTAGAGGTGTAATGTCAGCAGCCAGGATGAATCGTTATGGACATGTAGAGAATTATTACACTGTGGCTGAGCAAGAAATATGTGTTTTGATACAGTGCGAAACAAAAGAGGCAATAAAAAATATTCCCGATATAGCTAATGTAGAGGGTATTGATGGTATTTTTATTGGACCCAGCGATTTATCAAGTTCAATAGGAAAAATAGGACAATTTGAAGATAAAGAGGTTCAAGATTTAATTTATGAGGGTTTGGAACTTTGTAAAAAATCAGGGAAACCTGCGGGGATTCTTACCGGTAAAAAAGATTATGCAAAAAAATACATTAAGGACGGTTATATATTTGTAGCCGTAAATAGTGACACCAATCTGTTTGCAAGAGGAGCAGAAAATCTTTTAAAAGAATTTAAATAATCAATTTAAACTTAATGCCAAAAAAAAAGAAAAACAAGACAAAAAAGAAATCAAAAAAAAAAACTTTTTCCAAAAATAAAAGAAGGCGTACGATTAAGAAAAATAAACAAAGAAGTAGAAAAATAAAAAGAAACAAAAAAACTCGAATAAAAATAAATAAAAAGAAAAAAATTAAAAAAAAGAAAAAAATAAAACATTTAAAGAAACCCCATTTCTTTGAAAAATTAAAATTTAAATTTCAAGAATATATAAGAAGAATAAAGATAAAATTTTATATTTATTTTGAAAAATTAAAAATTAAAAGAACAAAAAAAGATATAATTAAATTAGAGAAGTTAATTAAACTAGAGCGAAAATTTGCAGAACAAAAAATCAAAAACAGGGACAAATTTCGTATTCAGCTTGTTAAAGATATTAAAAATGAAGAAAGAAAAAAAATATATCGGCTAAAAGATCATTTGTGGAGTCTTGGTGATCGGTTTTCTAATATAAGAGCAAGATATAAGCAGTACCGGCAAAATATTAGAAATGAAAAATTAGCTGAACTAGAAATTAGAAGACAAAACCGCGAAGAAGCAAGGGTTGTATTAGAAGCGGAAAAAGCTGAAAATGCTTTAAAACAAAAGTTGGTAGAAAGATTGGAGCGCTTTTCTAGAAATATGAAGTCAATAGTTTTTCAAATCAATAAAAGATATATTACTAAAAAGAGGGCACCGTTAAGATTTGTTGATAATATTACTGAAAGTGGAGAATGTTTAATCAAAAATGATGATGCACCCACTGATAAAGATTACTTAATTTTATTATATGTTGAAGGTGAGGATGTATCGCAAAGATTAAATAATCCAATTTGTTTAGATGACAAAACCGATATAGGCTATCCCAAAAATTTTCAGCCTCAAAATATATTTGATGCTTCAGATTACATTATCGATAGATTGGCGATTATGTTTGATAAAGAAAGAAAATTGAAAAAGTAGATTAACGTATTGTTGTTTTGACCTTACCAATTGATTTTATCTGACCTTCAAAAGTACCCTTTTGTTGTATAGGAACAACTCCAACAGTAGAGCCTGTAAATACATAAAAATTTTTATTGATACTAACTTTGTCCTTTTTAGCCTTATTAACTAACCATACACATGATTTTATTGGTGAGTCATAAACTACTTTCGTATTGCCTTCTACTGTTTGTCCGCTTTTTTTATTATGAAGTTTAGTAGCCAGATTATTAAATTTTAAATTTTTAAATTTCTTTTTTTTGCCTATAATAAATTTAACATTGCATCCAAAATCTGCTGTCAAATCACCGAGGCATGTGACACCTTTTTTTCTCTGTCTGTAACCAACAAGCTCAATACACGGCCCCATACCATGAATATATTTTTTAATATTTTGGGTAGTTAACTTTGTTTTTGATTTAAAAATTTTTTTATCTAAGAAATAGAAAACTTCAAGCTCGATACCAAATGTATTTTTAGATAGATTAACTGCAGAATTTGTTTTTATAAGATTTTTCTTAAAAATTGATGCATAAAAAGGTTCTTTTTCTTTCCATTTTTTAAGCATCGCTTTTCCAGTTGCTCCCGCTTTAAAACCAATGACTGGACTTTTGATTAATTTTTCTGAGGCTACTCTTAGAAGATTTGCATTTTTTGTATTTGTACAAAATTTTTTTGGCAATGGAGCAATTAAAGTATTGGTATTAAATGCTTTTGCTAATTTTTTAGATAAATTACTAATTTCTTTTTGCATGTAGGGAAGTGTGTAATCTTGATTAGAGTTTAAATCAATTATTTTTTTAGCTTTGACTTATTCTTTTTACTTAATTTTGCTTTTTTATTAAATTTTCTATCTTTTCTAGATTTTCCTGAATAACGTTTTGTCATTAATCTCTAAAATTAGTAAAATCAACAGGCTGTCCAATATCAATTTTCTTTATGAGTTGCATGACTTCTTGTAGATCATCTCTCTTCTTTCCATCGGCTCGTAATTCATCTCCTTGAATTTTTAATTGAACTTTTACTTTTGTTTTTTTTATTTCAGCTATAATTTTTTTTGCTGTTTCTTGTGATATACCTTCTTTGATTTTAATTATCTGTCTTTTAGACGATCCCGTTGCTTCCACGGCATTTTGAATATCAAAAACTCTAGGATCAATTTTTCTTTTTACTAGATGACCTTTGAGTAAATCGTTTACTTGTTTCAGCTTCAAATCATCTGGAGCAACAACGGTTATAGTATTGTCCTTTTGATTAGCTTCAATAAGAACATGCAAACCCTTAAAATCGAATCTTGTTGAAATCTCACGGTTACAATTTGAAATGGCATTTGTTAATTCTTGTTGATTTACTTTACTTGTGACATCAAATGAAGGCATATAGACTTATAATATAGTATAATTATAAAAAAAATAAATTGTGAAAAAAAAGTATGATTTTATTGTTATAGGCGCAGGATCTGGTGGAGTTAGATTTGCTAGATTAATGGCAAGTAATGGTAAAAAAATTTGTATTATTGAAAATAATCGCGTTGGTGGAACGTGTGTTATACGAGGTTGCGTGCCTAAAAAACTTTATGTTTATGCGTCAAGCTTTTTTGATCAGATGGCGGATGCAAAAGTTTTTGGATGGAATATCAGTGTGGCAAAACATAAGTGGAAGGATTTAGTTCAAAAAAAAAATAAGGAAATTTTAAGATTAAACAAAATTTATATTAAAAACTTAAAAAAAGCTGGTGTAGAAGTTATTCAGGATCACGCTACGTTTATTTCTTCAAATACAATTTTATTAAAAAAAAGTAAGAAAATTATTCATGGAAAGCAAATAATAATAGCAACAGGTTCTAAACCAAACTATCCAAATATAACAGGATCAGAGCATGGAATAAGTTCAGACCAATTTTTCGAATTAAAGAAGATACCCAAAAAGGTTTCAATAGTTGGAAGTGGTTATATTGCTTTAGAATTTGCATTTTTATTAAAAAATCTAAATTATGAAGTGAATTTGATTTTTAGAAAAAAAACAATTTTAAATGAATTTGATACAGATATTGGAAGTAGAGTTTTGTATTATGCACAAAAAAAAGGAATAAAAATTTTCAGCAAGACCTTTTTAAAAAAGATTATAAAAAAAAATGATAAAGTTATCGCACTAACAAATAAAGCGTCTATCAAATCTGATCTTTTAATTTATGCTATTGGTAGATCGCCAAATACTAAAAATTTAAATTTAACAAATACTAAAGTTAAGCTTGATGAAAATAATGCGGTCAAAGTTGACAGAAATTCGAGATCAAATGATAAAACTATTTTTGCCATCGGCGATGTGACCAATCGAAAGAACCTTACACCAGTTGCGATTAGAGAAGCTATGATATTATTTGACTATTTAAGTAATAAAAAAAATAATTTAAAGTTAGATTATAATAAAGTTGCTTCAGCAATATTTACTCAGCCAGAAGTCGGTTCAATTGGTTATGGGGAAAAAGATCTTAAGAAATTAAAAATTAAATATAAAGTT